>Ga0209833_1002706_pt1 | contig 10421 bp, 7 predicted proteins | sample COGITO_mtgs_1105_3_FD_184797 | JGI IMG/M metagenome (GOLD analysis project Ga0209833, IMG submission 184797) | Pelagic marine microbial communities from North Sea - COGITO_mtgs_110506 (SPAdes) (version 2) | ecosystem: Environmental > Aquatic > Marine > Epipelagic ... | reverse complement strand
CACCCTAATGGTCTCACTAGGATATTCACCGACAACAACGTCCTCGAAATTGATCTCAGCTGATGCCTCGATGACATCATCAAAAGTGATCTTTTGAGCGCCTTTCAAATCAACACCTGATATATCGCAAAATGAAAATCTGACGGTAATGCCAGTGACAGGATAGGCGTTGTGGTTGGTCATTTTAAATTTCACGACCATGTCCTCCACCGCGACCATATTAATGTCTTCAGGAGGATTAAGCCACAAAGGATCGGTCATTACAATTGAGCCAGCAACGGGTTTCAAAACAATCTTCTCCTCTGGCTTCTCAACCTTAGGGGCCACCACCTCTGGCTCAGCAGGCTCATAGAGCACATAAGCCATGGTCACTGCCAGCAAGACAAAGCTCACAATAATAGCAATAGTATTGTTTTTTTGCTTAGGCATTGAAGGCGGACCACCTGCAACCTGTGCATTGTATCTATGCATTTCGGAAGAATTGCCGGAACCCTGATGTTTTTGCATGGTGATTGGTTAGCATAACTTGATCTATTCTCACAACAAAAACCTCCATTGATTAGGCTGAGTTTTAGGAAGGACTATCCATGGCTTACAATCGTCACGCGCTAATAATGCGCTAACTTTGCGCCCTCCGGACACCGTAGCCAAAAAGTAAACGCTTAGCGCTCTGAGTCCTCAGCCCCCTCGGCCTTGGCTTTCTCTGCTGCTTCTGCAGCGAGCTCGGCTTCAAAATCTGCCTCCAACTTCGCTTGGATTTCGGCTTCTGTCATCTCGGCGGCTTCCTTTTCGGCCTCCTCGAAAGCCGCGTCCTCTGCGGCCTGCTGAATCGCTAGCTTTTCGGCCCTTGCTTCCTCTTTAGCCAAACGCTTATCCAGCTTCTTCTGCTCTCGCTCGCGGCGTTTCTGATCTTTGCTTGGTGTGAAGGCCATGGGTCAATCTTGTTGTAGTTCTCGTGACAGGTGAATCGGTGACAGGTGAGTCCTGCTTGATAAAGCGGCGACATCCGCTGTAACGCCACCTTCATACATAGCGGAGGCCTTCTCAACCAAGAAAAAAGAAAAAATAAGCCAAAAAAATAAAATAAAGGACTCTGGCATAGCAACAATCCTATCCCGTCCCCCTTCTTTCCCCCGCCCCACCATCTTTGATTCTTGTTCCTTGTGCAGGACATTCTTGTTCCTTGTGCAGAACATTCTTGTTCCTTGTGCAGGACATTCTTGTTCCTTGTGCAGAACATTCTTGTTCCTTGTGCAGAACATTCTTGTTCCTTGTGCAGAACATTCTTGTTCCTTGTGCAGAACATTCTTGTTCCTTGTGCAGAACATTCTTGTTCCTTGTGCAGAACCCATCGTTGAACTAAGCATGTGTCCCCATGAATTCCTATTTTGAAAAGCTTGGACACACCGTCCTCGAACGCTGGCGGCAGCAAAACTTCTCACTCGAAGTATTTCCGGAGCTTGCCCAGATCGCTATCGATGAAGCCCCGCCGTCTGAGAACGTCGACCTCGAGGAGATGATTCATGAGTTCCTCGCCAACGACGATCAACCTTTTCAGAGCCAATCTGGATTCGGCCAACCCGAGTTGCTGGCCTTCAATGACCCACGCTTTTACATTCAGATCCTCTTCTGGATGGAGGGAACCACGGAAATCCATCAGCACGAGTTCTCCGGTGCCTTCCATGTCATGCACGGATCCAGTGTTCATTCTGAATTCGAATTCGCGGCAGCCCAGTCCGTCACGCCACATATCCGCATCGGCGAGCTCCACACCAAGAAGATCGAGCTCTTAGAAGCCGGGCGCACCGTGCCCATCAGCTCCGGTCGGGAATGTATCCACTCCCTGTTCCACCTCGATACACCCTCGGTCACCGTGGTGGTCCGCACTCATCACGACCCAGGCACCGGACCGCAGTATAATTACCTGCCACCCCACATCGCGCTTGATCCGATCCATGCCGATGCTCTGACCATGCGCCGCAAGCAACTGCTCGACGTGCTCGAAAACCTCGACCATCCCGAATACGTCACACTGGTAAACGAAATGATCGGACGCCTAGATTTCGAGCGCGGTTTCAGCACACTGCTGCACACCATGCCGCGGCTGCAGTATATCGACGAGTGGCAACCCGTTCTCGAGGCGTTCCAACAAAAACACGGCGAACTCGCCAAGGGAGTTGCCGATACCCTCGCCGAATGTCTTCGCCGAGAGACCATCTCCCAGATGCGCCACCACATCGACAATCCGGACCATCGCTTTTTCTTAGCACTGCTGATGAACGTCCAGAACCGCGCCGATATCCTCTCCCTCATCAGCGAACGATTTCCAGACCAGTCACCGACCGAGATGATTCTTGGCTGGGCAGAAGAACTGCTTGAGCTCACCGACTTTGGTCTCGCCCTACTCGACGCCACCTTTCCTGAAACGCTCGACGTAGACATCGAGGATCAGGCCGATTTACTGATGGGCGCACTGCAACACGCTCTCGAGCAAAACCCGGAAAACCAGACCGCTGCTGCTAGTGCAGAGCAAGCCGAGATCCACAGCGCCCTCTCTAGCTCCTGCCTACGACCTCTGTTTGCGTGAAAGCGTAATTAAGGGGCTGACCATTTGCGGCGTTCACACTCCGCTTTATGAGCGCGATCTGTGATCAACCCTCAATCATATTGGCATTGACTTCCCTCTGCCCTGCCAGCTTATGGGCCTATGAAAATGATCATTAGAAATCTTTCTCGCGACACCACAGAATCTGAAATCAAAGATCTGTTTGCCAAGTTTGGCGAGGTGACGGCTTGTGATCTCGTCATGGATAAACAAACAGGAGGTTCTAAGGGTTTTGGTTTTGTCGAGATGCCCAATCCCAAGCATGCAAAGTATGCGATCAAAAACCTGAATGATAAGACCATCGCCAATAGCCGCATCCGTGTGAAGGTGGCTGAAGAGAAGTAAGAAGTAGGTAGCGGCTCTCAGAAGTCTCGCTCTAGCCGTGCACCTCATCGACGGTCGCTTGATCATCGTAGCAGGATTTCAAGGTTGCAGGCCCTCCGGAAAAATCGCACAAGGGGATATGAAGTATTTCCTCTTACTCGTTCTGATCGCGCAGCCGCTTATGGCTCAATTTTCAAGTGATGTTGTCAGTGAAGACAGTGTGACCAAAATTGCCTTTGGCTCCTGCAATCAACCTCGTGCTAAGGACCAATCCATTTACCAGGCGATTCTAGACCAGAATTCCGATCTATTCATCTTCTTAGGTGACAACATTTATGGGGACACCACTGACATGGAAGTCTTCAAGAAGAGGTATCAGGCCCTCGCTGATGCGGAGGGATACCAGAAACTGCAGGCGCAGACCAAGGTGCTCGCCACCTGGGATGATCACGACTACGGCGTCAATGACGGTGGCAAGTCCTACCCCAAACGCGTAGAATCCCAAAAACTCCTGCTTGATTTCTTCAATGAGCCAAAGGACTCCGTGCGCCGCACACGCCCCGGAATTTACACCTCCTACTCGTTTGGCAAAAAAGGCCAAGTCGTACAAATCATCCTATTCGATACCCGTTATTTTCGAGACGAGCTCCCTCGTTTACCCAAAAAAGCGCCTAAGAAAAAAGGCACCGTCGGCTGGTATGAGCCAAGCAAGGATAGCAGTAAAACGCTGCTCGGAGACGCTCAGTGGAAGTGGCTCGAGCAACAGCTCCAGGTGAAAGCAGACCTGCGCATTCTTGCCAGTAGCATCCAGATGCTCTCCTATGAAAAAGGCATGGAAAACTGGGGCAATGTGCCTCACGAGCAAAAGCGCCTCTTTGATCTGCTCAAAAAACATCGTGCCAATCACACCGTGGCCATTTCAGGAGACGTGCACTTTACCGAGCTCTCCAAGGTCATGATCGACGATTACCCGTTTTACGATCTCACCAGTAGCGGCATGACCCATGCAAGCGGGGGCTGGGCAAAGGCACCGAACAGTTTCCGGGTGGGCAAGTCACACGCACAGCTCAACGCCGGCCTGATCGAAATTGATTGGAAAAAATCCCAACTCACCCTCAGCTCGTTCAACAACAAAGGCGAAACGCTCATCGAGCACCCGATCAAGTTTAGCGACTTAGAGTTCCCCGCAGAGTAAGCGGTAGTTCTTAGTTCCTCGTTCTTGGTTCTTAGTTGGCCGCTGCGCGGCTTATTCTCCATACTCCACCCGCAGGCTATGACGTCCGGGCTGGGCGCTGAATTTGAGGGACTGTTTAGTTTCCTCGATGAAGCTCAAACCTGCGGGCAGGTTCTGGGTTTTGCCCTGCTGCCAGATGGTTTTGCCATCGGCGAGCACGGTGGTGATCTTGGCTTCATTGCCAGTGCTGTTTTTAGGTAGGCAAATAATGGCAGTGGTATCTGCGGGTGAGTCCAGGTCGAGCGACAGGCTCTGCGCGTCACGCTTGAGCTCAATGTGGATGTTGCCCTTAACACTGGGCACGTTGGTTTTGATATGGGTGAGCAGTGTGCCCATCTGTGGAGCGATCTGATAGCTGCCATAGCCAGGGGTCAGTGGCGCAACACCAGCACCATACTGGGAAAGCAGGGTAAGAGCACCACCGCACCAAGCGTGGTTGATGGTACCACCACCATAACCCTTGTTGCCAATGCCCCAGCCTTCCCACAGTGTGCTGTAAGGGTGATCGGTCATCGCTTTAAAGCGTTTCTTGGTTCGGATGATGGCGTCGTCTTCGAGACCCATCATGTAGAGTGCCTCGCCGACGTATTTCTCCATGTAGGGGCTGCTGTGCTCCTGGGTTTTAAAGACCTCGCGAATGGCCGAATATTGATCGACTTTGGCAAGGCCAGCAACAACGGCCAAGGCATGTGCGCGGTCATCGGTCTGGCCCTTGTAGCCTGGGGAACGGTATTCCTTGCCAGTCCAGAAGGTCTTGTTGAAGTTCGCCTCGATACTCGCCATCTTGCTTTTGATCTCAGCAAGGTCACCGGTTTCTCCCACGGCCTCAGCCATCTTGAGCTGGCCTTTGAGGGCGAGGTAATACCAGCCGTTGTAGAGCATGGTCATATCCTTGTTGTTGCCCCAGTCACCCCAGGTCCAGCCACCTTTACGCGGCACGACCAGGCCGTCTTTGCCGAGCTTCCAGATGGAGAGGTAGTTTTTGACCCGTGGGTAAACGCTGCGGATGGTCTCCAGATCACCGCTGTAGAGGTAGTAGGTCCAGAAACCAAAGTAACCGACGGAGTTGAGCATCTGCATCGGCAATTCCCGGTCCCAGTTGCCCGCGGGAATCGGTGAGTAAATGGTGTGGTCTGGGCGCTGCCAGTTGGCGAGCTCGAGGATGCCTTTTTTGGCCAGTCCATTGGCACGCGTATCGAGTGCGTAAAAGGCCTCGCCCATTTCGTTGACCATGTCTCCCCACCACTGCGCCCGCTCGCGATCCGGGCAGTCCATATAGGTGTCACGCATGGTGATGTAGAGGGTGCGTAGCGCCTTCTGGCGGTAGCGGTTCAGGAAGTCATCGTTGCATTCAAAGGTGCCGGTGAACTCGCAGTTGTAACCCGTCTCGCGGTATTTGAGGGCGAGGATTTTAAAGCCAGCCGGTATGGTATAGTGCATCTCGTGTCCGTTCATCCAGCCGAGGCTCTCATACTCCTGGCCCCCTTCACGGGTGATGTATTCTGCTCGGACATTAGGTGGTCCCCCGCCCTGGTAGTTGTCCATGCGGATGTCGACCTGCTTGCCTGCCGGACCCTCAATTTTCAGGTAAGGGGTCACTTGGGCGTTGTAGGGAAGCTTGGCCACAATCACTGTGCCGTCCGATACCTTGCGAAGCTCGGCTGCGTTGGTGTAGTCCTTGAGGCCGAAGTCTTTCCACAGGGGCACCGGGCGCTCAACGAGCTCATTCCACGGCGCGCAGGGAGCCTTGCCAAGCTCCGCAGCAGCAGCCCACGCGGCATCGTCAAAGCCGGGATTTTGCCAGCCCGATATGTCTTTACCGGCATCGAAGCGGATGTTCGACTCGGGCAAACGGAAGTTGGGAAGCGGTGCTGCGGTGTTGCCGTAGGCAGGATGCTTGGCCGCCTTCCAGCTCGCGTCACTCAGTAGCTTGCTGCCATTGATCTCAGCATCGAACAGAAAGCCCGCCTTGCCACTACTCTTGTGGCTGAAGCCGTGCTTGCCAAAGTACCAGAGCAAGGCTGCGATGGTGTTCTCTCCCTCCACCAGGTGGTGCTTGAGGTCCACCACATCGTAGTAGGTGTCGTTCGGGTTGGGGCCGCGCTTTAGCTGTCCTTCAAAGACAATGAGCTTACCATTGATCCAAAGCCAGTACTTGGAGTCGGCAGAAATTTTCGCCAGAGCTGAGTCAGCGGACTGCGTTGGCTGGTCGAGGGTAATGGTTTTACGATAACAAATCCATTGGTTAGCACCATCGTTGCCGCCCGCTTTCGCCGGTGCCAAGCCGGTGCGCAGGTCCACTTCGTGATCTTCCTTCAGGGAGAGTTTTTTCGCCACTCCGTTGAGGCTGTATTCGATCTCGAGGGTTTTTTCCGTGCCATGGAGCGGGTCCTTACCGGCATACTCATTGGTTGCCGAGATGACATGGTTACCCCCTTTGATTTGCGCCTCGATTTTGGTGAGGAGGTCCACGTGCTGATCCGCTTTATCTACCGCCTGATAGCGTGCTGCAAGTATTTTGATGTCTGCCGCTGCTTGACCACTACCCACCCCAATCCATGAGGCTTGCCAGTCGGCAAAGGAGAGATTGGTGAGCAGTAAGAACAGGGTGATATATTTTAGGTATTTCATGAGTTAGGTTATGAGATTCGGGCACTATTTCATGAGCTTCACCGGTCCTAGTAGACCCGAGGTGGGTTCACCACGGTAGAGGTTGTGAATGGTCTGGTAGTGGTTAGAGAGGGTGTTGAAGACAGTGACTTCGATCGTGTTTTCGCCAGCTTCAAGAAGGTCGCTGAGATCAAACTGCCATGGCGGAGCAACACGCACGCCGACCTTTTTGCCGTTGATAGAAACTTCCGCGGTGGCGATGACCTTACCCAGATCGAGGGTGGTGATTTGCATCACTTCCTGCTCGGTGAGCGTGATCGTCTTCTGATACTTCACGCCCCCCGAGTAGTTGTTGAGAATGCCCACCATGGACCAGTCACCGAGGTCCATGGTTCCCTGAGCGTTAGTCTGCACGGCGATGGCTTCCGGCAGCGCTGAGCCGCCGTGAATACCGGCGGGCGGTGTCAGCTTTAGACTGATGACTGAGGCCTTTGCAGCGGGGCTGACAACCTGATACTTACCCTCACCGAGGTCTTTCATCGGCTCGCCATTATGGAAGGCTTGCACTGGGGTGGTGCTGTGAGCTTGAGGTATAGTGATAGCCGTGGTGCCCGGAGCAGAGGTGAAGCTCAGTGTTTCCGATGTCGGCTCCTGATCTGCATAAGGGTCAAAGCGCAACAGCCCAGGATCTTGATACCAGCTCATGGCCAGTGGGTGTGTTTGCTGATGAGCTGGGCTGCCTTGCTTGCGCAGGACCAGGTAGGCCTCACCGTGGCTGTCCAAGCGGATCAGGATTGGGTTGGCCCCGGCCTTGAGGATGACTGGCTTGCTTGCGTTGGTAATTTTTTGCCCGTTGATGTAAATAGCGCCGGGGCTGATGACCTTGTTGGCATTATGAGTTTTGTAGCCGGCGTTGTATGCAGCCGGCTGGCTGAGGAGCAGGGTAGCTGTGCATACCTCCGGGGCGATTACTGTCGTCCACAAATAGTAATGAGCGATACCCTCTTCGGCCTCCAGTAGCTTGACACCATTGCCACGCTTGATCTCCTTGCCGACACGCAGGAAGTTGTCCGATATCTTGCCCTTGGTGCCGTGATAACCTTGGTGGCCGGGATTGTCCTCCAGGCCATAGCGCCAGGAAAACTCGTAGCTGCTCCAGTCCCCCTGCCCTGGCTGAGTGGCCATACTCAATGCGACCTCCTGCTCAGGAGTCAGTGCAGCGGCGGCTTTGTGCAAGAACATCTGTGGCCCATAGCTGTGCAACTGGGTCTTTTGCTCTTGCCCTCGCGCCCACTGGAAACGACGCGCTTCGACCCCGATCATTTGGTTGCGCTCGGTGACCGGCAGGCGGAAGTCACCCCACTGGTTGTTCATGGTGGGCAGGAAAGCAACCTGCCAATCGGTGTCAGGCAGGGTTTTGACTTCGCTCAGCACAGCGCGGGGGCTGGCGGGATTTGTGTGTGTTTTACCAGGATCAAAAACAACCACCTGTGCCTCGTATTTCTCAAGTGGCAATTCGACCTGAGTGCCGGTGGCGGTTTCCTTGACGACCTGCAGTGGCGAGGTTTTTCCCGTCCACGGGTCCCAGAGCTCGACAGCTCCCTTAGCACGGAACTCAACCACGTCCCCAGGTTTGGCATCCATGGTGAGATAAACATCACGGGGGCCGATCTTGCGGTGCAGGGTACGCACGGTGCCGTTCAGCCCGCGGGCATCGTGAACGAAGGCTGTCTTGATGTTCTCCAGCGCCTCACCCGCACTAACAAAGCGGTTTGCTGCCGGGATCGCCTTGGCTAACAGCTCATGAAGGGCAGGATCATTGACGCCTGCGTGATCCGTAGCAGTGGGCAGCGTTCCCACGGAGAGCACCAGCCCCCCAGCTTCACTGAGAGCGGCGGCCTTTTCCAGATTATTCCAGCGCACGGCATCCATGTTAGGGAAGATGAGTGCCTTATAGGATGCGTTAGCGTTCTCGACCACGAGTTGGCCATTTTTTATTTTTGCCCGGGCGATGGACTGATGGTCGATGAAGTCAAAGTTGATCCCAGCGGCCATGAGTTTGTTGCCAAGATGAAAGGCGATCTCCGTTGCCTCTTCACCCTTGGTTTCTGCCTCATAGGGCGTGACCGGGTAGATGATGGCGACATCAGCCACGGCATCACCCTGGCTCATCAGGTAAGAAAGGCGGTCAAAGTACTTGAGAAAGGTTCCCATGTGCGCCCAGTAAGGCATGCGAAAATGGTAGCAGGGCGGTGCCCATTCCCAGTGGGAGCCGTGAGTGGAATAATAGAGCCCGTGTAGGTTGAATAGCGTGCAGCCGTAGAGGTAGTTCTCCCGAGTGGCGAACATCAGATTTTCCGGAGTGGCACCCCAGCCCAGCGAGTGGTAGGCCTCCAGCCAGACGCGCGGACGCTGGTAGAGCTTAGCAATGGATGAGGAAACCTTGCCCTTGATGACGTCGGCATGACCACCCGGGGTGTCGTGCCCGGGAGCGGCATACCAGCGGGTGGCGCGGAAGTAGTCGCCATAGGCGTGTGGATCGAGGCCACGGCCGTGGTTATCACAGCCGAAGATGATACCGCGCTGCGAGTGCCAGTTGTAAATCGGCTCAAAGTAGCGCTCCTCCATCAGCGCCATGCGCACATCGGCGTAGTCGATACGCACCTTCGGGGTGACGTCGCCCATCTCCGTCCACATGGCGGGCAGCACGTCAAAGAGCTTGTAACCCTTGCGGTGGTGGAACTCGACGTGGAAGTCCTTGTTCCAAGCAAACTTCTTAAGCCCAACCTGTAGCTCGTCATTGAAGAAGTAGTTGAGCCCCTTGGCCGAGCCTTTGTTTTGATCCTCAAATTTCTGATAGAAACCCTGTACGATCTTGTCTCCGGATCTAGCTAGCAGCGGGTTAAAGGTGCCTGGGTGGCGGCGTGAGCCAAAGCTCCAGATTTGCCAGCTGTCTTCCCCCTCGGGAGCTGTCCAGCTCAGCTGTCCGTTTTTAATGAGCTTGGTGAGATCGGTGCCACCGCGCTGCAGCACCCCGCCTTTGACCCGGTAGGCCCAAGCAGCGAAGACTCCGTCTATACAAGCAACGCTTTTACTTTCACCCGCCTTGAGTGCGTGTTTGTTGGAGATCAGCTCGGTTGCGTTAAGTGCGGGCTGGTCATAAAAGAGTTTTTTAAACAGGTTCTCGCCACCGTTATCCCAGTCGAGCGTGTAGGTGCTCAGGCTGATGCCCATACCAAGCTTGCCACATTCCTCGGAAACGCGGGTGTAAAACTTCCACCACTCATCGGAGAAAATATCGGGATGCTTGGAGTCAGATGGCCAACCAGGGGAATCCGTGTGTGAGTAATTGACCTGCACGCCACTGATTCCCTTTGCATGAAGCTCACGCACCTGCCAAAGCAGACGATCCTCATCGAGGTCATCACCTGTCCACCACCAGAAGGGCACCTGCCCATAACCAGCGGGTGGATTTTGGAACCCAGGAAGGGCATCAAGATCCGCAGCCTGACTCGGGTAGCCGGGAGTATTCGCGGGAGCTCTGACACCGAACTCCGCAGCATCTAGGGAGACAGATAAAATGAGTGCGCTCAATGCGCAGCACGCACTCGAGAGAGGTAAGGTGGAAAATGACTTCATGGTGGTGTA
>Ga0209833_1002691_pt1 | contig 10451 bp, 7 predicted proteins | sample COGITO_mtgs_1105_3_FD_184797 | JGI IMG/M metagenome (GOLD analysis project Ga0209833, IMG submission 184797) | Pelagic marine microbial communities from North Sea - COGITO_mtgs_110506 (SPAdes) (version 2) | ecosystem: Environmental > Aquatic > Marine > Epipelagic ... | reverse complement strand
TTGAGGCTAAGCTCCCACCACACTCCAAATAACAGATTATTTTTTTTTCTGTTTTTCAGTTTCATCTCGATGCTTTTTTAGATAGTTCATAAAAGGCGTTCCACCTGTCCCAGTTATTGTCGACCCACCCCTACCAAATGGATTTTCAATTTGAGCTTGCTTGTGGATATAGGTGCCTGCATATTCTAAGTGCATGGCTCTAAATGCCCTGATTTCTTCAAGACACTTGTTATAGGCCTCAGTCAGCCTCTTTGAACCACTGATAATTTTTTGTACCTGTGTTTGATTTTCTAATTTTTTAATAAAATCTCGATGCTTTGGCGGCATATAGTCTCTCATCTCATTCAAGTAATGACGAAGGTGATCTTTGGTATGTTTAATTTGCAGCGCTCCATCTAGTGATGGAATAATACTGCTTTGTGCTCCCGTCTCACCTCTATAAAATTGTGGAGTATTTTTAAATTCCCCCTGGTAAATCAATCCATTTTTTAGATCTGGGTTATCCTTAGTACCAAAAATAAAAGGCCTCACCCTATGGTAGTAAATGTAGGGATCACATTTTTCTGGCATTCTTGAGAAAATCTCATTAACCTTTTTCATTGAGATTGCTATCCTGCCAAGCAATAGGCCAGTCTCTGTTTCAGAGTCATCTGCACCTAGTGTAGATAGCTCACTGCAAGCTAAAATTGCATCACTGGCTGCATCTTCAATGCATACATGAATAGTAACAAACCAATCCTCATCAACTCCTCCCAGAAAATTATTAATTAGACCAACATTCTCTAAAGAGATAGGCTCATCAGGATCAATTAAAAACCAGTTATCTAGGCAATAGCTAGCATAGCTAAGTATAGGTGGGCGCCCTTGATTAGCTGCCACTTTTACCCATGGATTCGCTAGAGCTTTAGGAAGCTTGTCATGGGGCTGAGAGTCACCCCAAATATAGGCATGAGCTATAAAGCTCAGTTGAGACATAGCAAGCTTTAAGTCTCTATTCACTTGATTAATAAGCAACTCATCGATTGATAAGTCCTTGGGAGACAGCTTGTTGATGGTTGATTGAACATTTCCAGTTAAAAGTAATTTTGGTAGGTTGGAGCATATTTCTTCAATTCTTCCACAAGACTCCGAGTGAATAGAATAAGACTTAGATGGAATTTTTTTTGGTAGAAAACCCTGCATATCAATCCCCCAATTTTTATGCGTTAGGTATCAATTATACATAAAACTTATATTACGCCTCGTCTGATTGTTTCCTAATATCTGAAGATGAAATGTCATCTCTAAATACTTCCTCACCAAACCCTATAAAACGATCACTAATATGGGGAGGGATGTCAACAGATCCGAGGCTAATAAATTCTGTTTTTATTTTTCGCCCAAATACTAGAAAATTAATATTATGGCTGTTAAATAGGTCTAGCTTGGCGAGCATGTCCTGGCGACTTAGGTAAAATTTTTCATCCAAGATTCTTGTGAGGGTATCTGCGCCTATAATAAAAACTGAGTTAGGGAATAGAGCAGCTTTATCTGTAAATTTCCCAGCCTTTGTTAAAACCCAATCATGGTGTCCATCAAATTGTAGAAAACTTCTTTGAATCTCATGATAACTCAGAGGCGGCTTATCAGCATTTTGCACGCATATTTCATATACCAAGCCTAAACCAGTTTTATCTTGAGCCAGCTTACTCATCGCGAGATGCCCCGAATGCAAAGGGTTAAATGAACCGGGAAATATTAGCTCAGGCATTCGTGATGAGGAGGCATCAAAATCAATTTGATTATCAACCAGTTTGATCCAATTCTTTTTGGCATGAATAGAGGTAATAGTTAGATTGGGAGCCTCTTCTAAACTTGTTTTAATTTCACAAGCATCAGCAATTGAGAGAATAATATATTGAGTTAATAACGCCTCTTCTTCAGCCCTTGTTAATTTCCCTTTATTGAATTTGTAGGCATAGCTTTTAGAGTATTTATGAGTCTGAATAGCAATAAAAAATTTATGGTCACCTTTTTTGGAGTAATTGGTAGCCAATGAGGCGGTTATGGCTATGCCAAGAAGGTATCGAGGATGACTCTTAGGATCAATTTTCTTTGCCGCACTGAATGCTTTGGCTGCCATGCTTAAGGTCGTATCTTCACTGCAATATTTATCTGGTTTTTTTAATAAATAATAATCAAGGGACTCGCGAGAGTAGGGAATGTAAGACTCTAATACAGAGTTGCTTGCTCCCGGGACTCTGAGCAAGTCTGAGACTGCATCTGAACCTCCCCCACTAGAAACTAATACAAACCTATACCCACTCGCATGTATCTGTTTAATTAAGCTCTGAGCATCCTTCATAATTTCTTTAGTTTTACCTAGATAGGCTCTATTTTATGTGCATAATCCTAAGATTGTGGAAATAAATAAAAACAATCTTTTAGAGGCCTTAAATAGCGCAAGTTTTCCAGTGTTAGCGGCTTCCTTGGTCCATATCACCCGGAATATCAAGATTTTAGATCAGCTCCCAAAACCTCAACTGGCAATGCTTGGAGATACTCAGGGGTCTTTTACAGATGAGCAGAAAAAAACTATTTTAGAAATTGCATTACCATTAATAGAAGAATATCTCTCCGACGTGTCTTTGCGGGATTTTTATACCCCTAGCCCAAATGATCTGCAGCAAATTATGAGCTATGTAGTTGGCTCAGAAGTATCCAGTGAGTATGTTCCAATGATGGCTGAAGATATGAAGCTTGCGATTAACCCCTCAAAACAGAACGCCAAGTCAAAGACTCCAAACCCTCATGATCTTAGTATTCTGATTATAGGTGCTGGAATGTCAGGTATTTTAATGGGTATTAAACTCTCAGAGCGGGGCATTCCATTTAAAATTTACGAGAAAAATGATGACGTTGGCGGTACTTGGTTTGAAAATATTTATCCAGGATGCAGAGTTGATATTGCAAATCATTTTTACTCCTATTCATTTGAAGAAAATCACCAATGGTCCCAATATTTCTCAGAGCAGCCCGAGCTGCAAGACTACTTCAAAAGATGCTTTCTAAAACATAATTTAAATGAAATAACTGAGTTTAATAGGAAAGTTGAGGCCATGACATTTAGTAAGAAAACTAATTTATGGACCATTAATTCATCTCAAGGTGACAATGAATTCGTTAATGAGTTTAATTTAGTTATTTCATGTATTGGACAGCTTAATCAGTCTAAATTACCTGAGATCAGTGGCTTAGATTCCTTTAAGGGTGATATATTTCACTCGTCGCAATGGCCCGAAGATTTTCAGGTAGATGGTAAAAAAATAGCGGTTATTGGAAGTGGGGCAAGCGCATTTCAGATTGTTCCCTCTATTGCCGATGATTGCAGAGAGCTTAAGGTCTTCCAACGATCTCCCCCCTGGATGTTTCCAAATCAGGACTATCATCGAAAAGTTGATGACCATAAAAAATGGCTGTTAGAAAAAATTCCTGGCTATTCACGCTGGTATCGTTTTTTGTTGTTTTGGCCAGGTTCTGACCAGCTTCTAGACAGTCTTTTTATCGATGAAAATTGGGATGGACAGGGCACCTCAATCAATAAAACCAACGATCAGATGAGGCAAATATTTACAGATGCCATGCTGTCTCAAATCTCAGATGCCTCGTTGGCTCATAAAGTTATTCCAACCTATCCCCCTTTTGGAAAGAGGATGTTGCAGGATAATGGTGCATGGCTCAAATCTTTGCAGAAAGAGAACGTGAGCTTGATAGTGGACCCTATTACTGAAATTACCTATGCTGGAATTAAAACCAATAATAGTGTTGATCACTTTGACGCTATCATTCTTGCCACGGGATTTAAAGCGCAAGAGTTTCTTTCGTCTTTTCCTGTGGATGGCGGTGCTGGAACATTTCAGGAGCGGTATGGTGACTCTCCGGAGTCTTTCTTGGGGATTACCTGCGATACTTTGCCCAACTTTTTTATGACCTATGGTCCTGGCACTAATTTAGCGCATGCGGGCAGTATTATCTTTAACTCAGAATGCCAGGCTAAATATATATGTGCAGCAATAGACCACATGATAGAGCATCAACTTACATCCATTGTAGTTAAACCCGCAGTCGTGCAAGAATACCAAGCAAGACTGGAAGAACGTTTAGATAAGATGGTTTGGCAGCATCCCTCTGTTTCAAGTTGGTATCTAAATACTCAGGGAAAAGTAGTCACCACTTCTCCATGGAGATTGGTAGAATATTGGAACTGGACAAATAACTTCAACCCTAGAGATTATGAATTATAAATACCTACTCTTAGCACTTTTTTCGTTGGGTCTTGCGGCCGAAGAAAAAAAACCGAATGTCATTATATTTTTAGTTGATGACCTAGGGTGGGCCGATATATCCTTGCGAGGCGCTGATATCGATACTCCAGCTATAGATTCTCTATTTACTGAGGGCATGGCACTTGATCGCTTTTATGCTACACCTATTTGTAGTCCGACAAGAGCAGCACTCATGACTGGTAGAGATCCCATGCGACTAGGAGTTGCTTATGGTGTCGTTATGCCCTGGATGAATAATGGTGTTCATCCTGATGAGCACTTTATGCCAGAATCATTTCAAAGTGCAGGTTACCAAACTGCAATGGTTGGGAAATGGCACTTGGGGCATTCACAACAAACTTTTCATCCAAATTCTAGAGGCTTCGATGATTTTTATGGACATTTGCATACTGAGGTTGGATATTTCCCTCCATTTGCCAATCAAGGTGGGGTAGATTTCCAGCGAAATGGCACAACAATCTCTGACGAAGGCTATGAGACATTCTTGCTTGCTGAAGAGGCTTCACGCTGGATTGAAGAGCGCAATCCTGATAAACCCTTTTTCCTTTACATGCCCTTTATTGCACCTCATAGCCCATTAGAAGCCCCAGATGACTTAGTTGAGAAGTATAGCCAGATGGTTGATACCCGGGAACTAACGCGAAGTGAAGCTATTGATAGAACTAGAAAATTAAATGGCTTTTCTCCAAGCGCTCGCCCAATATATGCGGCTGTGGTTGATGCTTTAGATCAAGCTATTGGCCAAGTGCTTGAGACACTAGAATCTGAGGGTATTGAAGAAGAAACAATCATTCTTTTTAGCAGTGATAATGGTGGCGCAGCCTATGCAGGTGGAGGTGCTGATAATTTCCCACTCAGAGGTGGTAAGGGAGATACCTATGAGGGAGGTATCAGGGTCATCGCTGCCATGAAATGGAAGGGCAGAATAGCTCCCAACTCTTCCTTCTCTTCAGTCATGACTGTCATGGATGTTTTTCCAACTTTAGCCAGCGCAACAAACACTCAGATGTTGAATACCAAAGAGCTTTGGGGCCGAGACATGTGGAAAGCAATTGATGGCTCTAAGGAGATCAAGCTGAACAAAGAAGTATTTTTTGCGTCTGAGACACCTAATTATGGAGAGTTTCACACCACTGTTTTTAATGATCAATGGAAATTAGTGCAGGTAATTTCTAGCTCACTGATGCAAATAAATGTTAAAAATCAACTATTTGATATAAGCAAGGACCCTAATGAGTATGAAGATCTTGCCTTTAAATACCCAAAGCTTGTTGAGCTTATGGCAGAGAAAATTCGAAAATGGAGGGCGCTTCATCCTATATCAGGAACCAGGGTTCAGCTTGTTCCCCCTCCAGGCTGGCGAGCTCCCAAAGATTGGGCGAGCTACACCATACCATTGGAGAACCTTCAGGATGATACATCTCTAGGGTTTGGAGTGCATGCGCATCAAATTTTGGATTACTTGATCAAGGATCACGGTAGAATTATTTATGATTGCAAGCCTGGGGATTGGGAGAGAGGAAAGTGCAAGGCACCAGAAAAGCCCAAGGCTCATCAACACTAATGCTTCGAATTCTTGTAACCTGCTTTCTTGTTTGCTCACTGCCTGCTCAATCGAGAGACATAGTTGAAACAACCTTTGCTTATTGGAATAAGCCAGACATCCAGGTTTTGTATTCTGCTCCACCAGCCATCACCTCTGAGACAAAAATTTTATTTATTGTGCATGCTGATTGGAATAAGCCAGACATCCAGGTTTTGTATTCTGCTCCACCAGCCATCACCTCTGAGACAAAAATTTTATTTATTGTGCACGGTGCCTCAAGGACCGCTAGAAAATATTTTAATGATTGGCTTCCACTTGTTCAGGGCAGGGATGTGATTCTTGTAGCACCTAAATTCTCTAAAGAATTTTACAATGAGTATGCCTACCTCATGAAAACTAATAAACAAGGAAAACGACTTAGCAATACCTTTCTAGATTTAAGCTCGTCCCTTGGTGACCTTTATGATTTCTTTTCTACTAAATTTAATTTAAAAACTACTAACTTTAGACTTTATGGTCACTCAGGTGGCGCTCAGTTTGTGCATCGATACTTGCTGTTGAGCGATGAGACTCGTATCGATAAAGTGGCTATAGCTAATGCTGGTTTTTATACCTTTGCCGATTCATCAATTCGCTTTCCTTTTGGCATTAAAGACATGAATGTTTCTGAAAATCGTTTGCAATGGCTATTGAGTTTAAAGGGTGGAATGTTTCTCGGGGATCTGGACAATGATCCAAAGCATAAGTCTCTTCCATCTATGCGCAAAGCCAGACAACAAGGCAGACATAGGTTTGAAAGAGGCACAAATTTTTTTAATCACCTAGTTGAGCTAGGTGTAAAGAGCAAATGCGCAAAGCCAGACAACAAGGCAGACATAGGTTTGAAAGAGGCACAAATTTTTTTAATCATCTAGTTGAGCTAGGTGTAAAGAGCAATCAGCCCTTTAGATGGAGATATCAAGTGGTTCCTGATGTCGCGCATGATAACGCTGGTATGAGCTTAGCTGTATCAGAGTTTCTGCTAGAAGATCTTTAGGAGGTATGATTGTTAATAAATTCTTCTGCCTTTGAGAAGATTCTCTTTTTTCTATCTTGATCTATCTTATCCAAAGATTTTGGCATCAATGCAAGCCTGGGGTTGCCGGTAAAAAAATCACGATTGCGCTCAATAAATCTCCAGTAGAGACCATCAACAACATCACACCACTCATCTTTTTTGTAATTTGACATTCTCAACATATAGCTGGAACCACAAATATATGGCTTGGTTGAAAATATACCGCCATCTGCATATGTGCCCATGCCATAGACATTGGGCACCATGACCCAATCTGCAGAATCAACATACATTTCCATGAACCATTTATAGATTTCATTAGGAGCAATTCCTGCAAGATTCATGACATTGGAGATAATCATCAAGCGATTAATATGATGCGTGTAACCAAACTTAAGAGAGTCTTTGATAGCGTCGTCCACTGGAGGAATTCCAGTAGTGCCCTCATACCAACTGCTGGTTAAACTACCTTTGTGAGACCAAAAATTAGCCTCTTTGTATTCCGGCATATTTTGCCAATAAACACCCCGAATAAATTCTCTCCAACCCAATATTTGCCGAATAAAACCTTCGATGGAGTTAATAGGAATGGCTCCGTTGGATGAATGAAAAGCTGATATAGCATCCACAATACACTCCATGGGATCAAGTAAACCAGAGTTCAAATAGGGTGAGAGCAGCGAATGAAAGAGCATAGAATCCTCTTTATCAATCGCATCTTGAAATTGACCAAATAATGCCAAGCGCTCATCTAAAAAATGACCTAACTGTGCTCTTGCTGCTTCATGGGTCACTGCCCAATTAAACTCTTCCAGTGTGCCTAGGGATTTAGGAAAGCAATGCTCTACATCCACCATGGCTTCAATAGTCAAAGGATCCTGAAGCGACTTTAATCTCGCTGGTATCTTGTCTTTCAGCTTGGATATACTTTGCTGGTTATCCTTATCATAATTCCACTTGCCGCCAATGGGCTTCCCATCCTCCATCAATATATTATATTTTTTACGCAACCATCTGTAGTAATACTCTTGCACAATGGACTTTCTCTCCTTAGCCCATTCTGCAAAATCTTCTACTGAATCAATAAACTTGGTATCTCTATGAATCTTAATATCAACATTATTTTTGGAGCCAAAAAACATGAGTTGAGTAAGCGTATTGTGATCACTGGGCTCGGTGACATGAATCATATCAAAACCTATGTCCCTATATAATTTTTCAAGTTGCTCCATAAAATTAGTTTCATGTTTTTTTGAAATTTTTATATGAATAATATTTTTATATTTTTTCTCCAAGGATTTTTTGAGATGCCTTAAAGCTGAAATTAAAAATGCAATTTTTTGTTTATGATGGTTTATTTGATAGAAAGTATCACAGGGCTCATAGAGAAGGAGGTAGTCGCTTGCCTTGAGTTGTTTTATAGCTAGGTTATTAGCCGCCAGATCATCCGGAAAAATAATTCCAAGCTGTTTCATGTATCTCTACCATTTAAGTGCTCTGCCAAAGCTCTGCCAGACAAGAAAGCTGACTCTACCCTAGGAGAGATATGCCAGTCACCAATAGCGAAGATATCATCTGCAAGAGATGTGAAGGGTTGATTGTGAGTCGCTCTTTCACATTGGGCAAATTTCCACCTAAATACACTAGAACTGCTTAGCTCAACATCACTCTCTAATAGGGATTCAAGAGTGTGATGGCCATAATTGATTAAGGACTCATCTGACTCACCCTTTTTTAGCTGACTGCCCGCAGGGGAGAGCTGCACTACCCAAGTTTCTTGAAGGGTTGGATTGTAGAATTTACTCGAGCCGACCCAGCTAACCTCAGCATTCACATTCTTGAATGCATTAAATTTATTCTGATCTTTAAGTTTTACCATCATGCCAACTGCAATACAGGGTGAGAATTCTGTTCTTGGAATTATGGAGCAATCGATTAATTCCTTGGCTTGTGGCAAGGGTAATGAAGAAATCAAAACATCATATGGAACCTGCAGGTTACTCCCAAGAGTCAGGGTTTTGCTCATGGCATTGACATGAGTCGCTTTAGTTTCAAAGTGAATATTCAGATTGCTAGATGATTCTTTTAGTAAAGACTGCATACCATTTTGGTGAATATAATAATTTTTAGTCTCCAGTTGCTGATTGGTCATTAGGTCAATCCCAGAGCCAAGGAAATTCTGAGCACCATTATGTTTTAAAAAATTATGAAAGCTAGGGTTGGTGGAAGTGCAAAATTGAGCGCCAAAATGGAATCTAGCTGTATCTGAATGCCTTCTAGAGCAAAGTCTTCCTCCTACGCCTCGAGACTTTTCATAGATCTCTACATCAAATGATTCTGAGAGATGGTCTGCGCAGGCTATTGAACTCATGCCAGCACCCAGTATGACCACCCTTGGGTTACGACTCACTTCTAAAGATTATTTTTAAATACAATCCCATCTTTCATGACAAACGCAACCTCTGAAACAGCAGCAATATTTTTGATTGGATTTTGCTTAAGGGCAATGATGTCAGCCAGCATTCCAGGTTTAATTTGTCCTAACTGATCTTCAACTCTTAATAGCTTCGCAGTTTCTATAGTGGCACTTTTTAGTGCTGTAGATGCTGGCATTCCAGCCTCCACCATTAAGACAAATTCTTGCCAATTATCACCATGTGCCGAGACCCCTGAATCTGTTCCAAATGCAATTTTTACACCAGCTTTATAAGCAGCAGAAAAGGTAGATTTAATTTTTGGACCAATTTTTTCAGCCTTTGGTCTCACAAGAGCCGGAAAGAAATTAGGAACCTTAGCTTTTTCGGCAACCCAGGTGCCTGCCATGATGGTTGGTACATAGTAAGTCCCTTTATTTATCATGAGAGCCATGATCTCATCATCCATATAGGTGCCATGCTCTATGGAATTTATGCCGGCTCTTACTGCTCTTCGCATGCCTTCTTTTCCATGGGCATGAGCTGCAGTCCATAGCCCATAGTCATTTGCAGTTTCTACAATTGCTGCCAATTCTTTTTCAGTGAATTGCGGGTTTTCACCAGACTTAGCAACACTTAATACTCCTCCAGTTGCAGTAATTTTTATTCCATCAGTACCATCCTTGTACCGCTGCCTCACGGCTTTGATGGCATCTTCAGGGCTATCGATTACACCAGCTTCCGGGGAGGGTGGAGAGTAGCTATCCTTGGACATACCATTAGTGGGGTCACCATGCCCACCCGTTGTTGCAATTGTTTTACCGGAAGTAAAAATTCTAGGTCCAATAATTAACCCCTGAGAGATGGCTTGTTTTAAAGCAATAGTCTCCATGCCTCCATCTCCTAAATTCCTAACAGTAGTAAATCCCGCCATTAGTGTTTTTTTGGCGGCGCTGGCCGCAAACAAGGTTCTGAACTCGGGCTCAATTTTTTCTGGGCGCTCTGCTTTTGGAACATATTCTTGCGCTAAGTGGACATGCATATCCATGAAGCCAGGAAGAACAAAGAATTCTTTGAGGTCTATGATTTCATCATTTTTAGAGGCGGAT
>Ga0209833_1002686_pt1 | contig 10464 bp, 11 predicted proteins | sample COGITO_mtgs_1105_3_FD_184797 | JGI IMG/M metagenome (GOLD analysis project Ga0209833, IMG submission 184797) | Pelagic marine microbial communities from North Sea - COGITO_mtgs_110506 (SPAdes) (version 2) | ecosystem: Environmental > Aquatic > Marine > Epipelagic ... | reverse complement strand
GTGCTGCATGGATGTTGATCAAAAATATTCCCTAATTCACTTTAGCCTTTATCCTAACAACTTAGTACAGGTTTCTGTGCTCTATCCCTCATTATACATTCTAAATATATGGAATCCAAACACCCTCAAGACTCAAAAACTACGATGACCGACTCGGTGCTCCCAAGCGAAACCAACGCCATTCATACATTATTTGGTGGTGAGTTATTAGCGCGAATGGATCGTGCTGCGAGTATCGCTGCCCAACGTCATTCGGGTAAAATTGTAGTCACTGCTTCGGTAAATCACGTGGCATTTAAACATCCTGTCCCGTTAGGAAGTATCGTCACTGTGGAAGCAAAAGTGTCTCGCGCTTTTAAAAGTTCTATGGAAGTTTATATCGATGTTTGGGTCGATAATAAGGCTTCAAAAGGATCCATTAAAGTGAACGAAGCCATTTATACATTTGTGGCGGTTGACAAAACTGGAACGCCAGTTATAATTCCTCAATTAGTGCCTCAAACAGACGAAGAAATTAAACGCTTTGAAGGCGCCTTGCGTCGCAAACAATTAAGTTTAGTATTGGCTGGAAAAATGAAGGCTCAAGATGCAACGGAACTAAAAGCCCTTTTTAATTAACTTTTACAATCGATAGATCCAGGTCGAAGGATCTTCTGTAGAGCTGTCTTTGTAAATTCCAAAACTTAAAATCGACTCGCCAGATGCTTTGTTGGTAATGACTTCGCCGATCGTTTGTTTGGTGGTGACTGTATCTCCTTTATTGACATAAAACTTAGAGAGATTTTTGTAAATCGTTATATAATTTCCATGCCGAATCATGATGGTATTATTTCCGTTTTTAGGAGTCATAATTCCTTGTACCACCCCGTCAAAGACCGCCCGAACTTGCCCTCCTTTGCTCGTGGCAATACGAACGCCATTGCTTTTAATCGTTAACGATGGATCGATCGGAGAGGGGTTGTTTCCATACCGCAACTTCACAACACCATTAGTAACTGGCCATGGAAGTTTTCCTTTGTTAGACGTAAAATTAGCCGCCAAAACCTTCTGCTCAGGAGTCAGTGAAAACACTTTTCGAGTCGTCGATTTCCCTGCTTTTTTGTTCGAGGCAGCGATCGCAGCCTGAATAATTTTACGAATTTCTTTATCAATCTTATTTGATTCGCGTTGTTTAGCTTTTATTTGAGCCGTAAACTGGGTTAGATTGTTTTTAATTTCTTTTATCAGAGACTCTTGTTGCGCACGTTCGGTGTCTAAAACAGATTTCGCTTTTTTATTGGCATCAATCAAAGCTTGCTTGTTCTTTTTTTGAGTTACCAGCTCAATATTTAACTGTTGCATTTTGGTGGTTTCAGTTTTAATCAACTCTGCTTGTCGCTTTTGATAGTCTGCATATTGCTTGATATATTGCAGCCGCTTATAGGCTTGTTGAAAAGTAGTAGACGACAGTAAAAACATGAGTTTACTCTGGTCCGATCGGCTTTTGTAAGACTTTACAATCATCTTCGCATAATCGGCTTTTAATGCTTTAAGCTTTAGCCTTAGTTTTGAAATTTTAGTTTGATTGCTATTAATTTCTCGGGTTAAAAGATTAGTTTGCTGATTGGTAATGCTAATGAGGTTTGTTCTGACTTGAATCTTAAAATTCAAATCTTCCACAACTGAGACCACTGATTTTTGTTCTTTTTTTCCTTCAAACAGCAAGCTCCCAATTTGTTGTATTTCGCGTTGTAATTCACGGCGACGTTCCTCCAATTCCTGCTGCTTCTTACTTTGAGAAAAGCTACTTAGATGCAACATGAACATCAAAAGGAGAACACCAAAGGTGAAACGAGAGTTACTTAATTTCATTTTAATTCAATTGCTTTAAACCCTTTTGGAATGCTAAAAGGAAATCGTATTGGTTGATCCAAATTTACGGATTTTAAATTCAAATTTAATGTGGTTAATTCACTCGCATTGATCGCTGTAATGGTCATATTTTCAGGAAGCACTAATCCGGTTGCTTTCTGATAGGACTGATACTTGATTTTTAGGGTGTTTTGCTTCAGTGATTGAGAGATTTCCTGAGCGTCTAACTTAAAGCTGGTTGGATTGATTAAATACAAAAGATCAAAAAGAGCATTGGGACGTTTGGGAGTTATCTGATAGGAATTCGGGTGATCGATTTTTTTGAGCCCGTTAGATTTTAAATCAAAAATAGCTTCCCCCAATAATAAATTTTGGAGGTTTTCAAATTGAAGATCCGTTCCTAAAAACTGACTAATTAGTGCGTAGTCTCCATCAAAATAGGTATTGTCTAACTTGTTGTAAAAGCGCACACGATCTGGTGTGATTTTAACCCGTACCATGTTCAGAAATGCATTCCCCCAAATGGTGTTGCCATAACCCATTCGAAGCGTTAAAGTGTGTGACTCCGAACGGTCGCCACGAATGAGTTCAACTTTAAGTCGTCCTTGGAGAGTCTTAAATTTAGATTGAAATTCAGTGTGATTTTTAACGATCTGCTTCACGGACATCTTGGCGTCGAAAGATTCGGAAGTACGAACATTTTGTACACTTTTACAGCCTAATAAAAGAAGACTGATAACGAGTCTAAGTATTAATTTTTTCATGGTTTTTGTTCTAATAAGGTGGCTTTTTTAGTAAACGCTTTAGACTCTTGAATATTACCTTTTAGCATGTAAGCACTGCTAAGCTGTTTATAAAAATCGATTTGAAGGGGTTTATTATCAATGACATAATCTAAGCCCATTGTTAAAAACTCAATGGCGACATCGAGCTTATTTAATTGTTTATTTGCGGTGCCGTTGACTAAATATAAAAGAGGTTGTGAAGGATATAACTCGAGTTGATTATGGGTGAATTCAGCGGCCTTTTCATATTGATTTGTTTCTAAATATAAGAGGGCTATGTTTTTTATAATTGTAAAATTATCCGGATCAAATCTCAACGCTTTTGCGTAGTATGACAGTGCTTTTGAAAATGCTTTTTGATTGTAATAATAATCGGCCCACTCTATATCAGAACGGTTGGGAGTCGTTTGGGTCACCGTATTAGTGACCTCCAATAACGCAGGCTTATACTCTGGAAACTGGGCAACAAAACTCATAAAATCGTTCAAAACTTTTACTTTGATATCTGGAGAAACAACAGAACTCGTGGTTACAATTTTCATGGATTCGATCGCCTTGTCATACGCCTTTTGATCCAAGTAAAACTTATACAAAGCTGCATGTACCAAATGAGATTTTGGGTGTTGTTTTAGAAATACTTGAGCCGTTTCAAATGCTTCTTTTTTTTGATTTAATTGACTGTGCGCATATATTAAATTTAAAAAATTAGCAGGATCTTCTGGTGCATCCCGCAAGCGTTTTGTAAGGTGTGTGATTCGCTGCTCCTCATTACCACTTCGATCATAAACCTCATTGCGAATAGAGTCTCTTAGGGCGTTGTGCCCAAATGTTGCGTCCAAATCATCAAGAACCGTTAGTGCAGCGTCATAACGCCCTGCATTTAGGTTAAGGTTCACTAAGTCTTGTTTATAATCGGGGTGTCTGGAAAGTAATGGCTCAACGGCTAAAATAGCATCCTCATAGCGGTCTTGATCCACATATAAATGATATAAACTTTCTTTGTACCAAAAATTAGCTTCATCTAATGATATGGCCTTTTGAAAATTAAATTCGGCCGACTCATATTGTTTTAGATTGAAATAATTAATTCCTAATTCATGAAAAACCACAGCTTCCAACGGGCGTAATGCCTTACAGCTTAACAACTCTTCGATGGCTTTCGAATGATTTTCAAGGGTTTTTTGTTTAATCGCTTCGTAGAAATGCGTTTGAAATTTGACATGCGTTGAGTCATTCGAAACCAATCCTAAAGAATCTGTTTCAACTTGCGCCTGTCCCCAAATAGAACTGAGAAGGGTGCAAATAATCACAAAACGATAGGGTCCTTTTTTCATTATTTACCGGTACTTCCAAACCCGCCTTCGCCTCTAGCGGTTTCGTTTAGTTGTTCAACTTCGCGCCAGTCGGCCCGTTCGTGTTTGGCAATGACTAATTGCGCAATGCGTTCGCCATTTTCAATTTTAAAATCAGTATCAGAGAGGTTGACTAATATAACGCCTATTTCGCCTCGGTAATCTGCATCAACCGTGCCAGGGCTGTTCAAAACGGTGAGGCCATGTTTCGCAGCCAAACCACTTCGTGGACGAACCTGTGCTTCAAATCCTAGGGGGAGCTCTATAAATAAGCCTGTTTTAATGATGGCACGGGCTAATGGTTTTAAAATAACTGATTCTGAAATATTGGCGCGAAGGTCCATGCCTGCAGACGCGATTGTTTCGTATTCTGGAAGTTGATGACTTGAATTGTTGATGATGTTTATGATCATGAAGAGGGTTTTAAAAATTGTTTGATCGTCGCTTTTTCACTCATCCAAATAATGAGTATTAAGAGTCCTATCATCCCAGACCCTATCAAATACTGCGATCTAAATTGATAAAAGGAAAGAGTAGATAAGACAATTGTAAGAATTAAATATATGCTTATTTTTTTTAAGTTATACGGAATTGGATAGTGTTTACGTCCAAAATAATACGAGAGTAAGGTCATTGAAAAATAGGCTAACAAAGTGGCTCCAGCGGAGGCCATATATCCGAAAGATGGGATGAAAATTAGGTTGATTAAAAGCGTAATAGCAGCGCCAACAACAGAAATATAAGCTCCAAATTTGGTGCGATCTGTGATTTTGTACCAGACGGATAAATTGTGGTAAATCCCCAGAAAAAGATAGGCTAATAGTAAAATAGGCACCACTTTCATGGCGTCCCAATAGGCTTCATTTGGAATAAGAATGCCTTTTAAAACATCGATAAAAACAACCACAACCAGTAAAATAAGCGCGCCACAGATCACAAAAAACTCCAAGATTTTTGCGTAGTTTTTGGTGGCATCTTTAGTCTTGGATTGACTGAAAAAGAAGGGTTCAATTCCCAAGCGATAGGCCGTTGCAAATAACATCATAAAGAGGGCAAGTTTGTAACAGGCAGAGTACATTCCGACGGATGTTTTAGCAACAGACTCTGGAAGTAATCGTTCCAACAACACCCGATCAAAAGTTTCGTTAATGGAAAAAGCAATCCCCGCAACTAAGACTGGCAACGCATAGCGGAGCATTTTTTTCCAAAGATCAAGATCGATTTTATAGTTGATTTTAAAGTAAAACGGAAGCAGAAACAGCAAAGTAACGCCACTCGCAACTAAATTCGCAATAAAGATGTAATTCACTTCAAAATTGGGGATATAAATAGAATCCCAGACACTGTTGTCAACGGACAGCGCTTTTAGATACACCAATAAGAAAACATTTAAACCAAGGTTGACAACCACATTGGTAAGCTTTACGACTGTGTATTTAGCAGGTTTTCCTTGCGCTCTCAACAAAGCAAATGGAATAATGACTAAGGCATCTAGAAACAAGGTCCAAACAACCAGGGTGATATAGTGGACATTAATGTGTGTGAGCTCAGCAATTTGTTGTTGAAACACCAATCCAAGCCCTAAAAATCCTAAAGACGTTCCTAAAATAGACATCGCAGCAGTACTCAAAACTTTTGCTTGGTCCGAATCTTTATTAAAAAAACGAAAAAAAGCGGTTTCCATGCCATACGCAATTACGACATTAAAAAGCACAAAATATGCATAGACTAAAGAGACATCGCCATAATCCGAGACGTTTTCGAGCACCGATTTATCGGTGTGTAAACGCACCAAAAGGAAGCTCAACATTCTGGGAACCACCGTTGCCAGTCCGTAAATGAAAGTTTGTTTGTATAGTGTTTTTAGGACGCTCAATTGAATCTCTTTTATCCTATAAAAATACACATTTTAACGAACAAACTATAATTGAAGTTTATTGCTTTTTGGGCGGCGAGGAGGGGTAAGCAATCTCTCGAAGACTTTTAAGGTTTGAAACCTTATAGTAGAGTCGTTTGTTGTTGATCCTGTAGCTAATCACGCACTGATTATTGGTTAACGTAAAAGGAGATCGATCTGTTTTTGAAGGCAGTGTATTGCCATATTCATCGTGAGGATTGGAGCTCATAATTAGTTTTTTTGGATGAACCCTGGAATATTTAAAGCGGCCAATAAGCAAAAGATCTCTTTTAACAACCACCGATTTTTCACCTCTGAAATGAATGCTATCAACCTTGACACGACCAAGATCCTCTTTTAAGGGTATAAATAAATTAACTCCAGCACCTGCACTTTCAATCCCTCCAACCCAAGAGTTGTAATAAGGTTCGACTATTTCGAAAGGAGCAGTCGATTGAAACTGAAGGGCCGATTCTTTGGACGTTTTACAACTGAAAACACTTAAAAAAATGACTAAAATAAGGGGGAGAATTCGTTTCATAATGGGTTTATTTAAAACATAAACTTACGTCTTTTTTAATTGAGTTTAAAATTAAAGCCTAAAAACACAGCGACTCCGTCAGATGAAGTTTCGTTGATGGTAATGTTTTGAGCATTAAAATAGGGCAATTGGAGTTGTAAATGTAACTTGTCATTTAATTTATAATTAACCCCAGCACCCACGCTAAAAACAGTCAATGCACTGTTTTCGATGTCCCCATAATTTCGGGTCAAATCTTCAAAACCAAAGCCGTAGCCTAAGTGTCCAAAAACAGTAAACTTTGGTTTATTAATGAAATAATATTGAAAGGTTGGTACAAACCCATAGGAATTGATCTGAGCGCCACTATCGTCCTTAAAAAGCACGTTGTTGGAAGTGAAAAAACTGCCTTGAAAAGAAATTGTATTTGAGAGGTGAAACTCCAAACCTACCTTTGCAATAAGGCCAAAATCGTGATTGCCAGAATAGGTTGTTGGAAAGGGAGAGGCGGTAATGGAAAGTGCCATGTCACCTTTCTGATTTTGAGCAGTGGCGGATAAGGATACAACTAATAAAAAGAGTAGCGAACGTTGTTTTAAGTAGGTCATAAGGTTTGATTTAAGCATGCTGAAAGTCAAACAACTTTTGTGCCATAAAAAAAGCCTTACAAATGCAAGGCTCTTCGATATTATAATTTTAAATTAAATTTCTAACCATTCAGCGCTTCCGCCCCTCCAACGATTTCTAAAATCTCATTGGTAATGGATGCTTGACGAGCTTTGTTGTACGTCAATTTAAGCTGGTCTCTGAGCTCCGTGGCGTTGTCTGTTGCTTTGTGCATCGCAGTCATTCGGGCGCCATGCTCGCTTGCAAAACTATCACGAATCGACTTATAAAGCTGTGTTTTTAACGACTTTGGTATCAAGGTTTCTACAATCTCTTCTTTAGACGGCTCAAAAATATAATCGAGGTTTGCATTGGTATCGCCTTCTATGGGTTCAATAGGCAAAAACTGCTCGGTCATAATTTCTTGGGTCGCCGCATTTTTGAATTTATTGTAAATAATTTCAATCTTATCGAATGCTTTGGATTCAAATTGTTCCATCAGCATCTCTGCAATTGCAGCCACATTGTCAAATGTTAAATCGTCATAAACAGCACTTTGGTTGGAGACGATCTCAAAGTTTTTTGAGAGGGCGTCATTCGCTTTTTTTCCAATCGCCACAACCGATACGTTCGCATCGTAACGTTCTGCAACCACATTGGCTTGTTTGATAATGTTAGAATTAAATGCCCCACAAAGTCCTCTGTTAGAGGTAATCGCTACAATAAGTACGTTTTTGATGTCGCGTTGTTCTGAATATTTACTTCCAGAATCGGCGTCCAAAGTGGCACTGAGGTTTTGTAAAAGCTCCGTGAGTTTATTCGCATAGGGACGCATCGCTGTGATGGCATCTTGTGCTTTTTTCAACTTAGCAGCCGATACCATTTTCATGGCACTTGTAATCTGCATCGTTGAAGAAACTGATGCTATTCTATTTCGGATTTCTTTTAAATTTGCCATTTTTCAAGTTATCAGTGATGAGTTAAGAGTTTTTAATGATTGCCACTAAAATTCTAATTAACTCTTCACACTTATTCATCAATTCTGTTGGAACGTCTCTTCCAGTAGCTTCAAGAATTTCTAACCAATATTTGGTTTCATCAGCTTCTTTTAAAGCAATTCCAAATTTATTTTTAAAGTCTTTTTTACTAACTCCTCTTTGAGCTTCTCTTGTATTGGCGCCAATACTCGTTCCGCTTTTTAGCAATTGAGAAGCTAACTCAAAATCCTTATTTTCTTTTAATTTATCCGTAAAACAAACAATCTCGCAAGCAAACTGAAAACTCTTTACTCGAATTGGACTGTTATTTAAGGACATTTCCTTTAAGTTTTTAGTATGAAGTTAAAGTTATGAGCTTGTAACTCTGCACTCCTAACTCTAAACTCTAAACTTGTTAATCTTTATACTTCCCTGATAATTCTTTTGCAACTGCTGTTAAGGTGTCTGTCACTTCGTCCGTTAATTTACCAGATTTTAAAGTGGCTAACACATCGCTGTGCTTGGCTCTTAAAAACTCGATATATTCAGTTTCAAATTCTTTGACTTTATTGACAGGAACAGCTCTCAAAAGGTTCCTTGATCCTGCATAGATGATCGCTACTTGATCTTCTACTTTGAAAGGATCGTTTTGTGCTTGCTTCAAAATTTCAACGTTTCGTCTTCCTTTTTCAATCACATTTAAAGTGACGGCATCTAAATCCGATCCAAACTTAGCAAAGGCTTCCAATTCACGGAACTGTGCTTGGTCTAATTTTAAGGTTCCAGATACTTTTTTCATCGCTTTGATCTGTGCATTTCCACCCACACGAGATACCGAAATACCAACGTTAATTGCTGGTCGTACACCCGAGTTAAACAAATCACCATCTAAGAATATTTGTCCATCCGTAATCGAAATTACGTTGGTTGGAATATAGGCAGATACATCGCCTGCTTGTGTTTCAATAATTGGCAAGGCTGTTAAAGAGCCTCCTCCTTTTACAATCGGTTTTAATGCATCTGGTAAATCGTTCATGTCTTTTGCAATTTCATCGTTGTTGATGACTTTTGCTGCACGTTCTAACAAACGGGAATGTAAATAAAATACATCTCCTGGATATGCCTCACGTCCTGGAGGACGACGTAATAAAAGAGATACCTCACGATACGCAACGGCTTGCTTTGATAAATCGTCATAGACAATCAATGCCGGACGGCCCGTATCTCTAAAATACTCACCAATAGCGGCTCCTGCAAAAGGTGCATATACTTGCATTGGTGCGGGATCCGAAGCATTTGCTGCAACAATAGTTGTATAGGCTAAGGCACCTTTTTCTTCTAATGTTTTGGCGATCAATGCCACTGTTGACGCTTTTTGTCCGACAGCTACATAGATACAATAGACTGGTTCTCCAGCATCGTAAAATTCTTTTTGATTTAAGATGGTGTCAATACAAACGGCTGTTTTACCAGTTTGTCTGTCACCAATCACCAACTCACGTTGTCCACGTCCTACTGGGATCATGGCATCAATGGATTTGATTCCTGTTTGTAGGGGCTCTGTTACAGGCTCACGAAAAATAACCCCAGGTGCTTTACGCTCTAAAGGCATTTCGTAAAGTTTCCCTTCAATAGGACCTTTACCATCAATCGGTGCGCCAAGTGTGTCTACCACACGACCCACAATTCCTTCACCAACATTGATCGAAGCAATACGTCCGGTACGTTTTACTGTGGAGCCTTCTTTTATCACATTAGAAGCTCCTAAAAGTACGATACCAACATTGTCTTCCTCGAGATTTAATACAATCCCTTCAAGATCGCCTTCAAATTGTACAAGTTCGCCATACTGTGCATTGGAAAGTCCGTATGCACGTACAATACCATCTCCTACAGTTAATACAGTTCCAACCTCATCTAAGGAAGCGGTTGCTTCAAAACCTGAAAGTTGTTGTTTTAAAATTGCTGATATTTCAGCTGCTTTTACTTCTGCCATCTTAATTTATTTTATACCTCTGAATGAATCTCAGTATAGTTTTAGTTAATTGTAAATTTTCGTTTTAACGTATTTAATTGATTCGAAACACTCGCATCATATTGTTGATCTCCAACTCTTAAAATAAAACCCCCGAGGATGTTTTCATCTACAGAATTGCTAAGGGTCACCTCCTTTGTGGTTAAGGTTTTAAGCTTTGCCATGACTTTGGCTTCTAATTCTGAAGTCATCGGGATGGCGGTGGTTACAAAGGCATTTTCTTTATTGTTTGCTAGATCGTATAGAATCCCGTATTGGGAGGCGACTTGACTTAATATATCAACTCTATTATTAGTAACAAGAATATTGAACAGCGATTTACTTTCTGAACTTACAGAAGGAAATATAGCTTTCAATACAGCTTCTTTTTCAGATAGTTTGACCACGGGGCTTTTGAGTGCTGCTTCCAAAGAAGCGTTGTCTGCAATCGCCTGACCAATA
>Ga0209833_1002684_pt1 | contig 10470 bp, 8 predicted proteins | sample COGITO_mtgs_1105_3_FD_184797 | JGI IMG/M metagenome (GOLD analysis project Ga0209833, IMG submission 184797) | Pelagic marine microbial communities from North Sea - COGITO_mtgs_110506 (SPAdes) (version 2) | ecosystem: Environmental > Aquatic > Marine > Epipelagic ... | reverse complement strand
ATACTTTTTCTAGTTGATTCTGAGTATCATCAATTTTAAAAGTCCTAGATAAAAGAACTTTTTGAAATGCTAATTGGTCTGTTAAAGATGCTTCAATAACGATTGCATCTTCAAATTCAGTAGTAGCTGCGTTAAATTCTTCAATACAACTGTTTGTTATAAATAAGATAATTAAAAATGATATGTAAAATACTGTTTTTTTCATTCTAATCAATCCAAAAATTAGGTTTTACTCTAGTTCCTAAAACAGTACAATCAGTACAAATTCTAGGAGGATCAGCATCAGGTGGTAGTTGACGACAAAATCGAAAGTTTTCATTATTAAAGTTGAAAAAATCAAGTCTATTAACGAAAATTCTTTTCTCTCTTACAGAAGCTATTTCAAAAGAACCTAAAACTTTTTCATTTGAATTGTTTGTAGCTATAATGTTTCCAGTAACAAAACCAGGCTGTACAGGAGAAAAAACACTCTCTAAAGACGATAATTCGGATAGCGTTTTTTGAAAGTTATAATAACTCTCTGTATTTACATACTGTCTTACTAATATGGAATAACGGTTATTCATTTTTAGATCTTCATTTGGAATAAACGTAATTAAATGTCTAGAAATTCTGTCTTCTGATGAAAGAGTAGTGTTTGTAAGTAATCTTCCTGTAGAATTTATTGTGTTATAGCATGTTCTGTCTTCAAGTGTTTGACCTAACAATTGTATAGGTGCAATAATTCGATAAGTTTCTTCAAAATCAATAGTATAATATCTAGAATTTCCTGAGGGATCATAACTATCAAGATATATGCTTATTCCATCAAAACCATCTTCATTTACTTCTCTAACGGCATATAAATTTTCAATATTAGATGTTTCACTCCTTAATTGAGTAACTTCCGATTGATATTCCTTTCCACTTTGTGTTGTCACTAATAGCTGATGATCAGTATCAAGTTCAGCTCTGAATTGTATATCAGATGTATAAGTCCCCGAAGTTGTTTCAGAAAAAGTATATGTTGTTGAGTTTGAAACTACTCTAACATTTGCTCCAGATACTTTTTCTAGTTGATTCTGAGTATCATCAATTTTAAAAGTCCTAGATAAAAGAACTTTTTGAAATGCTAATTGGTCTGTTAAAGATGCTTCAATAACGATTGCATCTTCAAATTCAGTAGAAGCAGCGTTGAATTCTTCAGTGCAACCATTCGTTATGAATAAGATAGTTAAAAATGATATGTAGAATACTGTTTTTTTCATTATGTTCTAATCAATCCAAAAATCAGGTTTAATATTACTTCCCCAAACCCTACAGTCACCACAGGGTTTATATACTACTTGGACGGGAAATGGAGAAGGAGGATCAAATAAAAATCCAAGAATTCTGTCTTGTATTAATAATTCTCGAAAACCTGGTTCTGGGATTTCTTCTAGTTCGATTGCTCTACATTCTTCCCCTCCCCAATTATTATAAAGCTCATCAATCAAATCAATTCTATTAACAAATATTCTTTGTTCTCTTACAGCAGAAACTTCAAAAAAACCAATGACTTTCTCATTAGAATTATTTGCTGAAACAATATTTCCAGCAACAAAACCCGGTTGTACAGGAGAAAAGAGGCTCCCTAGACTAGACAACTCATTAGTCGTTTCTTGAAAACTATAGGCTTGTTCAGTATTTACATACTGTTTAACAAGGATACTATATCGACTATTAACTCTAATATCATCATTAGGGATAAACCTGATTAAAAACCTAGAAACTCGGTCTTCATCTGAAAGATTTGTATTAGTAACTAATCTTCCATTAGAAATATTGGTACTATAACAAAATCGAGCTTCTTCTGTTCTGTCTCGAACTATTATTTGAAATGGAGATTTATTAATTACTACAACTTCTTCGGATTTCCAAAAAGGAGCAACAATTTGGTACGTTTCTTGGAAATCAAATGTATAGTATCGAGAATTACCGCTAGGGTCATAGCTATCTAGGTATATACTTATTCCTTCTACACCATCGTCATTTACTTCTCTAACCGCATAGATGTTTTCAATGTTAGATGTTTCACTTCTTAGTTGAGTAACTTCTGACTGATATTCTCTCCCACTTTGAGTAGTTATTAAAAGTTGGTAATCGGTATTAATTTCAGCTCTAAATTGTATGTCTGATGTATAAGTTCCCGAACTTGTTTCGCTGAAAGTATATGTTGTTGCATTAGAAACTATTCTAACATTTGCTCCAGATTCTTTTACTTGCTGATTCTGACTCTCATCAATTTTATAAGTTCTAGATAAAAGAACTTTTTGAAAAGTTAATTGGTCATTTAAAGATGCTTCAATAACAATTACATCTTCAAATTCAGTAGTAGCTGCGTTAAATTCTTCAATACAACTACTCGTTATGAATAAGATAGTTAAAAATGATATGTAGAATACTATTTTTTTCACAGCTGAGATTAAAAACGTATATTATAAGTTACTGTAGGTACTGGAATCGAAAAAATTGAACTCTGGTAAGCTTTAATTTCGCCTGACTCAGTGACAAAAAATACAGAGAAAGGATTGTTTCTTCCAAGTACATTATAAATTGAAAAATTCCAAAAACTGTGGGCTATTTTATTTAGCTTGTGATTGCCTTCAACATTGACTCCTATGTCTAATCTATAATAATCTGGAATTCTAAATTTATTTCGATCACTGTATAAAACTCTTTCAGCACCATTAAAAACATAGGTTCCAATAGGATAAGTTACAGGCCTTCCTGTTTGGTATGAAAAATTAGAAGAAAAACTATATCGTTTAGTTAATTTCCAGTTAACGATGACACTTAGATCATGTGGTTTGTCAAAGTTGGCAGGGAAAAAGTCTCCATTATTTACAGTTTCTTCACTAAATTCACTATTTAGTTTTATAAAAGATCTAGAATAACTATACCCGATCCACCCATTGAGTCGACCTTTATTCTTTCTTAGTAAAAATTCTATACCATAAGCTTTTCCTTCACCTTGCAAAATTTCATTCTCTATTTGTTGATTTAAAAGTAAATCTGCTCCTACTTTATAGTCGAGAATGTTTTTAGATTTTTTATAGTAACCTTCTAAACTTAACTCATAATCATTTCCATCGATATTTTTATAAAGTCCTAAAGAATATTGATTAGCTTGTTGAGGCTTAATGTTTAAATTCGAAAGTCTCCAAGTATCTGTAGGAGTTGCTGTTGTATTATTGGACAAAGTATGAATAAATTGATAAGTGTTGTTAAAACCACCTTTTATAGATAAACTAGGAGTTAATGAGTATCTAAAAGAAGCTCTAATTTCTGGTCCTCCATATGTTTCAATAACCTCATTATTTCCATAATCCTCTGTTCCTAATATGGAACTTTCACTTCTTGGAGAATTAGGATCGTAAATATTCTGAGAGGAAGGTCCAAGAGCAGCAAAGAAAGAATATCTTAAACCAACATTTAATAATAGTTTTTTGCTAACATCAAAATTGTCTGAAATGAAAATCCCTGATTCTAATCCTCTTTCATTTGCTATACTAAGAGAAGTAATGATGGATTGATCTCCTTTTGGGTCAATTTCACCAGGAGAAATATCAAATAGTTTTGTAGAAAAACCATAATCTATTTTATGCTTTTTAGCTAGATGTCTCATTCTTAGTTTTAATTCAGTTTCATTAATTCTGTAAGCCAAATCAAAATCATTTATAGAGCCTTGATCAAACTCAATATTGAACTTGTATTGACTGTTAGCTAAAATTAAATCACCAAAATTTTTATCATTAAATCGATGATTCCATTTTAAAGAAACTAATCTATTGCTATAACTCTGAACAGAGTCTGAAGAAATGCTAAAAGCATCATTACTATAATATGCAGAAGCTTCAAACTTGTTTTTCTTGTTTATTTTATGACTGTACTTTAAATTAAAATCATAAAATGAAGCAGTACTTTTATTTAAAGAAGGGTCTTTTAGAGAGCGTAAAATCCAATTTGAGTATGTTGCACGACCACCTGCTATAAGACTAGATTTGCCTTTTACAATTGGAGTTTGAACACTTACATTACTAGTAACTGGCCCTATAGAAGCTTCTCCTGATACTTCTTCATAATCAGCTTCTTTTGTTTTTATGTTGAATACTGAAGATAATCGTCCTCCAAATTCTGCAGGAATACTCCCTTTATAGATGTCTACATCTCCAGTAGTAAATGGATTTATAGCAGAAAAGATTCCAAAAAAGTGTTGTGGATTATACAAAACAGCATCATCAAGTAGAATTAAATTTTGATCTTCTTTACCTCCTCTTACATTAAAACCAGAAGAACCTTCACCAGCTGTTTTTATCCCTGGTATAGCTGTTGCTACTTTTAAAATATCACGTTCACCTAAAATAAGGGGAATATTTTTTATGTTTTGAATTTTAATACTTGTAATACCTGTTACAGCTTCTTTAATATTTTTGTCCTTATCAGCTTCTATAACTAATTCGTCTAATAGTTCAGAACTTTCAGTGAGTAAAAAATTATAAACCCCATTATTATATATGATAATGGTCTTTTTAAGATCAGTATACCCTAAAGATTTTGCTTCAACTGAATTAGCACCAGTAGGGAGTCTTATAGAATAAAACCCTTTGTCATTAGTTACAGCACTAATATTTTTATTCTTTACAATTATAGCTAAACTAGGAATAGGTTCCCCTGAATTGATATTTCGTGCATATCCAGTAAGTAAGTAGCTTTTTTCAGTAGAATTTTTTGTCTCTTTTCCAATTCTAACAACATTAGATTTAACTGAATTCTTTTTGCTGGTCTCACTGTAGAATATAGGAGTGCTTTTATCAACTTCTTCAGTTTTTGTTTCAGTTTCTTGATCTTTCCATACTAAATTTGGAAAAGAATCGTGTATTATACCATTAAGAGTTAAAACAACTTTCTTGTCAGAAGAAATGAAGAAATTTATAGGAGAATCTTTAAAAAGATCATTTAAGACGGTTGTTAAATCTGCATTGTTATAATCACCAGACATTAACTTATCATCTTTTAACCAACTTTCAATAAAATAAAAATAATAGTTAGATTTTTTTTCAATCTCTTTGATTACTTCACTTTTGCTTAGATCTTTGAAACTTAGGGTGATTTTCTCTTGATTTTTATTTTGTTGAGCGTTAATAGCACAAAAAACGAAAAACATTAAAATACATATATAGCTCTTCATTTTATTTTATATCGGTTTTAGTTATGAATGTGGTTATATTTTCTATAAGAGTTGTATAAAAAGTTTCTTTATCAGATTTGTAAAGCTTTCTCTCTGTTCTGTAAAATGCCGAGATATCTTTTTTGAAATCAGGAAAAAGATGGGTGAAATCTTTTTTTGAACTTATTTTATGGTAATTATTTTCATATAGAATGGCAAAATGATTATTTTCAGAAAACTTACTATAGCTGTTTGAATTAGCTATATACTCACTTCTTTTTTTATGATTTTTTTTAAGTAAAGTAATACTAGATGTTCTATTTATTACTTCGTAAAAACTCAAAGAAGTTCCTTTATTATTTCCATTAAATGAAGAGTTTGTAATAAATTCATGATTGTTTGAGGCAAGATTAACACCGTAATTTTTTATAGAAAACCTATTTATCTTTTCTTTAACTAACTTAATAAACAAATGACTTGATTGGTTTGTTAGCTTAACAATTAATTCATCTTCGTAAATGTCGTATTTCATATAGACATTATAATAGGGCTGATTGTTGTATACCAAATCACCAATTTTATATTCGTTAGATAAAAAGAATTTGTGATTACCTTTTTCCGTTCTATATTGTTCAATATAAATGGTACCGTTATAAAGATCAGTATTGCCTTCACCAATGACAGAGTCAAACCAAGTATAATAATCATTCAAATCTGAATTTGTTTGACTATAAAATAAAGAGGCATTTAATTGTAAAAACAGGAAAAGTGTGAGTTTTAGATAGGCACTTTTTTTCATGATATTTTTGATTATGGATGATAAAAGTAAACTTTTTTTTAAGATTAATTGATATGTCTAATAGTTTTAACAAACGATTTATTTAAAAGAGTTTTTAGTTGATTTTTTAAATATTTTTTTGTTCTATTCTGTATTAAGACGAGAAAAATAGATTTTACCCTTAAAAATTATCTAATTAATTTTTATGAACTTTTTTAATATTCTCTATGTAGACTTAATTCATCAATGAGACTCTTTCCTAGAGCCTATGCAAATCTTATTTTTAATCCAACAAATCCACATGAATGGTGTCTAAAAAAGAATTTGTTGTGGCAATACTATTTTGTATTCCTATCACAGAGATGGGTAGATTTATAGAGAGAAAATTTGAGAATAAGTTTAGGGGCACTAATTCAAATAAACTTTTTTGTATCAATTACTTTCACTCTCATTTGTAATGCTCCTAATTTTAAACTAAAACAAGGACAATAAAGACTCTTTTTTTATGTTAATAGGATGTTGTTAAATTGTATTTGCCAATTCTATAATTAATATAAAAACAATATATTTGACAACCCTAAAATTATTATAACTTTTATGAAGTTATTTAAAAGACTTACTTTTTTTCTAGTTTCCTTACTTTTTGTCACTCAAGTGTCAGCACAAGAGACATTACCTATATATTCAGATTATCTTTCGGATAATGTGTATTTGGTACATCCATCTGCGGCTGGAATAGGAAATACTGGAAAACTTCGTTTTACTGCAAGACAGCAATGGGCTGGAGTTAAAGATGCTCCAACGCTTCAAACTGTTAGCTTTCATAATAGGTTTGGAGAAAAGGCAGCATTTGGTTTTATTTTATTTAACGATAGTAATGGCTTTCATTCGCAAAAGGCAGTACAAGGAACTTACGCGTTTCACTTAGACATTAATAGAGGATCCTTTATTAATCAATTGTCTTTTGGAATTTCTTTAACAGCTGTTCAGAATCAAGTAGATCAATCTCAATTTTTTGGAGATCCAACTGTTGCGCAGTTAATACAAAGCGATAGTTATTTCAATGCTGACTTTAGTGTTGCGTATCATAAATCTGGATTTTCATCTTATTTTACAGTAAAAAACTTGCTGCTTTCTGCTAAAAATAATTTAAATAATAACTTAGAACCTTTAGATCTACGTAATTATATATTGTCATTGGGGTATTATTTTGGACAAGAAAGGTTGATTCAATATGAACCTTCTATAATGATTCAATTAAGAGAATCTACAGGAGAAAGAATAGTGGATTTTAATATGAAGGCGTATAAAAATTTTAATGGGGCTCAACTTTGGGCTGCACTTTCTTACAGAAGAAGTTTTGATGCTAAACCAATAGAGAACTTAACATATATTACACCAATTATAGGTGTTAATTATAAAAAATGGATGTTTTCTTATACCTATTCTAAACAAGTAAATGATATTGTTTTGACAAACGCAGGTTTTCATCAAGTTTCTGTTGGGGTTAACTTATTTACTAAAAGACCAAGAGCTGCTGCTTGTCCAAATATCAATGCTACGTTTTAAAAATCTTTTTCTAAGATTTTTACATGACTTCCTCCTTTTACAAAATTCTTTAGTGTAGAGATGTTCTTATTACTATAAAAAATATGAGAAACATTCAATTGATTTTTTTGTAATAAATCAAATTGTTGAAGAATGTTTTTTGTCTGTTTGGCAACAGCCAAGCCAGAATCAATGATTTGAATTTTTTCTCCAATAACTTCTTTTATCTTTTCTATTAAATAAGGGTAATGAGTGCAGCCTAACACTAAAGCATCAATATTTTCTCTAGTCATAGGTATTAAGTACTGCTCTAGTAGGCTTTTCATTTTAGGAGTGTTTATTTCTCCTTTCTCAATAAGTTTAACCAAGCCCTCACCAACTTTTTCTACTATAGAGATATCACTGTCAATTCTCCCTGAAGTTTTTTCAAAAAGCTCACTACTTAGTGTTCCTTTTGTAGCTAGTATTCCTATTCTTTTTGTCTTTGTTATAAGCCCAGCTGCTTTGATTGCTGGTTCAATTCCAATAAAAGGGACGCTATACTTTTCTCGAAGTATACTAATAGTATTTGTGGTAGCTGTATTACAAGCAACAACAATTAATTTACAATTTAAATTTAAGAGGAACTCTGTGTTTTTAATGCTTAGTTCTATGATTTTTTCTTTGCTTTTTTCTCCATATGGAGCGTTCTTACTGTCAGATAAATAGATAGTACTTTCATTGGGTAGAAGAGTAGTAACTTCTTTCCATATTGAAGTTCCTCCAATACCTGAGTCAAAAAAGCCAATCGGATTGTCCATAGATATAGTAAAAATAAAAAATCCTACTCACTAGAGTAGGATTTTTATACTTAATAAAATAAATGATATTATTTTTCAGGTTGTGTTTGAGGTTTCTGATTAGGTAATAAACCTAATTTAACTTTTAGATCATCATAAACATCAATCCCATCGTCATGAACTAATAAACCTTTTCCAGCAGAAGCATCTAGGATATACGATAAGCCTTTAGCTTTAGCAACCTCTTTTAAAGCTTTTTCCGCTTTTTGAAGTATTGGGAGTAATTTTCTTTGTTGCTTTTCTTGAATGTCTTGTATGGCAGCTTGTTCAGCTCTCTGAATTCTTGCATTGTCATTTTGTACCTCTTGACCTCTTTGTTGATTTACAGCTTGAGTTTGAGTACTTCCTTCTGCAGTGTACTTTTTGATTTTGTCGTCAAGTTTTTTCTTTTCACTATCAATGTCATCTTTGTAAGTTTTAGAAATCTTAGCGATTTCAGCTTGTAATGCTCTTGTTTCTGGCATATTAGCAATAACTCTTTCTAAATTAACATGGCCTATTTTTTGTGCATTTGCAACCCCAGTCATCCCCAATGCTAAAAATGCAACAAATAGTAAACTCTTCAATTTTCTCATTTCGATTTAATTTAATTAATTATCTTGTTCTTTTTTGGTTTCCCCTTTTTTCTTTTTATTCGCCTTTAGCAATTTTCTCTTTGCTTCTATATCAGCAAGTCTTTTATTTCTAGCGTCGTCAATCTTTTTTTTCTTCGCTAGGCGATCTGCTTGCTTCTTCTTGTTAGCAGCTTCTTTATCTGCCAACGCTTTTTTTTGCTTATCTGTTAATTCCTTTTTAGGAGCTGATTTCTTAGCTCTCTTGTCCTTGTTTTTTTGAATCTTTTGATCTCTTACAATAGATTTTAAAACGAGGTCGCTAATATCGTATTTTTTATTGGAATAGAGCATAACCAAATCGCTCGATTTGTCAAAAACAAAATCATATTTTCTTCGAGTTGCTATATCTTGTATCGAATTATATACTTGATCTTGGACTGGCTTTACAAGCTGTTTTCTTAACAGAAACATATCTCCGTTAGGACCAAAGTATAAAGACTCTAATCTTCTAAACTCTTGTTGCTTTAAAGTAATTTCATCTTCCTTTTCTTGAATAAGATCTTGAGTAAGAATTGCTCTTTCGTTGATAAGATCTGTTTTCAATTTTTCTATGTGTCTAGTTAACTTGTCTAGTTCGTTTCTCCATTTTGTTACTTTAGCGTCTAAAGTGTTTTGAGCTTCAAGGTATTCAGGAACATTATTTAAAATAAATTCCATGTCTATGTAGGCAATTCTTTGCGCTTTTTGAGCTTCAACTAAAGTCACAAAAAATAATAACATACATAAAAAGACTTTCAATCTCATAATGTAATGCTTTGAAAATATCATGCCAAAAGTATATTAAGTTGTTTTTATCTTGTTTAGAACTGCTGCCCAATGATAAAATGAGTCTGCCATCCAGATTTAATATTTGAACCTGGTAATGGGTCGAATCCATGAGCAAAATCAATTCCTAGTAATCCAAACGCTGGCATAAAGATACGAATACCAAGACCAGCAGATCTTTTTAACTCAAACGGATTAAACTCACTAAAATTGTCATATGAATTTCCTGCCTCTAAGAAACCTAAAGTATAAATAGATGCTGCAGGGCTATCTGAAATAGAATATCTTAATTCTAATTGAAATTTATTATAAATTGTTCCCCCGTTTATAGTGGATAATCTATTGTTCTCATAACCTCTTAAACCTACACTTTCTCTACCGTCTAATTGAAATTGTGCAATTCCATCACCTCCTACAAAGAAACGTTCAAAAGGAGTGCTTCCTAATTCTTTATTATAAAACCCTAAGTATCCCAATTCTGCATTAGCCATTAAAACTAGCTTACTTGTAAACCCATTATACCATTTTCCTTTAAATAAGAACTTGTAATACTCTAGCCATTTGAATCTTTCAGCAGGTTCTAGACTTTGATAGTCTTTGTCACTGAATAAAGAATAAGGGAATGTAGCTTTAGCACTTAAACTAAATGAAGAGCCATAAGTAGGGAAAATTAAACTAGGACCAGCTGAATTTCTCCCTAAGGTAATATTGTAAGACAAATTATTAAGGTTTCCATCA
>Ga0209833_1002678_pt1 | contig 10490 bp, 10 predicted proteins | sample COGITO_mtgs_1105_3_FD_184797 | JGI IMG/M metagenome (GOLD analysis project Ga0209833, IMG submission 184797) | Pelagic marine microbial communities from North Sea - COGITO_mtgs_110506 (SPAdes) (version 2) | ecosystem: Environmental > Aquatic > Marine > Epipelagic ... | reverse complement strand
CTCTATTTCTCATAGGATAACTGGAATAATTAATATTGTTGCAATAACTCTAATTTGTATTTGGACTGCATCATTAATTCTTGGTGATACAAACTATGATTTTATAAATTCATTTTTAACTTCAATTTTTGGAAAATTTATTGTTATTGGTTTAGCTTGGTCATTTAGTTTTCAAATATTAAGTGAAGTTAGGCATTTGTTAATGGATATGGGTTACGGTTTTGAATTACAAACAACTCGTATCACAGGATTAGGTGTTATTTTTGGATCAATTTTGCTAACTATATTAATTTATTTAATAGGTAGGAATTTTATTTAATATGAATTTAGCAACTAAAAAATGGATTTTTTTAAAAATCTCATCAATAATTTTATTACCTCTAATGGTTTGGTTTATTTTTAATTTTATTGCAATTTATGATCAAAGTTATGAGGAGGTTTTAAAATTTTTTAGTAACTCAACCACTAAATTTTTATTTAGTTTTTTTATAATATTTGCATATTTTTTTTCATCTTTAAGTATTAGTGAGGTTTTTGAGGACTATATTGACAATGATAAAACCAAAAATGTCGCAAACAGTCTATTATTTTTATCTGCTATAATAATTCCATTATTAACAATTATATCTTTATTTAATCTAAATTAATGAGTTCTTATAAAATTATAGATCATGAATATGACGTTGTAGTCCTAGGTGCTGGAGGATCAGGTCTTAGAGCTGCCGTAGGGTTAAGTGAAGCTGGATTAAAAACTGCATGTATTTCAAAAGTTTTTCCAACAAGAAGTCATACCTCTGCTGCTCAAGGTGGAATTTCAGCTGCGTTAGGTAATATGGGAGAAGACGACTGGAGATGGCACATGTACGATACAGTAAAAGGTGCTGATTGGTTAGGAGATCAAGATAGTATCGAGTATTTATGTAAAGAAGCACCTAAAGCAGTAATTGAGCTAGAAAAGTATGGTGTTCCATTTAGTCGAACAGACGAAGGAAAAATTTATCAAAGACCTTTTGGTGGAATGACAAAAAATTATGGAAATGGAATAGTTCAAAGAACTTGTGCAGCAGCTGATAGAACTGGTCATGCAATATTGCACACTCTTTATGGACAGGCTTTAAAACATAATACAGAATTTTTTATTGAATATTTTGCTTTAGATTTATTGATGAAAGATGGTGAGTGTAAAGGATTAATTGCTTGGAATTTAAATGATGGAACAATTCATAGATTTAGAGCACATACAGTTATTATTGCAACAGGTGGATATGGAAAAGTATATTATTCAGCGACTTCAGCTCATACATGTACAGGTGATGGTAATGCAATGGTTTTAAGAGCTGGACTTCCATTACAAGATATGGAATTTGTTCAATTTCACCCAACGGGAATATATGGTCATGGTACTTTAATAACAGAAGGAGCTAGAGGTGAAGGTGGGTACCTTACAAATTCAAAAGGTGAGAGATTTATGGAAAGATATGCTCCTAACGCAAAAGATCTAGCATCGAGAGACGTAGTAAGTAGGTCAATGTCAATTGAAATTAACGAAGGAAGAGGAGTTGGAAAAGATCAAGATCATGTTCATCTAAACTTAAGTCATTTAGATAAAGAAATAATTGAGAGCAGATTGCCAGGTATTACTGATGCAGCCAGATTATTTGCAAATGTTGATATCACTAAAGAACCAATTCCAGTAGTGCCGACTGTTCACTATAATATGGGAGGTATTCCAACAAATTATAAAGGAGAAGTTCTAACAGTAAATGGTTCTGAAAAAACTGTTACTGGATTGATGGCAATTGGAGAGGCAGCATGTGTTTCGGTTCATGGAGCAAATAGACTTGGATCAAATTCTTTAATTGATTTAGTTGTTTTTGGAAGAGCGGCTGCAAAAAGAGCTGCCGAACTTGTTAAACCAGGAACACCTCATGAAGAAATCGGGGAGTTTGAAACTCAAAAATGTTTGGATAGATTTGACAGCCTTAGAAATGCCCAAGGTGAAAATAGCACAGCCGATTTAAGGCTTGCGATGCAAAAAACAATGCAATCAAAATGTGCTGTATTTAGAACTGAAAAAACCCTTAAAGAAGGAGTTGATGAGATTAGAAAGACATATGATGGAATGGAATCTATCTCAGTCAAAGATAGATCTTTAGTATTTAACACTGATTTAGTTGAAACATTAGAGTTTGATAATTTGATAAGACAAGCAGTAACTACAGTAGATTCTGCATATCATAGAAAAGAAAGTAGAGGAGCTCATGCAAGAGATGATTATCCAAAAAGAGACGATGAAAAATTTATGCAACATACACTAGCTTGGTGTGACGGTAAAAATACTAAAATAAGTTACAGAGAAGTACACAAATCTACTTTAACTAACGAAGTACAATACTTCCCACCACAAGAAAGAGTGTATTAATGGTTCAAATAAATTTACCTAAAAATTCTGAAGTAACTAAAGGTAAATATTATCAAGATAAAACTGGTTCAAAAAATATAAGAAAAGTTAATGTCTATAGATGGGATCCTTCTACGGAGGAAAATCCAAGATTAGATACTTATGAAGTAGATATGGATAATTGTCCCTCAAAAGTTTTAGATATTTTAAATAAAATTAAAAATGAAATTGATCCAACGTTAGCTTACCGAAGGTCATGCGCACATGGAGTGTGTGGATCTTGTGCTATGAACATGGGAGGTAAAAATGGCCTTGCTTGTACCACACCTCATGCAGAAATTGATGGTGATATAGATATTTATCCTTTACCACACCTCAAAGTTAAAAGAGACTTAATTGGAGATTTAGATGGTCTATATAAACAATATCAATCAATTGAACCCTGGTTAAAAACTAATTCAAAAATAGAAACAACAGAAATTGTTCAATCTAAAAAAGATCGGGCAAAGCTAGATGGCGCATATGAATGTATAATGTGTGCTTGTTGTTCAACTTCATGCCCAAGTTATTGGTGGAATGGTGATAAATATTTAGGTCCAGCAGTTTTGCTTCAAGCATATAGATGGATTGTGGATAGTAGAGATGATGAAAGGAAGGCTAGATTGAAAAAAGTTGCTGATGAATTAAAATTGTACAGATGTCACACAATACTAAACTGTACTAGTGCTTGTCCAAAAGGTTTAAATCCAGCAAAAGCAATAGCCGAAATTAAAAAAATGTTAGCAACTTCTAGTCTTTAAACAAAGCTTTCTTTAAATTTTTAGCAGCAGACAGCATCACAGGATAAATTTTTCTTAAATCATCTATATTTTTTCTACTTTTTGCTGTGTGTGTTGATAAACAAAAGCATAATTCATTTTTGGAATTTGTAATAGGCAAAGATATTCCAACCATTCCATTAAACCACTCCTCATCATCAAATGCATATCCTTGTTTATTGATTTTATTTAACTCCTTTTTAAATTTATCAATATCCGTAATAGTGTTTTTGGCAGATTTTGGAGTTTTAATATTATTAAATATTTCTAATGCATCTGCTTTTTTAATTGATGATAGGTATAGTTTTCCAGAAGCAGAGGCATGCAATGGTAGATGGTCACCAGCTTCTAGATTAAGCTGCATGGGCCAATGAAATTCAATTCTATCAAAATAAACAAGCTTTGTTCCAATTGGGACTGACAAACTAACGGTCTCTTTTATCTCTTCAGTAAGCTTTCTCAAATATGATCTTCTTAGTGTAAAGTTTGGTTCATAGGGCAAACTATGTAATATTATATTTCTTATTTTTGGTCCTGGAATATATTTCTTTGAATTATCAGAAATTAAAAACCTCTCATCACATAAAGTCTCTATATGTCGATAAACTGTTGCTAAGGGAATTTCTAATTTATGAGATATTTTTTTAGCAGTAAAATTATCTGGATCTAATAAAATTTCTTCCAGGATGTTTAATATTCTTCTAGGTGAAGTTCTACTATTTATCTCATTCATGAACTTGAAATTTTACTAAAAAAATTATGATAGAACTGGAATTGTAAATTCTGGACCACTATTATCTTCTGACCAAGTTACAGTTGCAGTTTTTAATTTAGTGTAAAATCTTACTCCTTCAGGACCATGCATTGAATGATCTCCAAATAATGACCGTTTCCACCCCCCAAAGCTATGGTAAGCCACAGGCACAGGTATGGGAACATTTACTCCTATCATTCCTATTTTTGCATTTTCAGTAAAGTGTTTTGCGATCATCCCACTTTTAGTGAATACGGCAGCTCCATTACCTAATTCATGATCATTCACTAGCTTTAATGCATCCTCGTAAGTATCAGTTGTCATCATACTCAGAACTGGACCAAAAATTTCTTCTTTATAAATTTTCATATCTGGTTTAACTTCATCAAAGATAGTAGGACCCACAAAGTAACCATTTTCATAACCTTGAAGTTTCATATTTCTTCCATCAGAAAGTAGCTTTGCTCCCTCTTTTTCACCAGCATCAATATATCCCAATACTTTTTCATAGTGAGCTTTATTATTTAATGGACCAAAATCACTTTTTTCATCTGTGTATGGTCCTACATTTAGCTTTGAAGTTTCCTCTAATAATTTAGTTTTTAGATTTTCTGCTGTCTTTTTTCCAACACACACTGCAACTGAAATAGCCATGCATCTTTCACCAGCTGATCCAAAAGCAGAACCTATAATAGCGTCAGTTGTCTTATTAACATCCGCATCTGGCATAACTACCATATGATTTTTAGCACCACCAAGTGCTTGAACCCTTTTATTATTTTTTGTTCCAGTATGGTAAACATATTCTGCTATCGGAGTTGAGCCTACAAAGCTAATTGCCTGAACATCTTTACTTTCTAGTAAAGTATCGACAGACTCTTTATCACCATTCACCACATTTAAAACGCCAGGAGGCATTCCAGCCTCTATAGCTAATTCACCTAGTCTTATTGGACAGCTAGGATCTTTTTCTGATGGTTTAAGAACAAATGTATTTCCACAAGCTATAGCAACAGGATACATCCACATAGGTACCATTGCTGGGAAATTAAAAGGAGTTATTCCAGCACAAACTCCTAACGGTTGTCTCATTGAATATGAATCTACATTAGTTCCAACACTAGCAGAGTGATCTCCTTTCAAAGAATCAGTTATCCCCGTAGCATATTCAACAACTTCAATTCCTCTTTGAATAGATCCTTTAGCGTCTGGTATAGTTTTACCATGCTGTTCTGAAACCATCACAGCTAAATCTTCCATATTTTTTATTAATAAATCTTTATACTTTGCAAGAATTCTTGATCTGTTTATGGGAGTAGTTTTTGACCATGTTATAAAAGCTTTTTTTGAACTTTCTATCGCCATCTCAACAGTAACTTTACTTGCTAATTCAACCTCTGCTATTTGTTCACCTATTGCTGGATTAAAGATTGGACCTTTTCTTGACTCATTATCTGAATAAGTTTTTCCATCTATAAAATGACTTATTTTTTTCATGGTACTCCTTTTATATTTATTTGAAAGTTACACTAGCTTTTTTTTCATTTCAATCTGTTATTCCTTAAATGAGAAAAATATTATCAATTAGAAGGTTTCAACTGTTGACTCCTTAATTTACATAAGTTTAGATCGAGGTTAAAGAAATTAGAGTGAGGGAGAGTTTTTGATTAAAAGAGACAATGTAAGAGTTTGTGTGCCAAGATATTTGCAGATTGGCAAAGGTAGCTTAAATGAATTACCTGAAATTATAAATATTCTAGGCTCAATAAAATCATTATTAATTGTAACGGATAAACAAATGGTATCATTTGGTTATGTTAAAAAATTACAAGAAGTTCTAACTAAAGCAGGATTAAAATCAGATGTTTTTGATGACACGGTACCTGATCCAACAGATACAGTCGTATTAAATGGTATAAAATTTCTAGAAAAATGCAAAAATGATGCCGTCATAGGTTTTGGTGGAGGTAGCCCAATAGATACTGCCAAAGCAATTGCTGCAATGGCAAAATATAGTAAAAATATTCAAGATTATAAACCTCCGTCAATGTTTGATAAAAAAGGATTACCAATTATTGCAATACCAACAACAGCTGGGACGGGTTCAGAGGTAACACATCATGCGGTCATCATAGATTCGAACAATAATGAAAAAATTTCCTGCAGAGGTGAAGGGTTTGTTCCAATTTGTGCTATCGTTGACTATGATTTAACTTTATCAAAACCTAGAAGATTAACAATTGACAGTGCAATTGATACTTTAACGCATGGAATAGAAGCATATGTAAGTAAAAAAGCTACACTATTTTCAGATAGAATGGCACTAGATACAATAAGACTTGTTTCACAAAATATTTATGCTGTTGACAAAGACCCAAAAGATTTAAAAGCACGAGAAGGATTAATGTTAGCAGCTACATTAGGTGGTTTGGCATTCTCAAATGCATCTATTTGCTTAGTGCATGGAATGAGCAGACCTTTAGGAAGTAATTTTAAAGTTCCACATGGCCTAAGTAATGCAATGCTATTGCCAACTATAACTGAATTTTCAATAGAGCATGCAAAAAGTAGATATGCTGACTGCAGTCGGGCAGGTAATTTTGCACTTCCTGAGGATACTGATGATGTAGCATGTGATAAATTAATTAAGGGTCTCTATAAAATTAATAATGATTTTGAAGTTCCATCAATGCTTAATTTTGGAATTAATCAAAAAAATTTTGAGGAAGAGTTAGAAAATATGGCAACTGATGCAGAAAATTCAGGAGCACCAAACCTCAATCCAAGAGTGCCTTCTGTAAACGAGATGGTAGATCTTTACGGACAAGCATGGAGAGCATTTTAGTATGAGTTGGAAATGTTCTTCTTTAAAAAACAACTCTAAACAAAACGAGAGGGGTATAATGAAAAAACTAATAAAAACATCATTTAGTATTTTTGCTGCCTTTGCTATTGTGTTTACTTTTTCACTTCAGCAAGTTAATGCAGCAGAAAAAATTAGATGGAAAGTGCAATCCACTTTCAACACTGGTTGGCCAGCATTAGGTGATCCAGTTGCACGTCTTTCAGACACTTTAGATAGAGCTACAGACGGAAGAATAAAATTAAAGGTTTACGAACCTGGAAAAATTCTTCCTCCGCTAGAGATTTCACCATCAATAAGTAAAGGTGACTTACCTGCGGCTTACAACTACATGGCTTATGACCAAGGAAGAATTCCAGCAGCTGTTTTATTTGCAGCGGTACCGTTTGGAATGGAACCATGGGAGTATGCGGCATGGTGGTTTGAAGGAGAAGGTTCAAAATTAGCAAATGAAATCTACAACAAGCAAAATATTCAAGTTTTGTTATGTAGTACGATTGGGCCTGAAACTGCTGGTTGGTATAGAAATCCAATTACAAGTTTAGATGATCTTAAGGGTTTAAAAATTCGTTTCTCAGGTTTAGGAGGAATGGTTTTAAATGAAATTGGAGCATCTGCTACATTGATGGCTGGTGGAGAAATTTTTGCTGCTTTAGAAAAAGGAACTCTAGATGCAACAGAATATTCAATGCCTGCAATTGATGAAGTTCTTGGTTTTCACAAAATTACTAAGTTCAACTTGTTTCCAGGTTGGCACCAAGTATCAACATCTACTCACTTCATGATCAATTTAGATTTATGGAAAAAAATGGGTGCAGCTGACCAAGCCTTATTCGAAATGGCTTGTACGGCAGCAGCTATGAGAGCAATTACAACTGGTGAATTTTTACAAGGAAAACAAATTGCAAGTTTCCCTTCTAAAGGTGTAACAGCTGCAAGATTGCCTGATAGTGTATTGAGAGAGCTTCAAAAAGTTAGTGCACGAGTTATGGATGAACAATCTGCAAAAGATGCTGACTTTAAAAAAGTTTGGAATTCTCAACAAGCATTCATGAAAGAGTATGATGTTTGGCAAAAATGGGGATATTTACCAAGAAACTTTTAGTATTTAATACTTAAAAAGTTGATTATAATAATAAAAGCGGCCGGTTTCACCGGCTGCTTTTGTTTTTAGGATAAACAGATTTTTTATGGCAAATGATTTTACAAAATTAGAAAATAGCTTAGATAAAAAGCTCCAACTAAAACATTTGCCAATTACCAAAAAAATAGATGGATTTGTAACTGGTGTTGGAGAAATATTTAATTGGATATGGGTTGCTTTAGTTGCGGTAATAATTCTTAATGTCATTCTAAGATACATATTTAAGAGCGGTATGATCGAATTAGAAGAATTACAGTGGCATCTTTATGCCATAGGTTGGTTAGTTGGTTTGTCATCCACTTACATAGTAGATCAACATGTTAGAGTAGATGTTTTAACTGATAATCTTTCCTATAAAAAAAGACTATGGTTTGAATTTTTTGGGATTCTTTTATTATTTTTACCCTTTATTACTTTAGTGCTAATTTATTCAGTTCCATTTTTTGAACTATCATGGGAAACAAGTGAAAGATCTACTTCTGCAAATGGATTGCCTGCAAGGTGGTTTGTAAAAGGATTTTTAGTATTTAGTTTCTTTTTATTATTATTAGCTGGTTTATCAAGAATAACTAGAGTTCTAGCAACTATTCGATCAGGATTTGAAAAAAATTAAATAGATGGAATTAATTTCAGAATACTACATGTCTATATTGCTCTTTTTGAGCTTCATAACTTTAATTTTCATTGGTTTTCCTGTTGCATGGACCATGGGAGGTTTAGCAGTATTATTTACTTTAATTGCAATGTTGTCTGATAGTTATTTGGATACTTTCTTTGGAGTTGATTGGAAATTTTCTTCAATGGTAGTTTATAGATTGTATGGAGTTATGGCAAACTGGGTTCTTGTTGCTCTTCCAATGTTTATTTTTATGGGAATAATGATGGATAAATCTGGTATTGCAGAAGATCTTATGACGGATCTTTCAAAATTGTTTGGTCGTATGAGGGGCGGTTTAGCAATAGCAGTGGTTTTTATTGGAGTGCTATTAGCAGCTTCAACTGGCATCATAGGAGCATCAGTTGTTTTATTAACAATTCTAGGTGTTCCCTTAATGTTAAAAAATAATTATAGCCCAGATCTTGCATGTGGAGTTGTTTGTGCAACTGGTACACTTGGAATTTTAATACCTCCTAGCATTATGTTAGTGATTATGGGTGATCAAGTAAGAATTTCAGTAGGTGATTTGTTTATGGGTGCAGTGTTTCCTGGCTTGATGCTTGGGTTATTGTATACAGTTTTTATTATTACCTATGCATATTTAAAGCCCAAAGTTGCTCCAGCGCCGAAAAGTGCAGAGCCTGTATCTTTTGATATTATTTTAAGAGTATTTAAATCGATTATACCTCCGGCTTTATTAATAATAGCAGTACTAGGAAGTATTTTTATGGGTATAGCAACTCCAACAGAGGCATCAGGAGTGGGAGCGCTAGGTGCATCAATTTTGGCTCTAATAAGAGGAAGACTTTCTTTCAAGGATTTAAAAAGTGTAATTAGAAAAACTACACACACAACATCATATATATTTGCACTGTTTGTGGGAGCAACCATGTTTGCTTTGGTTTTAAGAGGATTAGGTGGAGATGAATTAATTGAAGGAGCTCTTAAAGGATTGCCTTATGGACCCAATGGAGTTGTTATAGTTGTTCTGTGTATTGCTTTTATTTTAGGCTTCTTTTTAGATTGGATAGAAATTACATTAATTCTATTACCTTTTTTAGCACCTGTGATGGTTGATCTTGGTGTTGATATGGTATGGTTTATAGTTATGTTTGCAGTTGTTCTACAAACTTCTTTTATAACTCCACCAGTTGGTTTTGCCTTATTTTATATGAAAGGCGTAGCTCCTCAAGGAATAACAATACAAAATATTTATAGAGGAATAATTCCTTTTGTCATTTTACAAGCAATAGCGGTCGCAATTGTTTTTAACTTTCCACAAATTGTTACATGGTTACCAAAAGTAGCCTATGGTCCATAAAAACTGATAATATATTTAATGAAAAAAATTATTTTTTTAGTTACATCTTTATTTATAATAAGTTTTGCTAAAGCAGATACTAACATTTCTTTAAAAAATTACTTAGATGCAAAAAGCATTGAAGATGGCAAAACACAAATTTATTTATTAAATAGATGTAGTGCAATTTATGCCTACGCATCTGGAATTATTTTAAAAACAGACGCGGTAAGCTCTAAGAATTTTATTGAAATCTCTAATAACCTCTTATTTAAATCTGTTGAGCTCACGATAATTGAAGAAGAAAAAAAATTAGAGGAAGTTCAAAAAAAAGCTGAAGAGATTAGAAAAGAACTATTCAATAACTATATAGCTGATGGTAAAAAAAACTGGGAAAAAAATAAATCACATTTTAAAGGGTCATATATTGCGAATGATATGACAATCTGCTCTAAACTTACTGAAGAAAAGTAAATTACTCTAAATATCGGTTGAATAATTTATAATTATCAATAAAAGAGAGGCTCATTCATGAAAAAAAAGATTTCTTTA
>Ga0209833_1002674_pt1 | contig 10500 bp, 11 predicted proteins | sample COGITO_mtgs_1105_3_FD_184797 | JGI IMG/M metagenome (GOLD analysis project Ga0209833, IMG submission 184797) | Pelagic marine microbial communities from North Sea - COGITO_mtgs_110506 (SPAdes) (version 2) | ecosystem: Environmental > Aquatic > Marine > Epipelagic ... | reverse complement strand
ACCTTAATTTTTCTCCATCTACTCCATATTTTTCTATCATTTTTTCATGTCCATTACCAAATATCAAACGCATATCAGTCACATTACTCACATCCCAATTATCTAATGGTTGGTTGAACGATTCTGCACCATCAAACATTCTTTTTATGGAAGTTACATTAGATATATCCCATTTATCTAATGGTTGATTAAAAGATTTAGCATTACAAAATATACCTGACATATCCATCACATTACTCACATCCCAATTACCAATGGGTTGATTGAAACAGTATGCTTTATAAAATAACGCCGTCATATCTGTAACATTTGATACATCCCAAGTTTCAATGGATTCGTTGAAAGTATTCGCGTTACGAAATAATCTGTTCATATCAGTTACTTCTGAAGTATTCCATTTAGATATGTGACCATATCTAGCTTCTGCAAGTTCTTTATTATCGAGCCATTCTATGACAGCGTGTTTTAGTGATTCACTATTAAATTTCTTAGTATGCAGTACACTTTCTTCTAAAGGAATCCCATTAAAATATTCTTTTTTATCAATTGTTCCTGAAAAAAGTTTGTTTGGTTCACTGTCACCAAAAATTGTATCATGAAACAAATAACCATTAATAGAAATGATTTTTTTGCTGTAGGTAGGATTGTATTTTACTGTTGGTAATATATCTTTAAATTCAGATTCATAATGTATCTTATTTGAAGGAAGATAATTCAAAATTTCATGAGAATTTAAAGATTTCCCTTTTATTGAAAACCACTTTTCATTTGGGATTTCTAATCTAAAAGCTGAACGAAATGAAGTAAGTGATATATTATCAGATTCGTCATGTGAAATTATAGAAGAAGTATTAATTGTTTTTTCTTTATCTATTTCCCTAATTAGTCCCCACATGAAACCATTGTAAATTCTTGTGACACCATCATCACATTTAATTTTTTTCTCTTTAGACAATCTTTTATCTTCTTCTTTCTTTTTCAATATCAAGGGTGCTAACCTGGTCTGTATTTCTGCATTTTTTATTTTTTTATTTGCCTCATATATTTCTAATTCTTTCCTTTTTTTCTTTTTTCTTGCCTTACCATTTTTGTACCTAATTATAAATAAGCAGATCACAATTATGAGCATGAATATAAATAAATACTTATTCACTTTTTTTAATTTTTAATACCACAATAAATTTTCATCTAACTTATTAGAAAATTGATATTTCTTTGTTAAGCTAAATTTATTAAATAAAACCCGTCGTATTTGTTTCGAAAAATAAAGATAAAAAAATAGAAGTACATTCCCTTGTCTTATGTTCCAACACTTCTAAAGGCTTTGTAAGCATAGAAATAAGGGATTAACGTTTTTGTTAATTCCTTGTTTTTAGATGTAAAAAACCTATGCAAATCCTCTCCAAAATATTGTGACTTCACCCCCATAGTATCAAGTTAAATCATTTTTGACATAGGTTCTAATTTGCATATAATCTCACTCGAATATTACATCTCCAATTACCTCACCTTTTAGAATATTAATTTCGTCTATATTTTTTTATTTAAACGAATCATATTTTAGTCAGTTATTGAAAATATTGACGTTATTTTATCATAGTTGAGTGAGCTTTCGGAAAGGATATTCATTTTCAAGGTTTGCTTTGAGGATTCTTTTTCTAAACTATCAAACTGGCTGAAATAAGCAAGCTCTCCATTACTAGTTACACCCCATAATAAATTTTCCTTTTCAGGATTAAATTTAATCTGATTATCATATCTGAAAAGTACATTTCTTTCTTTTTCGATTAACACAACATTGGATAAACTCAAAGATTGATTTTCTTGGTCTACATAACTCGCTAAAAAAGATGCTCCAACAGGGTAATCAGTAGGTTTATCTATATTGATAAAACCAAAATCATTTACAGTTAATGTTCTTGTGATTTTTTCGGACATATTTAGATTGTCAAACTCTTGACGTAAAAAGTATTCATTGTATTTTTTTATTTGACTTTTATAAGTGTTCCATTTACTTTGTATTAAAGCTCGCCTTTGCATAATTGATTTAATAGTTTTGGCATATTTTTTTTGATAGACTTTTATTGCATTATCGTATTCTACGCCTTCCTTGAAAACAATATAACATATACAAGATTTTTCTAGAGTTTTGTTGCCTAAATCCAAAATGAAATTTATCTTAAAAGTTCCGTTTTTCAAATCCTCTATCTCAATGTTAGTTGCTGAAGTCCCACATGGCTCTCCATTAACAGGCTCAAATAAGACATCTTCATACATTGAAATCACAGAAATCTCGTTTTTAGTATCCTCTAAACTAAATGTATTTAAACCTGCTACTTTTGGTGCGGTTGGTATCTTAGGAATTTGCTTTAGCTCTTCTTCAAAACGGTCAATCGTAATTGCATCCTTACCATCTAGTTGCCACTCTCCAGAGATAGTATCTAAATTATAAACATTAAACTCACTGCTAGAATCTAAGCTTATAAAATCTACTTCAATTAAACTGTTTGGGTTTGTAAAAGCTTTTTTACCAGACGCTTTTGCTTGAATTTCTACCATACCAGCAGACTCTAACACCTTGTCTTGATCATCAACAGTCAAACCCATAGGAATACCTGATAAAAATATTTCTACAGGATTAGTGAATGACCTGAAACTTAAGGTAACATCTGTTTTAATAACATTACCATCTTCATCCATAAATGCATCTTTTGGTATTCGTATTTGAGTTCCAGCATTATGTTCTATTAGAGTATCTTTTGATGGATTAATCTTATAATCAACGATACTAATTTGTAAGTCCTTTAAAGGAGGTTTAACGGTTAAAGTATCCTCTTGTTCTTGTATATCAGTTATCACCTCAGGTCTATTATTACAATAAATTAGCAGTAATAATGCAGCAACAGCTGCAAAAATTCCAAGTTTTCTTGTGTTCATAGTTTTATAATTTTTATTTAAAGGTTTTTAAGAACTCTCCAACAGTTTCTATTTACTGCCAAACCTCATCATTTATTTTAAAAACAAATATTTTATCGGATTATTGCCTTAATAAGATTTCAAAAAGCACACCTAGAATGTTACAAATGAGAAAGAAAACATAAAAACGGTCAAAACTACTTAGTGTATCATATATAAATACCTAGTGCTTTTGACCGTTTATTTTATGAACTGTTTCTAACCAACAAAATGATTCTTTTTTGCTTGTTTTGGGTCATGGTCATAAATAAATTTATTACCCGTCCATCTTGCCATACACATCGTTAAAAGAACCGTATCTCCTTGATTCCAATATCCTTCTATCTAATCCTCAATGACATGACCAATTACAACATATTCGTTCTTTTTTATGTCTTTAGGTAAAATGTATGCAGCAAATGGCAGTGTTGTCTTTAGAGGGAAGTTACCATAGTAGGTATTTATCAATATGTAACCACTTGTCATTAGAAGCCTGTAATCACTATGATAGCCTATTTTTCCTGTCTCCTTATCCTTGACCACCAGTAGTTTCATATTAACTTGAGGATTCTGGTGGTAATCTACAAAATGAAGATCGAAATCGCTATCCAAGGCTTCGTTCATATCATCTACGGTCCATGCTGTTCTTATTACTCTGAGGTCATTCCAATTCTGTTTTTCAAATTCTGACTTAATACCCAGGAGTTTTTTAATACGTTTCATAATTACCTATTTTAATACTGTCTATATCTATCTTTATACAGGCTTCAGGGGTGCTTTTTAGAAGACCTAAAACCTTTTTATCACTCATAGTATTTGTGTCAACAACATATTTGTTACAGCTATTACAGTAGCCGTTTTTGAGTTCATCAAATGTCTTTTTCAGAGGGCAATGAAGTTTCTTTATGAACTCACCTTGGTCGGTGAACAACTTACCTGTGTTAGGATTAAATTTCATAGTTTAAGTACGATTGATTTCTTGTAGAAGCTCTCCCACAGTTTCCATCTGTTACCAAGCCTCATCATTTATTTTAAAAACAAATATTTTGTCTTATTATTGCCTTAATAAGGTTTCAAAAAGTAATCTTGATACCTGTTTTTAGTGACTTTATAGTTGAAAATATTACTTAACGATTACCTAGTGTTTTTCTTTTCTTATACCTTTCCAAGGTACTTCTTCGTATGCCATTAATGTAAGGAGTATCAATATTGCTGAAATAGACGTAGTGATCATCTACTTCTGTTACTTTATATTTTAGATTTAATAAGGGGCTTCTTAGATGTTTAAAATACACTGTGAGTAGTTTTTGATAATATAATTTCGGAGGTGTCCCTTCGAGTATATTATCCTGATAGCTTAAAAAAGAGTTTTTCTTTGCCCCATCAACATACCAAACATAATTACCATGGTGTGTGATATAACTTCCTAGCCAATTTATATTTTTTAATTCAGGTATTTCTCTGTTTATTCTTACTGTACCATAACCATTTAAGCCTCTAGTAAGATGCTCAATACCAAAAACAAAGTCTTCTTTTTCTTTAAATCCTATCCATTTAAGATTCTCATAAATTAAATCATAAAGACGATTGTGAGGTTGAGCCATTTCTGCAATAGTATATAGTTTTCCGTTGGTCAGACCTCCTAGATTAAAATCGTTAATGAATTTTGAAAGACTTCCGTATTTTTTATTAATGCTAGCTACATTAAAAATAAGGTAAGAAAATACAACTTTTAAGTTTTCTTTATCTGTATATATGCCATTCATAATTATTGATTTTAAACATGTTTATTGTAATTAAATAGTGTTGGAATATCTCATGGTTAAATGTGATTAGATTCCTGTTTCAAAAGCTGTATGAGCTTATCATCTGAATCCACATTGACTAGTGTAGTTGGTAGACTTTTGTAAAAATCCTCAGAGATGAGTTTACCTAAACTTGTTTTAGAAGGGGTAAAGGATTCTATGTCATCCTTATAGACCAAATTCATTTTGTAGAAAAGAATAAGAAGAATTCTCTCAAGTTCTTTCGCATTGAGTTTTGCATTTTCAATGCCAGGACGTCTGATAAAAACGTGTAACACGTAATCAAAGCTCTCCGTGTATTGGTGAACCACATCTTCCAAACCTTGTTTGTATGTTTTTATAATGATGGCGTAAACGTTTGACCAATGGTGATAGGTTATATAAATATCTGTTGTAACAGAGACATCATATTGCAAAAAAACCTCATTAAACTTGTGCTCTAGTGTTCCAATTTTAACTGGCTTTTTTGGGAAGTCTTTCCACTGCATAGAACCCATCCATTCGGGTTTGGCATCGTAGGATGAGATGACAAAATAATTAGGAATGATTTCTTGTGCGTAATGGTCCAGCATGTGGTTCAAGGACTGATCTTCAGGTAGGTTTAAATCACTAGATTTACCCTTACCTATGGTGACACTATGACCACCGAATCTTGACATTAAAAATTTCATACAAATAAATTTATTTGTATATCGAAAAAGCAATTGTGGGAATGACGTTTATTTTGACTTGTCGTCCGTATTGTTTTACCACCGTGGTGTCTTCACTCGGTTGGTTCCTGTATCTAGGATCGAAATACAATGTAAAATTATAGAATCAAATTTAAATAGCCAAAAACTTCAACCATTATTCTTAAAACAACACCCCCACATCGATTTTGAAGTCGTTTTCTTTTTTGAGGGTTCACTCTGAAATGTATGTATAGCCCCTTTGTCATTAATATTTAACATGGTTTTTACCCTAAAAATCGATCGATGTTTATCTGTAATATTTTTGTTAAGTCCCTGTTTTGTTAGAGGGTGTAAAATGTGGCGGAGGGGTAGCCCTCTGTCTCAACAAGTCATTAGATTTTAAAAAAAGAATCCCTGTTCATAACAATAAAATATTATTAAAACAGAATTTACTATCTATATCTACTTGATCATGTGTCATAATATTCTGCAACATTTAGACCTAATGAATGAGCGTAAAGCAAAGCACCTTTTATTGAAGCATCAAGATGAAACTTATGTTCTTGTCTTACAATCTATTTGTTAAATCTAAAAGAATATTCTTGAGGAGTAAATATTTTAATTTAAAAACTCAAAAGAGTTTATCAATAATTTAATATTTCTAATATCAGAATTAATGTCCTTTTCTAATGGTAGCCCCCCAATAAAAGAAAGACCTATTGCTTGTTTATTTGAGTAATTCCAAGTCGTAACAGTGTATAGATTTTTTTCTTTATTCCAAGCAACGAGAATAGTCCAAGAGTGATTATTATTTTTGTAAAATTCAACAACTTCATCTCTATAATTTCTATTTTTCATTCTTTCATGCATCATTTTTTGAATTTCAATATCAGACATCTCCATCATTTTATTATATTTAGGAAAATCCCGCCATTTGAGAGTAGTAATACTGAATTCTGTATTTTTACTCATAGGGTTTCCAAAGAAATCGGTTTTTCCTAAAAATCTCCTATTTTCAAAAACTTTAATTGTACTATTATCGCTTCCATCTCTTAATGTTTTAAAACCATAAGGTAATTTAAAACGAAAATTACTTATAGACTTGGTATTATTATTCACGTAAAAATACTGACTAAATTTATCGGGTACGATTGTGCCGTATGACTTTATTTGATTCTTATTTGATGAATCAAGGTCCCCACAATTAAACTCAATATCAAATAAAAATTTACCTTTTGGATTTTTATAGTTGTAAATAATATTGACTTTATTATCTCTTAAAACACTATAAGCAGGATTGGTTCTGAATGAGTTCTTTATTTTTTCTGTCTGATTATTAATTTCATCCAATGAAGGGTTGATTGTTATCTCAACTGAATATAACAATGTTTTATTTCCAATTGGACCAACAGACGTTATTTTTGTATTTTCATTAATTTGTAAGGGTAGTAATTTATTTATTTCATTAGATGTTTCTTTTATAATTAAATCCACCTTACTTATTGTTTGCGCACCAGAAATATATGAACTAAATATATTTATTATTAAAATTATATATATGTTTACTTTTTTCACTTTTAAGGTTTTAAGTTTCATCAAATTAAATTTTATGAGACTATAAATTATTAGAGATTTTTACTCTATCTTTAATGGTAATCTTATTAAAAACATAACAATAATTAATAAAATACATAAGTAAGGAAGGTATTTACCCAACATTAAAAACCAATCTCTCTCTACCGAACTCTCCGTAAGGTAACTTCTATTGTAATCGTCCACCGATTTTCCAAACCATCCTTGTATTGTATTCTCGAATTGAAAAATAAAATTCTCAAATGTATCATAATTTCTAGATGCAGCATCCATGGAGATATCCAAGTAACTTTGTCCATAAGATCTTTTTGAGCCATAATTTTGAGATGGTTTAATTGCCACAATAATTACTATTATTAGAAATAATGCTGTAAATATTTCTTTAAATTTCATATGATTAATTATTTTATATGTTTGGTATATCAAGACTATATTTTTCTTGATTAACTTTTAATCCTTATTTGATTATTGAAATAGACTTTAAAAAAATAGTTTATTTAAATTTAGGAAAAATGATTTGTTAACACTAGGATGAGTTTAATCCTCTTCAGAATTATTTTTTGTATCATTTTTCAATAGGCTGTAACTTAAGGCGGAAACACAGCCTAAAATAAAAATATACATAATGGGGCCTGGTGGCTGAGGATTTGGTATATTATTGGCCATCATTATTTGACCCAATAAACTCATCAATAAAAGTACAATTAGAATAATTTTAAAAACTTTCATAAATTATCTCTTTAAGTAAAAATAAAAAAAATATTTTTAATTCTCTCTTTAGTTGTTATTCAAGTCAGTTTTGAGTAAAGTAGGGTTGTCAGCAGATGTGATGTCTAGATCAATAGCCTTTCCACTCCAATAGCGGTGACGTTTTCCATTACAATAAATAATGATAATTGGTAAAGATTTTGATTTTCTAATTGATACTTTAAAGTTGTTCATTCTGGCAGTAAAACTGGCAGTAAAAAAGCCGAAAAAGTCTAACTAATCTAATTAAAAATCTCACTCCCCCTAACTAAATAATATCACTTTTCTTTTGGGGTAGGTCTTCGTGAGATGATATATTACCTAGAGGTTCTGGCTTTATAGTTATTTTTAGATGATAATTAATAATTTTGTGTGTTTATAATAATAAATAAAACAGAAATGAGAACGATAATTCACTTTATCCTATGCGTGTTTTTCTTCATAAACGTAGTAGATTTAAACGCTCAAGAATTTAGTTTGATTGGATTTGAGCATAAATCATCCCCAATTCTTGAAAGAATAAAATTGTAAAATTCCTTATTATCGTAAGATATATTGTTAAAGCTTATATTACTATCTTTTTGTTTAGCTTTTAGTCTGTTATTGCAAACTTCAAGTATTTGATTTTTTTCCATTAAAACCATTAAGTCAAATGTAGATTGAGAAACTCTTCTGCTTTTAACAATAAAGAACAAACCAATTAATAAACCGATTATGATTATAGTTTTTGAATTCTTTTTCATAATTAATAGTTATGCTTTTCTTTAAGTTTCTCAAATTTTCTATTCGACACATCAAATTTCGCCATCATTATTGCAGTTTCAAGAGTTGAGTTGTAAAAATTATAATTGTTTACACAATTTTGGTCATAGAATCTTATTTGATTTTCAACGATTTCATATTTACAATCTTCATCGATTAGTTTAATTATTTTTGAACTTATAGCAAGAACCGTTGAATCGGATTTATAATTTGATTTTGTTATTTCAATTGATTCATCAAACTTACTTTTCATTCGGTCAATTTCTTTCGGATTGATTTTTTCGGTTGGTTGTATTGAATCAAACAATGTTTTCAAATCAGAGACAAGAGTTTGATTATTTTGATTAAATGTTGTTAAAATCGATTCTGCTTTTTGGATTATTTTTTTCGATTCTTCGTGACTTTTATCCTTTTTTAATCGGTCAAGACTTAAAAGTGTAGCAAATCCAGAATTTGTTATGTCATTTTTATATTGGTTATAATTTTCTTGTATTTCTGTACCTTTTTTGAAAATTGAAGTTTTAATTCGTTCATTCGATTTTTCCGCTGGATTTTCGCAAGAGAATAGAATAAACAATGTTAAAATCGTAAGTGTTAATTTCATTCGGTTAGTTTTTTCAATATTGTTGCCAACGGTTTGGCTAAACTGCGTTTAAATGCAGTTTAGGTTTTGTTATATGCTATTTGCTTTTATGTTTTGTTTCATTAACTCAGTTAAGGTGTTTAACTCTTTTATGAATTCAGTATATCTGCTTGATTCTATAAAGATATGATCTCCATGATCAAACCATTCTTGGTCTATGATATTGCCATTATAAATTATCGTAGGAAACTTTTCACTTCCTCCATATTCTGAAAAAGGACCGAAGACGAAATCAATGAACATATCACTTAAAATATCTTGCCAACAGTATTTTTTCAGGAATAAGACTAGCCTTTCCCCTCCGGTTTCTATTATTTTTTTTGCTACTTTTCCATATATATCCAAAACGTCATGGCCTTCATTTTGTAGGAAACTTAAAGACCATAGAACAATTATTGGCTCTTCGGATTCTAAAAAGTTGATCCAATCTGAATCATTTTCACTGCTAGGAATATAATGCTGTATTCCGTCATTATTATCCATATAAGTACCAATGGAGGTATAATCGATTCCATTAATATTAAGTTTCAATTCTTCCATATCCATTACTTAAAAATCATAGCCATCAATTGCATATAACGGTCTCGGCTATAATTTCGGCGTGTAAAATCCACAGAAATATTCAAGCTTAGAAATCAGCTGTTTTAAAGGTAGTATTTTTATTTCATTATTCATACTGCAAGCTGAATTATAGCCATTGTTATGCGCTGGTTTTCATTTTTTCAATCACTAATTTTTCAAATAATCTAAAAACTTTTCAGTTATTCAACCAAGTTTTAAATATAGACCGGCTATGATTCCCAAGTGTTGCGACCCTTAGGAGCAACTCTTGACCAATCAACAATAAAAGTGTTTAAAAAACTCTTTTATTGGCTGATGCTTCTTAAGAAATCAGCATTTTGTTTTTAGCAATTCGTATCATTTATTAACTTCTAATTTCGTTCAATTTTATACTTGCGCATAACGTATGGATAAACACAATTGTGTTTAGCTATATTATATTTATAAAAATAATATTAATTAATTGGAATTACAAATCCCACCTATAAAGTTACATATAGATATAAAATTCAGAGAGTTACCATTGTATCAATCACTACGTTTTGTTTAGTGTAGCTTGACTAGGGAGGGGTTATTCTATGTCTTAGATTAGAGAATGTAAAAAACGGTAAAAAGTACTATGTATTTATATATGGGTTCTGTCGCATCTAATGTAAGGGAAAATCAAATTTTTTATATTTACAACAAAAAAGATGTTCAAAGGTCACTGTTTTCCTAAAGCAATCATATTACAAGCTGTTTACTTCAAATTAAGGTTTAGTCT
>Ga0209833_1002644_pt1 | contig 10588 bp, 4 predicted proteins | sample COGITO_mtgs_1105_3_FD_184797 | JGI IMG/M metagenome (GOLD analysis project Ga0209833, IMG submission 184797) | Pelagic marine microbial communities from North Sea - COGITO_mtgs_110506 (SPAdes) (version 2) | ecosystem: Environmental > Aquatic > Marine > Epipelagic ... | reverse complement strand
TGCCATGCCATCACCCTGCAGCAGCAAACGCCAATCATGATCGTAGAAGAAATCCTCCATGGCTTCAGCTACTTTACGCATCAGGCGGTAGCTGGTGAAGAGCACAAAAGCTTTACCCTCTGTGTATTTTAAAACACGGCCGATCCAATGAACGAGCGCATCCTCGTAGTCATCACTGCTTGGGTCAGGCATGGATTTGATGACATAGATCTTCATCTGCTCCTTGTAATTGAAAGGGCTGCCAATTTTGATGCATACTGAGCTTTCTGCACCCACTCTTTTCTTGAAGTAGCTTAGCTCGTTGTCGCCGGTGCTTAGGGTAGCACTGGTCATTACGCAGGTGCGCCCATGGCCAAACATCATTCTTCTGAGGCGATCTGCTACGCTGATGGGTGCCGAGTGAATACTGAGCATGTCACCTTCGCGGCCACCTTTTTCAACCCAGTAAACACTGTCGTCATCTTCCTGGTCGAGGAAGATTCTAACCCCGGCGTGAATGTCTCTCATGCGCCTGGCGCCATCCATCAGCTCAGCTTTGGCAGGGGAATCATTTTCTAGTCCATCTGCAGCATGCTCGACCTCGGTCCAGAGTCGGCGTAGGGGTTCGGCGAGGGTGTTTTCAACAAAGTCAGGTTTGCGAATTCGATACTCTTTGCTGAATTTTCCAAACTCCACCTCGTGCTGGATATTGTCATAAAAATCATCAGCGGCGCTCAACACGACTTCTGCAGCTTTGATCGATCCAGCGTGGCGCAATGCGCGCAGCAAACCTTTGCGGTTTTTGGGATTGTAGAGACGCTGCACCTCAAATTTCAGCCCTGCGTGACTCTGCCGTAAGCCCAGTTGAGTTGCGGCTACATGCTCGAGGGTATGGGCCTCGTCGAAGATGACAAAGTCATCAGCAAAGAGATAACCCAAATCATCATCAGGAAGTTCGTTGAGCACAAAGAGGGAGAAAAATAAGGTGTGATTGACCACGACCACATTAGCAGCCTCCATCTCCTTGCGCGCCTGCTGGTAGAAGCAGTTGCCATTTCTGCCGCATGTGCGCTGGGTGCAGACGGAGCCGTCACTACAAACTTGAGCCCAGACTTTCGGTGTGGGAATAAAGTCCAGATCACTTTTCGTGCCATCTTTCGTGCCCTCGGCCCAGTCCCAGATCGCCTTCATCTCCTCGGACTCACTGGTGCTAAATAAGTCACCGGCTTGGTCCATAGCCCGCCTCATTCTCAGTGGGCAGAGATAGTTGCCGCGGCCCTTGAGTAAGGCAGCATGTAGGCCTCCGCCAAGAATTTTGTTAGCCAGCGGAATATCTTTGCTGATGAGCTGTTCCTGAAGGTTGATCGTATGCGTAGAGATGATGGCCTTTCTACCGCTCTCCATCGCAAATTTTGCCGCCGGAATAAGATAGGCTAATGATTTACCCACTCCGGTACCAGCTTCTGCACACAGCACGTGGCGCTGGTCTAAAGCTTCAGCTACGGCCATGGCCATTTGCTGTTGCTGTGGCCGATACTCAAAATCAGGTGACGCAGATAGCCCTCCATCTGTGGAGAACATCTGTTCCATTTCTGTAACCAGCTCACCGGGAACACGGTGGGTGCCTGCTTCTTCTGCAAATGAAATCATCGTGGGGTGAATATGTACATCATCAGTAGCGAGTCCACAACCCCCAAGGCATCAAACCAGTAAACATGACTCGTTGGGCACATGATCTTACTGGACAGTGGCGCTCATCACTATTATTTTTTTGGTGCATAACATGGATTCAAATAATACCTCTCAAGAGCCTGCAAATAGCCTTGCCGTTGCCAACAAAGACTATCGGCAGCAGGGTTTTATCGACCTCAAGCAACGTCTGCGTATTTTGATGGATAGTCTTGCTGAGGTTCTTACCGAGGAAATAGACTTCACCGATAGTATTCCTTGGCGTGAAAAACAAGTGGTGCAACGGCCCATGGATACAGCGGGCATGGCCTCGATGGCTCAACTACAGGCTGTTTGTTTTGAGATACTCAACATTGTTGAGGAGCGCACGGCTACGGTGGTAAGGCAGAGACGCAGGAGAGATTTTGGTATTGCCGCCGAGCGTGGCATGTGGGGAAGTGTGATCGAAGCCCTTCATAAAGCCGGTTTTACCCAAGACCAAGTCATCAAAGCGTTGAAGGAAATCAAGGTGACCCCTGTGTTAACGGCGCACCCTACGGAGGCCAAACGTCACACAGTCCGCGAGCGTCATCTGGCCATTTACAAGGATTTAGTGCGTTGGGATCGTAGCCTAGATGACCCCTTAAGCCTCTCATCAGTGATGAACTCGATCAAGGTTGGCCTCGAAACACTTTGGCATACTGGCGAGATTCATGCCTCACGTCCAAGTATCTTGGGTGAACTTCGGCACACCATTTATTATCTGCGTGATGTCTTTCCTTCGGTCGTGGCAAAACTCGACGCCTCGTTGGAAGCGGCCTGGGTCAATGTGGGTTGGGATGTTGCAGAGCTTCGCAAAGCATCTGCTTACCCTAAGCTGCAATTCGGCACCTGGGTTGGTGGTGATCGTGATGGTCATCCGCTTGTTACCGCTGAGGTTACCTCTGATGCCCTGCGTCGACTCAGAAAACATGCTCTGCGTATTCACTCCAAGGCGGTACGCGAAGCAGCTGATATTTTAACCCTGTCGCCACCTTCTGCCCAGGTTCCTGAAGCCCTCAGCCGCAGAGTGGTAGAGCTTACCAAGGAGCAGGGAAATCAAGGTCGAGAGATAGCGGCTATCCATGCACGTGAACCATGGCGTTGCCTCTGCTACCTGATGCGTGAAAAACTCATTGATAGTAACAGGGCGCCTTACTTGTTGGCCGAGGATTATGATGCTGACCTCACTTTAATGGAGCAGACACTCCGTGAAGTGGGTGCATCTACGACCTCACTCAATGTCATCCACCCCTTGCACAGGCTGGTTCAGGTTTTTGGATTTCATTTGGCATCTCTGGATGTCCGCCAGAACTCACCATTCCACGACAAAGCGGCTATGCAAATGCTGGAAATTGTCGGGGTGGAAGATGCCGCGAACTATGGCTCATGGAGTGAGGAGAAGCGGGTTGATTTTCTCTTAACGGAGTTGAAAAATGAACGTCCATGGCGTCCTTGGAAAGCAGATCCTGAAAGTGAAATCGGTAAGGTGATGGACTGTTTCAAAGTTTTGCGAAGGCATGCCCGTAAGTATGGGGACATATGTTTTGGTCTCTACATTGTCAGCATGACCAGAAACGTTTCGGACTTACTCCTCGTTCATTTATTGGCGCGGGAGGGTCACATGGCAGATTGGAAAAATGGAATGTGGCTAAGCCGTATTGCTGCCTGCCCACTCTTTGAGACAGGAGATGATCTCGATCGAGGTGGTGAGATTGTAAGAGCTTACTTTGCCACCGCTCCCAAAGGTCATTATATTACCTCTGACAGCGGGCCACATACAATGGCAGTCATGGTTGGCTACAGTGACAGCAACAAAGACAGCGGGCTGTTATCTGGTCAATGGTCTTTGCAGAAAGCACAGGCGAAGATCACCGAGGCGTGCGCTGAAGCAGGAGCACGGTGTGAGTTCTTCCATGGCCGTGGTGGCACGATTAGTCGGGGTGCTGGTCCTGTGAAATGGTTTCTGCGTTCCTTACCTCATGGCAGCCTTAATGGCGCTATGAGAGTGACCGAGCAGGGAGAAGTCATCCCAAGAAAATATTCTCACCTATCCAATGCAACCTATAATCTGGAGTTGCTCGTGGCTGGCGTCGCCAGCGTGACGATGTTTAACAGCAAAGAAAAAGATACTGCTGCGTTAGGAGATTCTGATTACTGCGAGATTATGGACTGGCTATCCACAGCCAGCCGCAAGAGTTATCGTGAGTTGATTGAAGCACCCGGTTTCATTGAGTTTTATCGTCAGGCAACACCCATTGATGCTCTTGAGCATGGTCGGTTTGGCTCGCGACCATCACGCCGTACAGGTGGCGCTAGTCTGGATGATTTACGTGCTATTCCATGGGTGTTTAGCTGGACTCAAGCTCGTTACTACTTGCCTGGATGGTATGGCGTAGGTGCCGCCTTGCAAAAGCTTAAGTCTGAAAACAGAGCGGGCTTTGATGGGCTGGCCGTGATGGTGCAAACCTCACCTTTCTTGAGATATTTACTCACCAACGTGGAGACAAATCTGGCAAGTGCAGACCTTAAACTCATGAATGGCTACGCCGATCTAGTGAAGGACAAAAAACTGCGCACGTTTTTTCAGACCATGATAACCGAGGAGTTTGAGTTAACGGGTAAAATGATCGATGAGGTCTTTGGCTCCCCCTTTGCAGAACGCCGTCCAAGGATGTTACGCACACTTGAGACACGTGAGTTCTCACTGTATCTGCTGCACCAACAGCAGATCCGCCTGCTCGGTGAGTGGCGTGAAGCGATGCAGGGTGACGACGAGGAAAAAACAGCAGCCTTGCTGAATTCTCTTCAGTTTTCGGTCAATGCGATTGCTAGTGGCTTAAGAACGACGGGTTAAGATCCGGGCTGTGCCGTGTCTGACGAGATAAGCTCACTGAGTGATTCTGCAAACCACGCCGCCTGACTGAAATCTAGAATACTGGTCAGCCGGTTTGGCACGGCGAGCACCTCCATACCTGCAGCATGAGCGGCGTGCATGCCGTTGTGTGAATCTTCAATGACAAGGCAGTCAGATGGCTCGACATTTAATTGCCGCGCTGCTTCAAGGAAAAGGTCAGGTGCCGGTTTGATTTTGGGCGCGTCACCTCGGCAGACGGTGGTGTTGACCAGAGGCATCAAGTCGAGTTTGTTCATCCAGCCATCAACCCAACGATGTGATGAGCTTGATACGATCGCGGATGGGGAGTGTTCCAGTTTTTTAAGTAACTCTGCCGCTCCGGGCATGGGTTCGGCGTCTTCTAAGTCACGCGTCAGTTCGACCTGACGCTCGGCGTTGATTTTGTCCCAATCAAAAGTTTCCCCAGTGAGTTCCTCTAGGTAGGCAGGTGGTGACCAGGTATCAAAATCAGAACCAATGCAGCGGATGTAAATATCTTGTGAGAGCTCATGTCCCTGACTTTGGAAAACACGTCGCCATGTTTGATAGATCGGCCACTCACTATCAATAATGACGCCGTCAAAGTCGATGAGCACGGCAGCAGCATTCGTGATGGCGTCGGCAATGGAATTGAAATTAGAATTGAAATTGGAGTTGGACTTGAACTTGGAATCTTTGCGGTCTTTTTGCACGCAGGCAAGCTTGCTTGTGCGGGGTGCTGAATCAAGCAGTAAGTCGAAGGAATATGAGTCAATGCTGGCCAGCTTTTGTAGAGCTCAGTTGAGAATCTCCTTGGCATGGTGGGGTGGGGTATTAACGTGAATTTAGCTCTAGTCATCAGTGCATAGCTGCGGTGAAGCTTCATCATTCAATGCGTAAACAATGACATCCTCTGAATCAGCCGATTTATTTGCGCGCTCTTGGTCACTGTATGATCATATTACTGAGCATAATTACATGTTTCATCAGGAGATCTATGCTGAGCTCTCTGAGTTATTGAAGCAGCGCCACGATGCCGGCCAATATCACATGCTTGATCTTGGCTGTGGCAATGCTCGCTATCTGGTGCCTGCCCTCATGGAGTCCTTGCCCGGCCATTATCAAGGTGTCGACCTCTCCCAAACCGCCCTCGATGAAGCAGCTGATTACCTTGTCAAACTACCTAGTGTAACATTAACCCATGGTGATTTACTCCGTGCGGTGGAATCCACATCAGATAAATGGGATGTCATCTTCACTGGTTATGCGCTGCATCACCTGCCGGCGGAAGATAAGGCGAAGTTTTTTCAAGCCGCCGCGAGATGCTTATCGGCTGGCGGTTGGTTGGTGATGGTCGATGTCGTTCGGCAAGAACGGCAGAGCAGGGAGCATTACCTAGAGGGGTATTTGAAATTCATGCGTGAGACCTGGAGCAAGGTTCCTCCCGACCAGCTCGACGAAGCTTGTGCTCATGTGGAAAGCTATGATTTTCCCGAAAGCCGCAGCACTTTAAATGAAATGGCACAAACCTCCGGTTTGAACCGTAGCCGTCTGATCAGCCAATATGCTCAGCACCATACGCTGTTGTTTGCTGGAGATCAGCTAAAGTATTGAAATTTCTGTGAGGATTCTTTTTTCGCCCTTTGCGTGCTTGCCTAATCTGTCCAGCATGGCGCTGTGAGCGAGCTTCCGCAGATTGATTATCCTGACCTCCCCGTGGCACAGCGCCGTGATGAGATCATGGAGGCAATGCGTGGGCATCAGGTGGTGATCGTTGTCGGGGAGACGGGCAGCGGCAAAACAACGCAGCTGCCGAAGATGGCCTATGAACTAGCCTGTGAGGAGGGTAAGAAAGGCAGAATAGGCTGTACTCAGCCGAGGAGGTTAGCAGCGGCAACGGTGGCGCGCCGAGTAGCTGAGGAGATGGGCGCGGAACTGGGTGAGCGGGTGGGCTATCAGGTGAGGTTCGTGGAAAAGGTCAAGGAGACAACCAACATTAAGTTCATGACGGACGGCATCCTGCTGGCTGAAACGCAGCGAGACCGTAATTTGAAGCAATACGATACCCTGATCATCGATGAGGCACATGAGAGAAGCCTCAATATTGATTTCATGTTGGGTTTCTTGAAGAACTTGCTGCAGCGGCGCAAGGACCTGCGCGTGGTGGTGAGTTCTGCCACACTTGATGCGGGCATGTTTTCTGAGTATTTTGACGGTGCACCAGTAGTAAACGTGGAGGGCAGGACATTTCCGGTAGAGGATCATTATCTGCCGCCGCAGACAGATCGCGAAGATCTGCCTGGTCACGTGATGCGGGCGGTCGAATACGTGAGTGATTTGGATAGTCGCGGAGACCTGCTCATTTTCCTGCCAGGCGAGCGTGAAATCAGGGAGTGTGCTGACGCTTTGGAGGGCAGGAATTTTCCGGGCACGGATATTCTGCCCCTCTTTGCTAGGCTCGGGCTTGATGCCCAGGAGCGTGTCTTTCGTGCTGATGGGCCTAATCGGCGCGTGGTGCTGGCTACCAACGTAGCGGAGACGTCGGTGACGATTCCAGGCATTGTTTATGTGATCGATAGTGGTATGGCGCGGGTGAGTCGGTGGAATCCTGCGCGGCAGATTCAGAGACTACAGGTGGAGCAGATTAGCCAGGCAAGTGCGCGACAGCGTAGGGGGCGCTGCGGTAGGGTCTCAGAGGGCGTATGTGTGCGGCTTTATAGTGAAGAGGTGCATGAGTCTGCTGATGAATACACGGATCCTGAGATAAGGAGGAGCTCACTTGCTGGGGTGATCCTGCGGATGAAGTCGTTGAGGCTTCCGGACGTACGTGAGTTTCCTTTTTTAAGTCCGCCTTCAGCACGTGCGATTAGTGAGGGTCATCGCACGCTCGAAGAGGTGGAGGCGATGGCGGAAGATGGAAGCCTCACCGATATGGGTTACAAGTTGGCAAGACTTCCGCTTGATCCACGCTTGGGCAGAATGTTGATCGAGGCATCACGGCGTAAGGTTCTCGATTCTGTATTGGTCATGGTGGGTGGCATGAGTGTGATGGACGTGCGTGAGCGACCTCAGGAAAAGCAGGCCGAGGCTGACAATGCGCATAAGAAGTTTAATGATGCGCAGTCTGATTTTCTGACTCTGCTGCATATTTGGTCTGCTGTTTCCACGTTTCGTGATAAAAAAGGCTTTAAGCGCAATCAGCTACGGAAGTATTGCAAACAAAACTTTCTGAGTTTCCGTAGGGTGCTTGAGTGGGATCAGATTGTTAGGGAGTTGAGCCGCTTGGTGCGTGATACTCTGAAGGTGAAGACGGCAGCACTACCGGCTGACCGAAAGCAGTGGGGTGATGAGGATGAGATGCACAAGTCGCTGATGGCAGGTATTCCGATGCAGTTTGGTTTCTGGGATAAGGAGAAGCGCACTTATCGTGGCACGGGCGGGCGGGAATTTGCGATCTTTCCAGGTTCGGGCTTGTTTGGTAAGAAGAAGGTGGAGTGGTTGTTGGGTTTTGAGCTGGTCGAGACCACGCGTGTCTGGGCAAGAAAGGTTTCTGCGATTGATGTGAAGTGGGTGGAGGAGATGGTGCCTCACCTTTGCCGTCATCGCTACCACTCACCAGTCTGGGACGAACATCAGGGCGCGGTGTATGGCAAGGAGACCGTGCTCTGCGGCGGTTTGACGATTGTTGATGGGCGTAAGGTTTTTTACGGCCGGGTTAGCCCAGAAGATGCGCATGAGGTTTTTGTCAGAGAGGCTATCCTTGGGGGTGGCCTGCGAACACGGGGCGAGTTTCTTGTCCGATTAGACGAAGTGCGTGATGAGATTGAGGGCGCTGAGCACAAGCTGCGCCGCGCCGGTGGTCTGTGGTCAGATGAAGCGGTGTTTGATTTTTTCTCAGCACGGATTCCGGGGCATATTTGCACGGCTAAGGCATTTCAGAAATGGCGCACGACGGCTAACAACGAAGAGCAGCTGATGCTCACTGTGCAAGATTGCATCTGGGGTGAAATGGAAGATCTGACTGATTTTCCCGATTGTGTGCATCACGGTGAGTTGAGTTATGATGTCAGCTACGCGGATAATCCCGGGGGGCGGGCAGACGGGGTGGTCTTTGAGATCAGCCTAGATCAGGTCGTTGATTTTCCCGATCATATTATCAGCTGGGGAGTCTCTGGTATTTTGGAGGAGCGGGTGTATCTGTTAGTGAGGTCGCTACCGAAGAGTCAGCGGCAGGTTTGTTCGCCAGCGAGGGACGTGGCACAAGCTTTTGTGACGGAGTGGAAGGGCTGGGAGCCAGCGCGGCAGCTGAAAGTGGAACTGGCCGATTTCCTCTCGAAAAAAAGTGGTCATATCATCGGGCCTGAGATGTTTGATGAGGATCGACTGGCCGATAATTTAAGGCCTAAGCTTCGTGTCTGGAGTGATCAGGAAGAGGAGCTCGCGTATACTGAGTCTGTCGAGGAGATGAGGCAAAATCTTGCGGGCATGATGAGGGAGAAGCTTGAGGTTCAGGTCAATGAGGAGTGGGAGATGACGGGTGGCGAAGGCTGGGATTTTGGCGAAGTTCCAGAGGAGGCAGAGCAGGGGGTGTTTCCTGCCTTGGTGGATGAAGGTGAGGCCGTTGGTATGCGTGCGTATTTGGACCGTGCCATGGCAGATGAAAGTCACCGTGCTGGCTGTGTGCGCTTATTACTGATCAATCAGGCGAGCCATTGTGAATACGTCATCAAGAAGTTTCCTCTCGGCATGGCAGGTAAGCTGATGTTACCGGTGATGGAGAACAAGAATGGTGAGGCCCTTGAGCAGATGTTACGCGTCTCCTGTGAGGGAGCTCTGGGCAGTCCCTTGCCGCGAAATGAGGAGGATTTTTTGGCGGCATCTGACAGGGGGAAAGGAGAGCTTTTTCACTGTGCGGAGAACATTGCTCATGGATTTGAGGATATGTGTGAGAGTCGTGGGCGGGTCTCAGAATGGATGGAAGATCATCGTAATGACCGGCACTTGCAGGTGGTGGTCGAGGACTTGGAGGAGGAAATGGATTGGTTGTTGGCGAGTGGTTTTATCTGGCGGGCGGGCTACGAGAGATTTTGTAAATATGGACGTTATTTCCATGCGATGGAAGAACGACTAGTGCGTTTGCAGAGTTTGCCTCAGGTGAAGGATGATGAGAAGCGCGAGAGGGTGCAGGATTTATGGAGTCCATGGTACGCGGCATGGAAAGCGGATCCTAATGATGTCAAGCTGTGGCCGTGTGGTTGGCAGCTCATGGAGTGGCGTGCATCTGAGTTTGCCCCTGGATTGCGACGCAGGACTAAGGTTTCGCAAAAACGCATCCGTATCATGATGGATGACCTCGACATCCGGTAGCCGCAATGTAGGTTCAAAACGCGTGAGCATGGATAAGCAGATAGCAAAGCAGAACGTTCAGTTTATTGCAAAGAAGCTGGGTTTTGATGATTGCCGCATATCACGAGCCAAGGTGGCTACGCATGCTGAGGAGTATAAGCGCTGGATCAAGGACGGCTGTGCTGGTGACATGAAGTGGCTTGAGCGCAATGTGGAGCGCCGTGTGGATCCCGCCAAGGTGCTTGAGGGCGCGTTTTCAGTGGTGAGCTTGGCGATGAATTATTTTCCGGGAGCTGAGGATCCAGATGTGGATTACCGCATTGCGCGTTATGCGTGGAACGATGATTACCATGATGTCATTGAGGAGAGGCTCAAGGAGATGAATCTAGCGATGGAAGGCCTGGGTGGAATACAGCGTTTCTACACCGATACGGGTCCTCTCTTAGAGCGTGATTTTGCGACCGATTCAGGGCTCGGTTGGAGTGGGAAATCCACGGTGCAAATTCATCGTAAACTGGGCACTTGGTTTTTTCTCGCTGAGTTGATCACGACATTAGATCTTCCTCCTGATCTTCCTTTTGGAGATCACTGTGGCAAATGCACCCGCTGCATTGATGCCTGCCCAACCAATGCCATTACCGCACCGCACCGCATGGATGCACGGCGTTGTATTTCTTATCT
>Ga0209833_1002621_pt1 | contig 10666 bp, 5 predicted proteins | sample COGITO_mtgs_1105_3_FD_184797 | JGI IMG/M metagenome (GOLD analysis project Ga0209833, IMG submission 184797) | Pelagic marine microbial communities from North Sea - COGITO_mtgs_110506 (SPAdes) (version 2) | ecosystem: Environmental > Aquatic > Marine > Epipelagic ... | reverse complement strand
GCTGATGACGCTGGTAGCCATTGCCATGCTCAGCCTCTCCACCATCGAGCAGCGCAGCTCAGGTGGAGGTGCGAATGAGGCGGATAGAATGGCACGCGCCAATGCCCGCATGGCACTGATGATGGCGCTGGGCGAATTACAAAAAGCAGCAGGGCCAGATCAGCGTGTGAGCGCAACGGCATCGATTCTTGGCTCTACCACCAACCCCTACGCCACTGGCACCACCGCTGCAGACGGTAGAAAGCACTGGCTCGGAGTCTGGAATACAAATGGCTACAGCCCCGCAGATCCTGACAACAAAACCTTCGTGCGCTGGCTCGTTTCTGGAGATCAAGATCAGCTTGATACAATCGCTGATGCTGGCACCGCAGCTGCCGAGGACATCGCCATTTTTGAAGGGGTTGATGCAGCAGGTAATGCGGATCCAGCTTCTACCGTCAAGGTGCCTAAGGTTGAGGTGGCCACTGCTACTCCTGGCAACAGTTCCTACTATGCCTACTGGGTGGAGGATCAGGGGGTCAAAGTCGACTTAGCATGGAACGAGGGTAATTTTAGCGATACTGACCGCCAACAAGCAGCACGGCTATCAACCGCACCAGGTCCTGACCACGCGGTATTTGAAGGCCCCTTCAGCAGCGGAGTGAGCTACCCGTTGGAAAAAGGCAGTGGTTATGTGGATGATCTGGAAAAAGCCTTCAGCTCCGCCGACATGCCCTTGGTGATGAACTCAACAACAAACCAGAGTAGCTGGCTCAAAGAGAACCGCCACGACATGGCGATGAATGTGCGCGGCGTGATCGCCGATGTAAAAAAAGGCGGCCTACGCCGTGACCTCTCGCTGGCATTTGAGATGGATGGATCTGCGGATTTCGTGATGGGGTCTAATGGTGAACTTGTTGATCCTCCGACTCTGTTCAACCAGCAGGAGGGTGAGTTTGTTGCGGGAAATGATGGATTGGCTGCTCCTCAAAATGCGCCGGGGATGACGATTAAAGATCGATTTTTATACAGGGATTTCTCGAGCGCTGGAAACTTCTTTTCCGCTGATATCAATGGCGGTAATACCGTCGTGAGGGGGCCTAGTTGGTGGCTACTACGGGATTATGCCAACCTCTATAAACGATTAAAAACCTCAGGAAATGATTATACTCTGGACTCACGGGCTTATTTTCCGAACAGAACGACCAGAGGCGAAATTTATGATAACCTCATTGATATTCATGCTAACGACCAATTTTTCCCTAGTAATGAACGTTATCTTAAAATCCATGCTCTTAATAAAGAACAAAATACATCCGGTGGTTACGCATTTCGCCCAATCAGAGCGAACTACGCCCCAGTGCTATTGGGAGTGAATGCGATCTATAGCCTCGTTTATGCGGACAATAAGCTGCAGATGTCAGTGGATCCCTTCTTTGTTCTCTGGAACCCCTACAATACCCAAATCGAAGCTCAAAAATTTGCCATTACTCTGCAAAACGGCCTGCCCGGAGGGATTCGCTTCAGGGTTACACGTCCGGATGGGACTGTGACCGTGCATGGGAAACCGGGAAGTGGCGGAGGTGGTTATGAAACAAGAGGAACCGGTACGGGGTTTTCTAACTATGCAACCCAATCCATTGGTTTTGCCGATTTGAGCTATCTCGCTACGGATCTCACTATGCAAGCGGGCGAGGTTCTTATCTACTCACCCCCTAAAGAAAAAGATCGAAGTCCTGATGCCACTGTAGCCAATGATGAAATCGAACTTGGTATAAACTACTCAGTCGCTGGAACAGGTGAGGAAAAAACAGGTATTTTCTTTGACCAGTTCCCTGATGAAACAGGTGGAAACTGGGCACCTATAGAAGTTGGTGGAAATGAAACCCCTGCTAATTACCAAGTTGACATCATGTTTAACCTTTACCACCGAAGCGACTTTGCTTCGTCGCTATTTCGTCAACCAACTTGCCAGACAATGATGCAAAAGCCAAGGATCTAACGACCAAAGCTATCTTTGGCGATCACATAGCGGGGAAAGAATACCGCCTCAATGTTGGGACTGGGAATACTACTGACTATAATTACAATAATGGCCCCCTCGGGTATACATTCAGCTATAAGTTCAGTGAGATCGGGGTAGCGCCCGGATTGAAGGAGTCTTTCGGCATCTCTTCTATGCTGACTCTGCCTACTGACCACCCCTTAACGAATGTTAATAGCCTCAGGATGGAACCATTCTCACATTTGAATGCAACTCCTGTCACCTGCACAAATACCGAGTATTCTTATAGAAAGGGACCACCTAATATAGTTTCAAATATAATCGCAGCTAGAGGCATTAATAACCTGCTGAACATAGTTGGCTTCGACATCAGCAACGCAAGTGGGGACAATGGCTTTTACGGTAAGAGTTACCAATTGGCAGAAGGGGACACCCATTTCCCTCTCATCGACATTCCCAGAGCACCCCTACATTCCCTTGTTGAGCTGACAGGTGCTAATGTGGGAACCAGACTTTTGGAGCCCACTCATGCGATCGGCAACTCATGGAAACCTCCATATATCCCGACAGACGGGATCTATGCTGATCGAGAAACTGCTGGGCAGCAGACCTCCATCAATGATGTTTCGTGGCAGCTCAATGATGCCTTGTTTGACCGTTATTTCCTATCTGGTTTGGCTCCGGAGTTTGGGTATTTGACAGAAGTGCTGCCCAGCACAATTCCGAAAACCTATCGCTACACAGCAACTGGTTCACTTAACGCAACATTAAATAACTTCTATGGCGCCGACCACAAAACGGCCAAGGCTAACCCCGCTCTTGAGCCCCACGTCCCCACTGATAAAATACCGGAAGACATTGTCACTGAGTTGCTGGAGACAACATTGGGTGAGGCTTTAACTTCACCAACAAACCAAACACCGGGCTACAAAAAGATCGGAGCCTACAGCCTGATCAAGGGAGCCTTCAACGTGAACTCGACCTCAGTAAAAGCATGGAGAGCCTTCCTGCAAGGGAACAAAGATCTCGCCCTTGAATCGGTTCAAGGCACGACTGATTCAGAGACAGGCACACCCTTTCCGCTGGCCAGTACGACATCTGCAGAAATACACCCCAAAGATCCAGTAAATGGAGTACAAGACGTGGAACTATGGGAAGAATTCTCCAGGCTCACTGATGCGCAAATATACGATGATAATGGCTTGAATCCAACCTTGCCGGATACACCCAATGATCCATCAGACGATACCGGCCTTGCAGTGGAGATTGTCAATCAGGTCAAAGCTCGAGGCCCTTTCATGAGTCTCTCAGATTTTGTCAACCGACGCGTTGGCAATGACAGCAGATCTTACCAAGGCGCCATCCAGGAAGCCATTGAGCAGGCCGGAACCAATGGAAATCAAACCACGGGCATCAGGGACAACACCTCTGAAACCATTCCCAATTATCATCTTCATACCTACCTTTTCCCCTTCGCTGCGGCACCTTATGCGGCAGGCAGAAACAATGCCACCGGCGTTCCGCTCGAAGTCAATCAGGCAAACATCCTCTTGCCTTTAGCCCCCAGATTAAGTGCCCGCTCCGACACCTTCCGCATCCGCGCTTATGGGGAGGTCAGGGATGCCGATGACAACATCATCGCATCAGCCACCTGCGAGGCCGTGGTTCAGCGCCTACCCGAGTATGTGGATCCTGACACAGACGATCCATGGGATGATGATTCCGAGACCCCTACACTCAACACCATCAACCAGACCTACGGCCGCCGTTTTGAAATTCAGAGCTTCAGATGGCTGGATCAAAGCGAAGTATAACTTCACCTTCATGAGCTTACTCCGACCCACTTTGCTACTGGCATGTCTTAGCGTCCTCATTTCTGGGAGCCTCAACTGTGCCCAGGAACCTGTCGAAAGCAGCGACAGCGGCGAAGCTAAACCCTACACGGGCAAGGCTTTTAGCGCCATTGCACTTTCTAAGATTCCTTACGAGAATCTCTATTACCGCAATGGGACCAAGTTCATCGAGATCGCATGGAAAAACGGCAGAAGGTCAGACCCTTACCCTCTCTCAGAAGCCACGTCTCTCGAGTTATTCATCGATCACGATGACCCTAAAAACCCCTACCTGCTAGTGGGCAAAGCGTCACTCGTTCCCGGCACAAAAAAGATGCTCTATTTCGTCGGCCAAAATGGCTCCGACAAAGAGGGCCAACTCCCTCTGAAGCTCTACGGCATCGATGACTCTCAAACAGTATTCCCCGACAGCAGCTACCGATTCATCAATTTTGCCCCTGTGCCCTTGGTGGTCGACTTCAATAAAAAGCGATTTGCAGTCAAACCGGGTCAACCGAAAGTCCAGAAAGTCAGCTTATCTGAAGCGGGTGAATTTACCCCCTTTGTAGTAAGAACCAGCAAGGGCAAGGTGCTTGGCGGCACCCGATTGTTTAGCCATGCCGCCAACCGTGAGATGGTGCTGATCTTCCCGCCGAAGAAAGATTCCAAAAGAATGGATATCCGCTTCTTTTCTGACTGAGTCCATTGGGCTTGCCGCATTGGTTTTGCAACTCCCTTGTTGGGCACAGTTTGCAGGGCCCCATCGATTTTAATGGCAGTCAGGCAGGGGCATCCTCGTGTGCTTTCTGAGTTGATGTTATCCTCAAAAATGAGGGTTTACTTTCTCTCGTTTTCTAAACTTTTATGATGCATGGTGTAGTCACATTGTAATTTTGATTGGTTCGCCTCTCAATTCAACCATCAGTGTCATTACCAACTGAAAGTCGATGCAGGTCTACACCATTTCTCAATCCAACCGGTCAGCCCATGATTATACACAGGGCTTTGCCCTCGTGGCTACGGTGAGCATGATGGTGCTGATGACCCTGGTAGCCATTGCCATGCTCAGCCTCTCCACCATCGAGCAGCGTAGCTCAGGTGGAGGTGCGAATGAGGCGGATAGAATGGCACGCGCCAATGCCCGCATGGCACTGATGATGGCTCTTGGTGAGCTGCAGAAGGCGGCGGGGCCGGATCAGAGGGTCACAGCAACGGCGACGATTTTAGACACACAAGATCAAAGCGGTAATCCCATTTTTAATGGCTACACGAATCCAACCCCTCTTGACCCACCACCCTATGAACCAGAGGACGGTAAAAAACACTGGGTGGGCGTATGGAATACAAGTGGCTACAGTCCCGCTGATCCTGACAATAAAACTTTCGTACGCTGGCTCGTGTCTGGTGATCAAGACCAGCTTGATGCCATCGCTGATGCTGGCACGAGTCCGACTGTTTCTGCACCTTCTTTGCCAGATGACGACGTGGTTATTTTTCAGGGGGTGGATAGCAATGGCAATCTTGAAACAAATGAGAACGGCACTTATGGAATTAACAGCGTAATTGTCCCCAAAGTCGAAGTCGCAACGGCTACTCCTGGCAACAGTTCCTACTACGCCTACTGGGTGGAGGATGAGGGAGTCAAAGTCGACTTGGCATGGAACCAAGGCAGCTTTACCGATGCTGACCGTGAGCAGGCCGCACGGCTCTCAAACGCACCTGGCCCTGACCACGCTGTATTTGAAGGTCCTTTTACTAGCGGAGTAACCTACCCGCTTGAGAGTGGCAGCGGTTACATTGATGATTTGGAAAAGGCCCTGAGCCCGGCCGACATGCCTCTGGTGATGGCGGATACAGCAGACCATAGCGCCTGGCTCAAGGCCAACCGCCACAACATGGCGATGAACGTCCGCGGCGTTATCGCTGATGTGAAGAAAGGCGGGCTGCGCCGTGACCTTTCACTGGCATTTGAGATGGATGGTGATGAGGAGTCGGAAAGCGCCGCGCTCTTCAATCAGCAGGACACCGAGTTTGTGGGCAATGGAGACCTTAACTCCAGCCCACACCCAACGCCCGGTACAACACTCAACGCTCGCCATTTGTTTAGGGATTATGGCTCGAAATCAGATGGAACTCCCGGTGCTGGCAACCCATTCTCTGATCAGATCACCCAGCGAGCACCATGGGAGTATTCCCAAACAAAGGTTAAGGATGCTAGCCAAGAGAGAACCATCGTCAGAGGCCCCAGCTGGTGGCTGCTGAGGGATTATGCTAATCTCTATAAACGAATGAAAACTCCAAGTAGTGGCAGTGGTCATGCTTTGAGTGCACGGGCGTATTTCCCCAATCGAACGTATGATGCAAGTGGTGACCCTGTCATTGAAGACCTCGTCGACATGCATGGCTGGCAATATGGTGCCGGCTTTACCCCTGTTAACAGGGAAACCGATGATGCGAATGTGAGGTATGCTTACCGGCCCGTCAGAGCCAGCTACGCTCCCGTCTTGCTATCGACCAATGCCATCTTCAGCCTGGTATACGAAGGAGATCAATTAAAAATGGTGGTCGACCCCTTCTTCATTGTCTGGAACCCCTATAATGCACAAATCACCGCTGATAAATTTGCGATCACTTTGAAAGAGGGTTTCCTTGGCTCAGTGCGGTTCCAGCATCTTAATCCGCCCGCCGCTCCAAAATATTACAGTAATTACAACACAGGTGGTTCGAGTTATACTTTCGCCAACTATGCAGAACAGAGTGCTCTACTCAGTGGGGGGGACGCTGGCATCAACATGAGTTATCTTATCAGCGACCTCACCATGGAGCCGGGTGAAGTCATGATTTTTTCCCCGCCCAATGAGGGGGCTAGAAGTACTACCGCCAATGTGCGCAATGATGAGCTCTTACCCGGCATGAACTACAATGCCACCGACTCGGGCATCTTTTTTGATACGTTTCCCGAACACCAAGTCAACAACGCAGGAACTGGTTTAAATTTCCTAGGATGGACTACAGTCAATGTCCCCAGCAGTGAGAGCGGGGCCCATTCCATTAATGCAGTTTTCAACTTGTACAACGCAAATAATGTGGGCAAGAAATTTATGATGGAGACTAGTCTTCCTGCTCTGGGTGCAGACGCCAACCAGCTGACCAGCGAAGCCGATTTTGGCGATAATCTGACAGGGTGGGAGTATCGCACCAATAAGGGAACAGGCCGCCCTCAGCCCAATATGAATAAGGGGGGGTGGGTATCGGTCATTTTGGATCAGGCAAAAGATAATGGGCGCTATGTGCCCATTGAGTTCAGCGAGCTGAGCTCCACCAAGAAATCTTTCGGCATCATCAGCATGATGACTATGCCAAGCGATCCTGACAGTGCACTGACAATCAGTGGCCGCCCGAATCCCACGGTGGAAGTGTTCTCACAGCTCAATGTAACTCCTGTGGTTAGGGGTCTGGCAGAACGGCAACAGAAGCACCCGTTCAATGTCTACACCACAGCGCCATGCGCCAATGGTATTAACAATCTGATGAACCAAGTAGGCATCGATATTGATGCCTTTGGCGATGGTAGCAACGGTTTTTATGGTAAAAGCTATGCCTTGGCGCAGGGGGATAAATCCTTTCCGCTGCTTGATATCCCCAGAGCTCCGATGCATTCGCTAGTACAGCTCTCAGGAGCCAATATCGGCATAAGGCTCTTTGAGCCGACCAACGCTATAGGTAACTCCTGGAAACCGCCCTATATCCCGCAGGACTCCATTTATCTGAATTCAGCGACTTTTAGTAGCATTAACGATATACTCACTCTTAATGACGTCTCATGGCAGGCGAATGACGCCTTGTTTGACCGTTATTATTTCTCGGGCATTGCACCGGAATATACCATTGGCACGGGAGGCTATGTCCCGGCAGTAGCTAATAATAACGATGCGATAGAAGATACCTTGCAGCGCTTCTACGGCATTGATCCGGCCGACCCGACGCAAACGGTTGACCCTGCCACAGCTCAGGCCAACCCGGCACTGGAGCCGCATGTTCCCTCAGGTAAAACCGCCGATGACATTGTTTCTGAACTGACACCCACAAGTACTAATCAGGATGGGTATACAAAGGTGGGAGCCTACAGCATGATCAAAGGGGCTTTCAACGTGAACTCTACTTCGGTGAAAGCCTGGGCGGCTTTTCTCAAGGGTAATAAAAACCTCGCCCTTGAATCAGCTCAAGGAACCACTGAATCAGGAACAGGCACTCCGTTCCCCTTGGCCAGCACCACATCCAACACCGGCTCCACAAACGGATGGGAGCAGTTCTCCCGGCTCAGTGATGATCAAATTTGGGATGATAATGACACGGTCAACGATTTTACAGACGACACCGGACTCGCTGTGGAGATCGTCAATCAGGTCAAAGCCCGCGGCCCCTTTATGAGCATCTCAGATTTTGTCAACCGGCGCATTGCCAAGGACACGGACCTCACGGCTGTGCCCAATGTGGAAGACACCGATCCACGGGCCTATCAGGGGGCGGTTCAGGAGGCGATCGAGCTGGCAGGGATCAACGGTGATCAAAGCACGGGCATCAGGGCTGGAACCTCCGATGTTCTCCCCAATTACGAATCCTTTTCAAATTATTGGTATCAAACAGTCCATTGGTCATGGTACGGTAGGCATAACGACTTTCCATACTCTGCCGCACCTTATGCCAGTGGTAGAAACAATGCCACGGGGGTGCCGATGGAGATCAATCAGGCAAATATCCTTTTACCTCTCGCCCCGAAACTTAGCGCCAGAACCGACACCTTCCGCATCCGTGCTTACGGTGAGGTCAGGGATGCTGATGACAACATCATCGCAACAGCCACCTGCGAGGCAGTGGTTCAGCGCCTACCCGAATATATGGACGCGGAGACGGATCCGGATAACAACGAACCTTGGGATGATGATTCCCAGACCCCTACGCTCAACACCATCAACCAGACCTACGGCCGACGTTTTGAGATACGGAGCTTCAGATGGCTGGATGTTAGCGAGGTGTAAGGATATCGCAGGGGGAAGTTTCAAATTTACAAAGTCAGGTGGAAAAGTTCAACATAACGCGCATGGCAGCATCTCATTTGTGGAAATATCTAACACGCCTCTTCGTCCTTATGAGCCTATCATGCGGTGGGCTCTTATGCGCTCAGGAGCAGCAGGCTGACGAGCAGGAGGAAGAGCCAAAGGGCATTGTTTTTAGCGCGATTTCTTTATCGAATCTTCCTTATGAGAGCATCTATTACCGCAATGGTGAGGACTTCATCAAGATCGAGTGGAGAAACGGCAGCAGGTCAAAGCCTTACTCGCTCTCAAAGGCCAAACTTCTCGAAGTGTTTATCGACCATGATGATCCGGAAAACCCTTATCGACTGGTAGGTAGGGCCGCACTTGTAGCAGGCACGCAGACAATGCTCTATTTCTTTGGGAAAAATGGATCAAAGAAAGAGGGGGCGTTACCAGTCAGCCTCTATGGCATTGATGATTCAGAGAGTGCCTTCCCTGAGAGCAGCTATCGCTTCATTAATTTTGTCAAGGTGCCATTGGTCGTATATTTTGATAAGAAAAAGCGCTTTCTCATTAAACCCGGCAAACCAGTCGTGCATAAGCTCAATCTGAGCAAAGGCGGAGAATTTACGCCCTTTGTACTGAGGGATACCAAGGGCAAGGTGCTCGGAGGAACCCGGCTCTTCAGCCATGCCACCAACCGTGAGATGGTGCTTATCTTCCCTCCGAAAAAAGGCAGCAAAAGAATGGATATCCGATTCTTTTCAGATTAATCACCGGCCTAGTGATTAGCCAATAGCTTGCGGTGAGCACGCTGGTGAAATTTATAATCGAGGATGATTTTTCCGAAAATCAGGATCACCAACAAATAGAAGGGACTGCCGAGCGCCATTGTTGCAAACGCGCCAAAAATAATAGCCAAGTGCAGCACCACAATCCTGCCGTAGGGTGCAATCATCAGAACCGGCACCACGGTCCTACGGTATTCACCCTTACCTAAGTAATTACTAAAAAAGGAAAACAGGTGGCTGACGATGAGGCCAAGAGCTGCCCACAAACTACCCGCTTCCAGGGCAAGTTTAAACAGGTCAGAGAATTCTCCAAAGGGTGATCCCCCACTCGGCACAAAATCACCACCGAGCTCATTCTGGCCAAGTAGCGCAAAGACAAAGGCCCCGTGCACCAGGCAGAAAATCCCGTAATGAAATGTAAAAAAGGGAATAAAGAAGAGCTTGGATGCGTGATGCAGCATACCCAGCTTACTCTTATTGGCCTCTAGCTTATGGGTAAATTCAAAGGCCTCGCGCATTTCCTCCTCACTGATCTCACCCTGCTTTTCAATCATGTGTTGCTTGAGCTTGCCCTTGAGATCAATCTGTTTCGGATCTGGAGAGCAAGTGATCATCTTGAGAATATTGATCACCCCGATGATCACGTTTTCGAGCCAGTAAACCACGACCACATGAAAAACACTCCAGTCCCAAGCTAAGACACCCACCAGCGGAATTAGATTAGCGGCAATGAGCATTTTGCCACTGGTATCCAGCCCCTTGCCTCCAGCCGGGTTGATCTTATCTTCTCCACCAAAAATCATACCGTTACATTCTAGCCCCCGTGCACCTCAGAGCAACTCCCAACTGCCGCGAAGCGGCCAACCAAGAACCAAGAACCAAGAACCAAGAACCAAGAACCAAGAACCAAGAACCAAGAACCAAGAACCAAGAACCAAGAACCAAGAACCAAGAACCAAGAACTAGGAACTGCCACACAGTGGCTTCCCAACTACAGCCTCTTGCTCCTTGACTCCTCTA
>Ga0209833_1002601_pt1 | contig 10702 bp, 8 predicted proteins | sample COGITO_mtgs_1105_3_FD_184797 | JGI IMG/M metagenome (GOLD analysis project Ga0209833, IMG submission 184797) | Pelagic marine microbial communities from North Sea - COGITO_mtgs_110506 (SPAdes) (version 2) | ecosystem: Environmental > Aquatic > Marine > Epipelagic ... | reverse complement strand
CCGCCACGATTGGCACTGGAAATATTGCTGGCGTCGCAACCGCGATTTTCCTCGGTGGGCCGGGTGCGGTGTTCTGGATGTGGATGACCGCCCTCGTGGGCATGGCCACCAAATATGCAGAGGCCGTTCTGGCTGTACGCTTCCGCGAGACCGATGAACGTGGCAAGCAGGTCGGTGGGCCCATGTATTACATTCAGAACGGGCTCGATGCGAATTGGAAATGGCTGGCGATATGTTTGCCCTATTTGCCGGGATTGCCGGCTTCGGCATCGGAAATATGGTGCAGGCCAATTCCATCGCCAATGCGTTAAACGCCAATTTCTCCATCCCAGAATGGATCACAGGCGTGGTGCTGGTGCTTTTGGTCGGGGCTGTCCTTTTGGGCGGTATTGACCGCATCTCAACCGTGGCCGGAAAATTGGTGCCCTTCATGGCCGTGGCTTATATCGCTGCTGCAACCTTGGTCTTGTTGATCAATGTTACGGAAATTCCAGCGGCCTTTGGCTTGATCTTCACCCATGCTTTCACCCCCTCCGCAGCCACTGGCGGCTTTGCCGGCGCGGCTGTCTGGGCGGCTATTCGATTTGGTGTGGCCCGCGGCGTATTTTCAAACGAAGCAGGTCTTGGATCGGCGCCCATTGCACATGCGGCCGCATCGACCAAAGGCCCTGTGAGCCAAGGTCTTGTCGCTATGCTGGGCACTTTTATTGATACGATCATCGTCTGTTCCTTCACCGCCTTGGCCATCATCGCCTCGGGGGCTTGGACCAGTGGGGAAACCGGTGCTGCTTTGACATCCCATGCCTTCGATCTGGCTCTGCCGGGTGTTGGAGGATATATCATCGCCGTCGCCCTAACGATTTTCGCATTCACAACAATTCTGGGGTGGAGCTACTACTGCGAGCGGTCTTTGCAATATCTGTTCGGCGTGAAAATCATCATGCCGTTCCGTGCGGTCTGGTCTCTGGCTGCGCTTGTCGGGGCAACCTTGAAGCTCGGCTTCGTTTGGCTTTTGGCCGATACGCTCAACGCGCTTATGGCCCTTCCGAACTTGGTGGCCTTGGCCTTGCTCAGCCCAATCGTCTTTAAGATTACCAAGGAGTTTTTCGACAGCCGCGGCAAGTCAGAAAACAATCCGTTCTAATCGCACAGCGGCGCTATAAAAAGCGCGCCGCGTTTCAAAAATTTAGGCGGGGGGTGAACGTTTCACCTCCCGCCTTTAATTTGCGCATAGGACTGTAACCAGAGCTCAGCGCTTGCCGTAGTAAAGCCCCACCACATGCTCCGCCTCGGCGAAAAAGAGCCAGCGCTGTGCAAAGGTGCCCAGCGCATGGCAGATCACAGCCAAACAAATCATCAGCGCGCTACTCGAGATCATCACCAAAACTAAAGGCGCCGCAATCATCAGCGCAAAAGCGATCAGCCGCAATTTCACCGCATGTTTGCGCCCCACCTGATGCACCATCTCTTTCAACAGATAGTTGTTGCCCGTATGGGGCGGCTCAAAGGCGCGCACGACGCCGCGCACCCCCAAGCCCGTTGCGGTGCCGATATCCGTGCCCCGTTCCTGAAAACGCCCATCACCGGACAGCCAAGCAAAAAGCTGCATAACCCCAGCCAAAGCCAAAAGCCCGATGGCGGGACCCACTTGCCCCGCAAGCAACCCACCGCCACCAAGCGACAAAGCTAAAAACAGGACCGGGGTGCTCCAATGGTTCCAACGCGGCACGGTCTTCAGCTGCGCATAGATCATCGACGTGGCAAACACCGTCAAAACTGATAAAGCCGCGCCAATATAGCCCAAAGGCTGCCAAGTGGCATCGTAAAACACGGCCCCCAGGGCAAAAAGCCCCATGACCAGCAAACAGGCAACGGCCAAACAGCCCTCACGGCTCAGCCAGCTGCTGCGCCATTGCGAGAAGGCCCTCAGAAACCGCTGCGGATTGCCCAAATGGAAGGTCGAGGCCAAAAGCCCACCCACCGCCAGCGCAAAGGCCAAAGCATAGTAGAAAAACGCCGCCCAGCCGCGCACATCTGGCAGACCAAGCCCCAGCCAGGTGAGCAGGCCAAAGCCCAATCCGGAAGCGACAGTGAAGAGTATTACAGAACCAGCAGGATGCATCAGAGTTTCTCCAAAGCTTTGTCGAGCCACCCAAGGAAGCCTTTTTGCGTGCCAGAAACTGGCTCCAAATAGGGGGCAAGGATATCGAGATCAGCCGGCACATCTTTCGGACGTGGCGGCAGGTATTTGTTCACCGGCTTGGTGCCCAGCTCAGGCATCAGATCCATGCCCCCACGCGCCGCCACCAATTGCGACACCTCAGAGCTTTCATCGCCCAAATCGCCAAAATGCCGCGCGCCGGAGGGGCAGGTGCGCACACAGGACGGAACGCGGTCCTCCTCCGGTAGGTTTTCATTATAAATCCGGTCGACACAGAGCGTGCATTTCTTCATCACACCCGCCGCTTGATCCATCTCCCGCGCCCCGTAAGGACAGGCCCAAGCACAAAGACCACAGCCAATGCAGGCATCCTCATTGACCAGCACAATCCCATCCTCACTGCGCTTATAGCTCGCGCCGGTGGGGCAAACGGTCACGCAGGGCGCATCTTCGCAATGCAGGCAGGATTTTGGAAAATGGATCAACTGCGCCGGGCCGGTCTCAGGCTGCACCTCATAGGAATGCACACGGTTCAAGAAGGTGCCCGAAGGATCTGCCCCATAGGGATCTTGATCCGACAGGGCCGCGCCATAATTCTCGGTGTTCCAGCCTTTGCAGCTGACCACACAGGCATGGCAACCAACGCATGTGTCAAGGTCAATGACCAAGCCCAGCTTTTTTGCGGAGGTTTCGGGTAAGGTTGTCATAGGGGACCTCCTGAAATATGGGCTGCGGATGAACCGCGCGGGATGGGCGCGAAGCAGCGGGTTGCGAATGCGGCGAGGTCGGTGTTGAACGCCGTGGCTTCCTCCCAAAAGGGCGAATGGCCGGAATTGTGATAGATTTGCCCTTCCGCATTCGGGAAATGCGCCAGGGCTTGTTGCCCCATTTCCGCCGGGGCCAAGCGCTCATGTGCGCCCCAGGCCACCCAAGCGGGTTTAACCGTCGCCTCGGCGACAGCCCGGCGATCTTCTTGGCGCAACCGCGCCGCGGCCCGCACCTGCGGCGGCACGAGCATATTATACCCCACCGCCTGAGCCAGAGTACCCGCATCGGGCTGTTGATGGAAACAGACCGAAACGAAGGCCTGAACGGCGGCCAGATTTTCCGCCAGATCCTCGGAATACATGCCCACAGCCTTTGCCGGGGGATCATTGCGCACCTTGGCGGCCGCGGGCGGCAGATGCGCCCCGGTGGTGATGGACGAGCCGATCAGACCGACACCCGCCAAAGCCGCATCGCCAAAATGCTCCAGATAATCCATCACAACCCAGCCACCCATCGACCACCCAACCAATAGGGGCGCATCAAGGGCAAGGCTGGTGATGATCGCCTGCATATCCTCCGCCCATGGCCGGCTGTTGTCGTAACAGGCTGGACCCAGAGGTTTATCCGATTGCCCATGGCCGCGCAGGTCGGGCAGGATCAGCCGAAACCCTTCGGCCAGCGCCGCTTGCCGCGCAAACGACAGGTGGCATTGCGACCAGCCATGCACCAAAATAATCGCCGGCGCCGTTTCAGGTCCGAGATCATGCACGCACAGCTGCACGCCGCCATGGCCCGTTATGGAATGCTTGCGGTTCATTCCCCAACTTTCCACTGCATCGCTTTGGGGCCTTTTTCAACCGGCGAGGTGATCGGCTCAAAGCGTGGGCTGCTTTCGGACTGCGCCTCGGCCCTCTCGATTTTCACCCGCAGATCGAACCAGGCCGCTTGGCCAGTCACCGGATCGGAGTTCGACCACCGCAGCCCGTCGCCCTTGGGCGGTTGCAGCTCATGGATCAAATGGTTGAGCAGGAAGCCTTTGGTCGCCTCAGGCGCCTTTTCATCCAAGGCCCAAGCCCCCTTGCGCTTGCCAATCGCGTTCCAGGTCCAAACAGTGTTTTCGTTCAGCGCAGCCATATGTGCAACCGGCACCACAATCGAGCCATGGGCGGAGGTGACCCGCGCCCAGTCGCCCTCGGCAAAGCCATTGGCCTGCCAAATCTTGGTCGGCACAAACAGCGGATTTTGCCCATGGATTTGCCGCAGCCAAGCGTTTTGCGTCCCCCATGAATGATACATGGCCATCGGGCGCTGGGTCAGCGCATGGACGGGGAATTCCTCCACATCGACCGCGCCATCCTCAAAGGGCGCATACCACATCGGCAGCGGATCCAGCGTCTGCTTGATTTGCGCGCGCAGATGCTCTGGCGGTTGACGCTCTCCATGGCCTTCTGCCGCCAGTTGGAAGCGGCGCATGGGTTCGGAATATATGTCAAAAAGATAGGGTTGCGGCGCGTCATAAATGCCGATTTTCACGGCCCAATCTTGGTAGGCCGCGTTCCATGGTTTGTAGTAATCTGCCCCTTCGGGCACATGGATCTCATAAAAACCGCCATTGTCGATATAGGCCTGCATTTGATCGGGGTTCGGCGCGCCGCGGCCTTCCTCTTGGCCCGTCTCGCCGCGGAACCCAATCAGCGGCCCCACGCCAGGGCGACGCTCGTGATTGACGATGTAATCTGCATAGTCTTTGTATTTCGCCGATCCGTCGTCATTGACAAAGCCCTTGAGCCCCATGCGGGCGCCCAAATCGACCAGAACAGACTGAAAGCCGCGCACATCGCGGTCCGGCTCCACCACCGGCCAGCGAATGCTGTCCGCCGCACCGCCCGCCTCACAGATCGGACGATCCAGCAAGGAAATGCAGTCATGGCGCTCCAGATAGGTCGTGTCTGGCAATATCAGATCCGCATAGGCCACCATTTCCGAAGAATAAGCGTCCGAATAGATGATTTTCGGGATCACATATTCGCCGTTTTCATCCTTGTCGGTGAGCATCTCCATCACACCACCGCTGTTCATTGAGCTGTTCCAGCTCATATTCGCCATATACATGAACAAGACGTCGATTTTATAGGGATCGCCGGCATGGGCATTGGATATCACCATATGCATCAGGCCATGCGCCGACATGGGGTTTTCCCAAGTGTAGGCCTTGTCAATGCGGGCCGCGCTGCCGTCGTCTTTGAGACACAGATCGTCCGGCCCCTGAACATAGCCCAAATGCGGCCCGTCCAGCGCGGCGCCGGGGGTGACTTTGCAGTGCGGTTTGGGATGCGCAGAAACGGGTTTTGGATAAGGCGGCTTAAAGCGAAACCCGCCGGGCACCTCAACCGTGCCCAGGATGATTTGCAGCAAATGCAGGCTGCGGCAGGTTTGAAAGCCATTGGAATGGGCAGATACGCCCCGCATGGCGTGAAAGGACACCGGGCGGCCAATCATCTTATCATGCTTATTGCCGCGGAAATCGGTCCAGGGTTGGTCAAGCTCGAAGGCCTCATCAAAGGCAACGCGGGCCAAATCTGCAGCGATGGCCCGGATCCGATCTGCGGAAATCCCGCAGCGCTCCGCCACGTTTTCAGGCGCATAGTCATCAGACAGATAACGCTCGGCCAGATGTTGGAACACCGTGCGATGCCCTTCATAGGTGGCGGCCAAATCTGGCGTGATGCCCTTGGTGTCAAAGGCCACAGGTTTCCCGCTTTTGCGGTCAATAACCAGCAGCTTGCCATCTGCGCCGCGCAGCAACATGCCTTTATTCGGCCCCTCGGTGCTGTCCACCAGTGCAGGTGCGTTGGTCAGCTGAGCAAGGTAATTCAAATCCACTTTGCCAGCTTTGAGCAGCAAATGCACCATGGATAGGATAAACAGCCCATCTGTGCCCGGTGTGATACCCACCCATTCATCGGAAATCGCATTATACCCCGTGCGGATCGGGTTGACGCCAATCACCTTCGCGCCGCGTTCCTTCAACCGGCCTAGGCCCATTTTGATCGGGTTGCTGTCGTGATCTTCGGCAACGCCAAAGAGCATGAATAGTTTTGTCCGCTCCCAATCGGGTTGTCCAAACTCCCAAAAGGCGCCGCCCATGGTATATATGCCCCCGGCGGCCATATTCACCGAACAAAAGCCGCCATGGGCCGCATAGTTTGGCGTGCCAAACCCCTGCGCCCAAAAGGAGGTGAAGCTTTGAGATTGATCCCGCCCAGTGAAAAACGCCAGTTTTTCGGGGTTTTCTTTATGGACCGGCTCCAGCCAATCCTGCGCCAGCTGCAGCGCCTCATCCCATGAAATTTCTTCAAAAGCCCCAGAGCCTCGCGGCCCAACCCGTTTGAGCGGTGCGCGCAGACGCGACGGGGCGTTGACCTGCATAATGCCTGCCGAACCTTTGGCGCAAAGAACCCCCTTATTCACCGGGTGATCGCGGTTGCCCTCGATATAGGCGACCTTGCCCTCCTTCATGTGGACATTGATCCCACAACGGCAAGCGCACATATAGCAAGTGGTCTTGCGGATCTCATCACTCACCTTGGGTGACAAGTTCAGTTTTGGTTCTTCAAATCCCATGGGTAGGACCCCCTATTGCCTGCAATTCAGGTATTTTTTTGAACGGCGGCCTGAGCTGCCGTTACACAAATCATGTCAATGATATCATCCGCAGTACAGCCGCGTGACAAATCATTCGCTGGTCTTGCCAGGCCTTGTAAAATCGGGCCAATGGCCTTGGCGCCACCAAAACGCTGCGCAATTTTATAGCCGATATTGCCGGCATCCAAATTCGGAAAGACAAAGATATTTGCCTGCCCGGCAACGGGTGAACCGGGTGCTTTCGCGGCACCGACCGATGGCACCATGGCCGCATCGAATTGCAACTCACCATCAACCACAAGATCCGGTCGCGCCGCCTGCACCATGGCGGTGGCCTGGCTCACTTTGGTGACATTGGCATGTTTGGCACTGCCGCGCGTGGAGAAAGACAGCATCGCGATTTTGGGCTCCAGCCCGGTGAGACAGCGCATCGATTCCGCAGAGGAAATCGCAATATCGGCCAATTCTTCAGCGCTGGGGTCAATCACCAGACCGCAATCGGTGAAGACGTTCACCGGGCTGGGCAGATCCGGGCGATCTTCGAAAAGCATAAAGAAAAAAGACGATAAAAGCTTTGTACCCTCCGCCGTGCCAATCACTTTGAGTGCTGCGCGGATGATATCGGGTGTGGAATAGACTGCGCCACCAATCGTACCATCGGCATCCCCGGCCGCGACCATGGCGGCTGCGAAAAAGTTGGCTTGGGACAATTCAAGCTGGGCTTTTTCGGGCGTCATGCCCTTGGCCGCACGCTTGCGCACATAATCTGCAATATAGCCGGGCAATCGCGGGCTTGTGGCGGGGTCTTCGATTGCGATATCGCCCACTGAGCCCGCCGCAGCAAGCGCCGGTTGCACCAAGGCCGGGTCGCCGATGCAAATAATTTTTGCCAAATTAGCAACAGAAGCCGCAACCGCGGCTTCTGCAACGCGAGGGTCGGCGCCCTCGCTCAATACAATGGTTGGTGTTGCGCCAGAGGTGGCGGCAAGAATATCGCGAAATGCCGCCACACCGAAGCTCCTTATTCAGCCGCCATATCTGTCGAAGACACGCCTGCAACTTGAACAGGTTTTTTCATTGCGTCCCGGCGGAAAGGCTCACCCAATTCTTGGTTCAACAAGACCTCGATCAAAGTGGTTTTATTGTTTTCCATTTGATCTTTGATGGCTTGGTTTAACACATCGGTCAACTCTTCCATGGTTTTCACTTGCACACCAATCAAACCACAGGCCTGCGCGATGCCGGCATAGGAGACTTTGGTGTCCAACTCAGTGCCAACAAAGTTATCGTCGAACCAGAGGGTTGAGTTGCGCTTTTCTGCACCCCATTGGTAGTTGCGGAACACGATCTGTGTCACAGCAGGCCATTCGTCCCGACCAATGGCCGTCAGCTCATTAACCGCAATCCCGAAGGCGCCGTCACCTGCAAAACCAACCACAGGAACGTGAGGTTGGCCAATTTTCGCGCCAACGATTGACGGCAGACCGTAGCCACAGGGACCAAAGAGACCCGGAGCCAGATACTTTCGGCCTTCATCAAAGGAGGGGTAGGCGTTGCCGATGGCGCAGTTGTTGCCAATGTCTGAGGAGATAATTGCCTCTTTTGGCAGAGCCGATTGGATAGCACGCCAAGCCATACGCGGAGACATCCAATCTGGCTTGTCCGCACGTGCACGCTGGTTCCAAGTGGTGCCTGGATCATCATCTTCGTGATCCATTGAAGTCAACTCTTGCGCCCAAGCTGATTTGGTTGTCGCGATCAAGTTCTTGCGCTCCTCACGACCCGCATCGCCGGCCGTATCAGACAGGCGCGCCAGCAAGCCTTGCGCCACTTTTTTCGCATCCCCAACGATGCCCACGCTTACAGGCTTGGTCAAACCGATCCGATCTGGGTTGATATCCACCTGAATGATTTTCGCATTCACCGGCCAGTAATCAATCCCGTAGCCCGGCAGTGTTGAGAACGGGTTAAGCCGTGTGCCCAGCGCGACCACGACGTCAGCCCGTGAGATCAGCTCCATGCCCGCTTTTGAGCCATTATAGCCCAAAGGACCGGCAAACAAAGGATGCGAGCCAGGGAATGCATCATTGTGCTGGTAGCCCACACAGACCGGTGCATCCAAACGCTCTGCCAAAGCGGCAACATCGTCAAACGCATCGGCCAGAACAACGCCGGCGCCATTCAAGATGACCGGGAATTTCGCATTCGAGATCAACTCAGCCGCTTCCGCAACCGCGCTCTCCCCACCTTGTGGGCGCTCGAATGCAACGATTTTTGGCAACTCAATATCAACAACCTGGGTCCACATATCGCGCGGAATGTTGATCTGTGCCGGGGCGGAGGCCCGATGCGCCTGCATAATGACACGGTTCAGAACTTCTGCCACCCGGCTCGGGTCGCGAACTTCTTCTTGGTAGGCAACCATATCTTCGAACAATTTCATTTGTTCAACTTCTTGGAAGCCACCCTGACCGATGGTTTTATTGGCCGCTTGTGGTGTGACCAACAGCAGGGGGGTATGGTTCCAATAGGCGGTTTTGACCGCAGTAACGAAATTGGTAATGCCAGGACCGTTTTGTGCGATCATCATGGACATTTCGCCGGTGGCGCGGGTGTAGCCATCCGCCATCATCCCAGCGGACCCTTCATGGGCGCAGTCCCAAAACATGATTCCAGCTTTTGGAAAGATATCAGAAATAGGCATCATGGCAGAACCAATGATCCCGAAAGCGTGGCGGATACCGTGCATCTGGAGCGTTTTTACAAAGGCTTCTTCAGTGGTCATTTTCATGGGGCAGCTCCTTAAAGGGATTGAATATGCCACGGTTTTCTCTCGCAGCATCTCTGTGGGTTTATTTCTGCCCTTCTATTAGGACATAGGCAATGACATATTTAGGGCCAGTTCCGACCCTCGAATATATCCACATCGATATTTTCACTCAGATGTCGTTTTTTGAGACCGCCGGCGCAATATTTCTTTGAGCCAATAGTCAGCTGTCCCTGGTTTTCCAAGAAAATACCCCTGCGCATGGGTGATTCCCGCTGCGCGCACGAGGTCCAATTGATTCTGAGTCTCGATTCCCTCTGCGATAATTTCAAAGCCCATAGTTTTGGACATCTCAACAAGTCCGCGCATAATCCCCTCACGGCTCCCTCTTGTCAGGCTTTGCACGAAGCTTCGGTCAATTTTCACAATATCAATCGGATATTCAAGCAATCGCTCAAGGTTGGACATCCCAATGCCAAAATCATCTAAGGCAATCCGCACGCCCTTGGATCTCAGCCTAATGATGAGCGTTTTGGTGGCCTCGGGATTTTCAATCACCGTGCTCTCAACAATCTCAAAAACTGTCATTTCTGGCGGCAGGCCGTTGAACAAGGCTTTGAGCCATTCCGCGTCTGCGCCCGGCAGTACAGTATTGTTCAGAAACTTACTCGAAATATTCCATCCGCAGTAGATCGGCGGGTCCAATTTGGAAAATCCAATTGCAGCCACATTGGCCTCCTCAAGTGGTGGCCGGACGCCGCGTTTATAACTGTCCGCCATCAGATCCAAAAATTGGCCTGGCAATAAGATCTCACCATCCGGCTTGACCCATCGGATCAAAGCCTCAACCCCTTCAATTCGATCCTGTTCCAAATCAAAAATTGGCTGAACAAAATAGGTGATTTCCCCATTTTCCAAAGCCGCTCCGACCTCCTCAGCAGAAGGGCGTGACTGTTTTTGCCGCATGCGGAGCACAACATCTTGATCCGCCACTAGAATTTGATTTTTACCCTTCGATTTCGCCTCATAGAGCGCCGCGTCGGCAACATTCAATGCATCTTCCATGCTCTGATCTGGCCGCAATTCGCACACGCCAATGCTCGCGGTGCGGATCACCCGGCGCCCAGCGCGTTCCAAGTCACAGCCTTTAAGAAAGACGCAAAACTCATCCCCACCAAGTCGCGCAACAAAATCTCCAGGACGACAAGCCGCCACCATGGCATCAGTCACCTTAATCAACAACGCATCCCCGACATCATGGCCATAGGTGTCATTCACGGTCTTGAACTCATCCAAATCCACATAAAGCAGCGCGTGGGTTTCGCGGCGCTTGTGGCGGTCGATCCGATCCACCAAGTACC
>Ga0209833_1002594_pt1 | contig 10723 bp, 7 predicted proteins | sample COGITO_mtgs_1105_3_FD_184797 | JGI IMG/M metagenome (GOLD analysis project Ga0209833, IMG submission 184797) | Pelagic marine microbial communities from North Sea - COGITO_mtgs_110506 (SPAdes) (version 2) | ecosystem: Environmental > Aquatic > Marine > Epipelagic ... | reverse complement strand
CCAAGGGCGCCTCCGGACGTACTATTATCCGCCTCAAGCCGGAAGGTTACCCCACCTACATCGGCATTCATTACACCTTGGATCGTAAGGATAATGCAAACTACCTACCGGTTTCCCAGTTCCTCAAAAACGCCGGCTTCAATGTTCCCGAGGTCATCTATGACAACACAGGACGCCGTGTGGCACTCGTCGAGGATCTTGGTGACGCTGACTTATTGAGCATGAAGGATGAGCCCTGGGAAGTAAGAGAGCCCATCTACCGCTCCGCCCTCGAACAGCTCGACAAGCTCTTCTACACCCGCCCGCCTAAGGACCTCGAATTCCAGCCCGCCTTTGATGAAGCCATGTATCGCTGGGAACAGAATTATTTCTATGATCAGCTAGCCGATGAATACCTCGGCATGAATCCCGCCGTTGTCGACGAACTCTCTGAGCACCCTGCGCTTATTCAAATGGCAAAAGATCTGGGCGCCTCATCACGCAATCTGGTGCACCGTGACTTTCAAAGCCAAAACATCATCGCGCATGACGGCAAGGCCTGGCTCATTGACTTCCAAGGCATGCGCCGTGGTCGGCAAGAATATGATCTAGCGTCACTTATTTACGATCCCTACATGAACCACTCCGTAGAAGATCGCCAAAAACTACTCGATCTATGGGAGGAAGTATCGGAGGAAGAGCCTATCGCTCCCATTCTTCAGAAGTGTGCTGCACAGCGGCTGATGCAGGCCATGGGCGCCTTTGCTAAAATAGGCCGTCAACCCCAACAGGAATGGTATCTACAGCACATACCGACCGCTGCGGCCATCCTTCGAGACGTAATCGCGGGATCAAACCTTGAAGAACCCCTTCTACCTGTGCTAGATGAGATCGAAACACTTTGACTCAACAAGCTTTTAAATCTCGGCTCCGCGTAGCAGCTCTCGCCTTGGGCGTCGGCTTAGGAGTTTTATATCTCAGCAAAACGAGCTCTTTGCTAAAGCAACTAGACGCATCATTTGTCATGATTGCGATGAGTTACCAGTATGGAAAACAATTCGTCCATGAGGTTGATGCAGAATCTGAGGCCATTACCATTGGCAGCGTCAGTAAATCGCAGGCAAAAAAAACACAGATTCAGAGCATTCATATAAGCGATGATCCGGAGAAGATCTTTGAGCAGTCACCGCCATCTGCCCTCGACTATGCAATCATCCTAACATCTCTCTACAAACATGGATATAGGGACATCATCCTAACAACAAACTTGAATTGGGATCAGCAACCTGGGCTTGAGACTCAAGGTTTAGCTCACCAACTCGCGATGTTTTCGCGCTCTGCGATCTCAACACCCGTCACAAGGGTTGCTTCACCACAATCGATGCCTGAGGTCCTTCGGCGCAGCCTCATCCCCATGTCCCGCGTGACGGGGAACTATCGTCAACTACCTTGCGTTAACCATGCCCCGATTTCAATCCATGCCGACAGCGGGAAACACACTCTAGCAGGATTCAGCGAGGTAGAAAGCATTCAACTCACCACGGGCAGCATACCCCTCCTTGCCTACTGGCAAGATGAAGGACTAATTCCCTCAATCGAACTCCTTACAGTGATGATGGCACACACCATTAAGCCCTCAGACATCGTTGTAGATTGCGGCCATCATATACGTCTCGGAAAAAATGGCCCACTGATTCCCATCGATGAATTTGGTCATACCACTGCCCCTGAAAATCCGGCCAATCAGCTAGCACCTCTCCAAGCAGAAAAGCTCATGCTCCCTACCAATGCAAAGGGCCGATTTCATCAGCTAAAACCTACCGCCCTAATCCACGCAGTGGGAGTAAAATCTGCCAGCACCAATACCCTATCACCCGAGCGCATCTCTCGTCTTGTCGCATTATCTCATCATTACCCCATTACTGAAACTTCAGCGACTTTTGTTCGATTACCTCTATTGGCATCGATGATGCTTCTCTTAGATGTGGCACTGCTGAGTTTCTGGTTTGGCGAGCTCACGCGCAGCAAACGCGTACTTGCCTATAGCCTATCAGCAGCCCTACTTATTCCCCTGTTGTTTGTTCTGCTGGCTGCCCTGCTTTACCTATCACAACACTGGCTCAGTTTATCTGCCCCGCTCGCCACCCTGATCACAGCATGGGCTTGCCATGTTTTCAGACGATAACTTCAGCGGCCTCATGTTTCCTGAAATTTAGCATTCAGAAATTAAAATTAACTGCTTAGATACCGACATGTCCCTGGACGCCACCATCAACAAGGCCTCAGTCCTCATCGAGGCCCTGCCCTACCTACAGTCGTTCCGCGGCCACACCTTCCTGATCAAAATGGGCGGCTCCGCCATGGAAGACCCGGGCCTGGTGCGCAAGGTCATGCGCGATATTGTCTTTCTCGAAGTCGCCGGCATCAACCCCGTGATCGTGCACGGTGGCGGCAAAGCCATCTCCGCCGCTATGAAAGAAGCGGGCCTAGAGGCAAAATTCATTGGTGGCTTCCGCGTCACCACCCCAGAAGCCATCACCATTGTTGAGCAGACCCTCAGCCACACCATCAATCCGGGACTGGTGAAAATGATCACCGAGTTCGGCGGCAAGGCACACGGCATTCCCGGCACTGAGGTCTTCACTGGCCGCAGAATCCAGGCCACCGATGATGACGGCCAACAAGTCGACATCGGCCGCGTCGGTGAAGCCGTCAGCTGCCAGCTCGACGCCATCGAACAAATCATCAAGGCAGAAACCGTGCCCGTCATCTCACCACTCGGCGCCGAAGAAGAAACCGGCAAACCGCTCAACGTCAATGCCGACCTCGCTGCCGCCTGCCTAGCTAAGGCACTCAAGGCCACCAAGCTCGTCTATCTCTCCGATGTCCCCGGCATCCTCTCCGATCGCGAGGACCAAAGCACGCTGATCCCCTCGATCAACCGCTCCGAGGCAAACGAGCTCATCTCAGACGGCACCATCTCTGGCGGCATGCTTCCCAAGATCCAGTCCGCCCTCGACTCCCTCGACCACGGTGTTGGCAAAGTCCACTTCATCGACGGCCGCACCCCGCACTCCCTGCTGCTCGAGATCTTCACCCGCTCCGGAGTGGGAACCGAAATCGTTTCCTAAGCCGCTACGCGGCTGTTCTTGATTGTATGTTCTTGGTTCTTGGTTTCCCAAACCCTGCCGTCTCTACGGCGGGCTTTTTTGTGCCTGTTCCAAACTTCAACTTAAACTCAGAACTTCAACTGCCACAAAGTGGCTCCATTGCGCCGCAGTGAACACATCGTGCTTGGCTCATTCTACATTCACTATTCACTATTCTACATTCTACAGCCCCATCAGGCTGTCCGTCCTACAGCCCCATCAGGCTGTAGTACCATCCCCAGGCTTGCCAGCCCCAGAAAATCCAGCAGGTGGCTCCAAATGCCAGGCTGGGGCCAAAGGGCAAACGCTGCCCAAAGCCGAGCCGACCAAGAATGGCGAGGAAAATACTAAACAGGCAGGCGGCAAACACGGTGAAAATCACTGACTGCCAGCCTAGGCAGCAGCCTAACATGCCCATCAGGTAAACGTCACCCATGCCCATCGCCTCGCGCGGAATCGTGACTTGAGACGCCTTGCCTTCGAGTGACTGCAGCTCCTCAATCATCAGAGTTTTGCCCTCCAGTTCCACCCGGTCACCCTTGATGACGAGGCTCTTCGCCTGCACTTTTTTGCCATCCACTCGGAAGCCACTGCCCTCGATAATAAGCTGATCACTGTCCCGGTAAAAAAGATCCCCCCAGCCATGTGCCTCACCATCGATGACAAAACACAGCTGCTGCGCTGGATCATTTTCATCAGCATTTTCATCGGGCTCACGCAACATCCACTCCACCGCTTCCTCAAAAGCCAGATTCTTTTTACCAAAGGCGAGCTTGCCCAAGATCACCACAGCCCACAGGCCACCAAAGCCAGCCAGCAAACCCTTCACCGACATCCACAGCCCATCTTTCCAGCCCTGCGCCTCGCCATCCAGATAGAGATGATGCTGCACCAACACCGCAGCCACCAGTCCTAGCCCGGCACCCAACCAGGTCACCTGCAGCGGGATCAGCATCAGCTCGGCATCAACAAACACCACCACCACCAGCAAGGCCATCAAGACCATATAGAATAGCGCCTCACCCGGGTTCTGCGGAAACGTCATCCACATCAGCAAAAACAAACAGGCAGTGAGCAGCTCGACGGCAAAATAACGAAAGGGAATGCTGCCCTTGCACTCCGCACACTTGCCTCGCTGCACTAGCCAAGTCACCAGCGGGATGTTGCGAAACCAAGGGATCTCCTTGTTACACCCCGGGCAGAACGACCGCTTCGGCTCATTGACACTTAGCCCACGCGGCAACCGGTAAATCGCCACATTAAGAAACGAGCCAACACAAGCACCGAGCACAAAGGCTGAAATCACCAACACAGGATGCTGCCAGTTGACGGCCTGCATCGTTTCAATAAAAGTGGGCATGCCCCTTTTCTAAACGCCAAACCCCCATTACCCAATAGCAAAAAAGAGAGAAAAGGGGTCAAGAATGAGTCATTTCTCTGCCTGACCCCTTTTTGGTGCACCCGATAACCAGAGTTAAAAAAACCCAAAGAATGCTTCTGCCAACGACGTATTATTCTACATTGATCAACAACCCCTTAAAAACGAACCCATGAACTTCACAACGAACTTCACATCAGCATGCCTCGGCATCTTTCTGCTCGCCGCCTTCGGCTGCCTCGCTGGTGATCAGGCAGCCAACCAGCCATCAGGCGAGCTCGGCTTCACCTCGCTCTTTGAAGGCAAAACCATGGACGGCTGGAGCATCCATGGCACCAAGTCCGGCTGGTCAATCAAACCGGGAGAAATTCTCAGAAACGACGCCTCCAAGGGCAACCACAACTGGATCTACTACGACAAAAAAACATTCAAGGACTTCATTTTGAAACTGGAATGGCGCGTTGCCCCCAACGGCAACTCCGGGATATTCCTGCGAGCGAAAAAAGGCGACGCACCTTGGGCCACCGGTGTCGAGGTGCAGATCTCCAACGCCCCGCGTGATGCCAGCCACTGCACCGGCTCACTCTATGGCCTGGCCGCCGTTGACCCGCGGCCGGATGAAAGTGCAGATGTCTGGCACAGCTACGAGATTCACTGCGTAGGCACTCGCTACACCGTCATCGCCGATGGCGTCACCTGTGTGCAATCCACGGATGCGCATAAGGCCTTGCTCGCACGCCCGCTCGAGGGTTATATCGGCCTGCAAGACGCCCACCAAAAAGCACCCAGCTACATCGAATACCGCAACATCAGGATCAAAGAACTCAAGTAATCTAACCAAGCTTTAACTCATGAAATATCTCACACTCTTCCTCATTCACTATTCACTATTCACCATTCACCATTCCGCGGCAGCCCCAGCGGACGAGCAGCGGGTGACCAAAGGAAACGCAAGCGCTCCTGAGCAGGGCGACCGGCGGGGAGCATCAACGCAAGCTTCCTCCACTCCTCAGAATTTCATCATCATCTTCACCGATGACCAAGGTTACCAAGACCTCGGCTGCTTCGGCTCCGAGGATATCAAAACCCCACACATTGACCGCATGGCCAATGAAGGCCGCATGCTCACCTCCTTCTATTCTGCCAATCCAGTCTGCTCCGCCTCGCGTGCGGCACTCATGACCGGCTGCTACCCAAGGCGTGTGCTTGAGAAAAAAACCGTGCTGTTCCCGGGCGACAATATCGGCCTACACCCAGAAGAAACCACCATCGCCGATGTGCTCAAGACCAAGGGCTATGCCACAGCATGCGTGGGTAAATGGCACCTCGGCCACCACCCGGAGTTCCTGCCCACCTCGCAAGGCTTTGATTCCTACTTCGGCATTCCCTACTCCAATGACATGAGTCACCCGGCAGACGCCAAACGCCCACGCTATGGCAAATGGGACGAGTATTGGAGCAAACCCAAAGAAAGCGGCGTCTGGAAAACCCCACTGATTGAAAACGAGAAAATCCTCGAGCACCCCGTGGACCAGCGCACCATCACCCGCCGCTACACCGACCGGGCGATCTCCTTCATTGAGTCCAACAAGGAGAACCCCTTTTTCCTCTACCTCGCCCACAGCATGCCGCACGTGCCACTCTACCTGCCGGACGAGCTCTACAATCCTGATCCCAAGCGTGCCTACATCTCCGTCATCGAGCACATCGATGCCGAGGTCGGCCGCATCCTCGACACCCTGCGCAAGGAGGGTCTGGACCAAAACACCTACGTCATCTTCACTTCCGACAACGGCCCCTGGCTGCGCTTCGGCCACCACGCCGGCAAGGCCAAACCACTACGCAACGGCAAGGGCAGCACCTTCGAGGGAGGCATGCGCGTTCCCTGTGTCACCTGGGCACCCGGTCGCATCCCCGCGAACAGCAAGTCTAACGACATGGCATCCACCATCGACCTACTGCCCACCATCGCCAGCATCGCCGGCATTGAACCCAAGACCAAAGGCCCGATCGACGGACTCAACCTCGCTGACTTCCTGCACGCCAAGTCCCCCTCACCGCGCACCGAGTTTCTCTACTACACCTCCCAGATCCAATGCATCCGTCAGGGTGACTGGAAACTACGCCAGCAAGAAAAATCCACTCAGCTCTACAATCTTGCCGAGGACATTGGCGAAAGTAAAAACCTCGCCAAAAAACACCCAGAAAAAGCAACCGCACTCATGGCCCGCATGAAAGAGCTAGACCAGAAAATCATCGCTGGCGCCCGACCACTCGGCCAGCTCGAGGTCTCTCCAGAGTAGGCAGTGGGGCGCGTTGCGCCAGTTCAAGTTCAAGTTAGGAGCCACTTCGTGGCAGTTCGAGTTTAAGCGAGATCCTGTAAGCGGTCGCTACGCGACGAAAGATATTACTGATCCTGATCCGTGGGTTAAAACCCACGGCTAACATGAGTTGTCGCTACGCGACAATGATCGATGATGCTGGCAAGCTCCGTCGCGTAGCGACCGTTGATCGTAGCCGTGGGTTTTAACCCACGGATGGAGATGCAAAAGAATATTGCGTCGCGTAGCGACCGCTCAACATAGCCCCGGAGCGCCAGTTCAAAACTCCAGGAAGTCTACAATTCTTTCTTCTAGAAAAAACTTCGGGCGTAGTGGAGTGCCGCCGGAGATAAAACCGACGTGGCCACCATGAGCGTAAAGCTCATAAGTCCCCTGCTCTGAAAGTTGTTCGGGTTTGGGGATAACCTCATCGGTCATGAATGGATCATCAGCAGCATGTATGATTAAGGTAGGGATGGTGATCGATGTTAGAAACTGGAGCCCACTGCACTGCGCATAATAATCATGCACATCATCAAAGCCATGCAAGGGAGCGGTGACCTGATCATCAAAGTCATAAAAAGTTTTCAGCTCGCTGACTTTCTTAGCATCAACAGGCATGGCGTCTCTCAGTTTTGGATTGCCCAGCTTCTCCGCTGTTTTGCGGTGCAGCTGCTTAATGAGGCGGCGTTGATAAATGGTAGAGAAACCCCCTTCCAGTCGTTTGGCACAAGCGGAGAGTTGCAATGGAGCGGAGACAATCACAGCACGGTCCACCAGCGACGCATCTTGTTGTTCCCCCAGATATTTAGCGAGGGCATTGCCCCCGAGGCTGTAGCCGACAGCATCAATATGAGCCGTTGGATAGAGACTTCGGATATGCCGTAGTGTCTTCTGCATGTCGCCTGTTTCACCACTGTGGTAGCTCCGAGCTAGGCGATTATTTTCACCTGAGCAGCTACGGTGATGATGCACCACGCTACAGACATCATGCTCGCTGCAGCTTTTCATCAAGCGTTTTACATACGGGGATTTTGAGCTCCCCTCGAGACCATGAAAGACCACGACAATGCGTTTTGGCTGCTCACCGGCATCCGCCCAATCGAGATCAATAAAGTCCCCATCGACAAGCTCCATGCGCTCGCGCCTCAGCGTTATGCTTGGGCCTGGCAGGATGGTTGGCAGGATCGTCTGCACATGCGGATTTTTCGCCCACTTTGGAGTGGGTAAATGCTTTAGCTCATGACCGTTAATGTTGCTTTTACCATCCATACGTAATGTGCGCGAGGGGTTCTCTTTTTGATGCCTCTTTTTAATACAAAACTGCTCCTCATAAAGAAAGCGGAAAGCAGAAATAGCCTGCCCACGCAGCCAGATAAAATATTAGGGAAATTCATTGAAATAGCAGCCCCAGCATCCATGTATATTCCCCATGTCATTACGTCAATCTACCTGCCTTGTTCTGATCTCACTGACCAGTCTGCTGAGCCTTGGCCTTTCCTCGACCAGCTACGCCCAGGCAGCTGCCGCTAAAATCAAGGTCGCCTGCGTTGGAGACAGCATCACTCAGGGATCCGGCATCAAAGACCCCGCCAAAGACAGTTACCCAGCTCAGCTGCAAAAACTCCTCGGTGACAACTTCGAGGTGAAAAACTTCGGCCACAGTGGCCGCACGCTGCTCTACGGTGGAGACGCACCCTACATCAAGAGTCCCAAGTTCCAGCAGGCACAAGACTTCAATCCGGATGTGGTGATCATCAAGCTTGGCACCAACGACTCCAAACCACAAAACTGGCATAGCCGCAGAAACTTCATCCCCGACTACAAACGCCTCATCAGTCGCTTTCGCCAGCTTCCCTCCCAACCCGTCGTCTGGATCTGCAATCCAGTTCCCGTCTTCCCAGAACAATGGGGCATCAAGGACTCCGTTGTCCGTGACGAAATCATTCCCCGCATCAACTTTATCTCCAAAGAAGCCGGAGCCCCCATCATTGACCTCTACACCCCACTCAAAGCATTTCCGCAGCACTTCCCAGACAAGGTTCACCCGAACGCTGCCGGGGCTGCTGAAATGGCAAAAGTCATCGCTCCCATACTGAAGCAATATCGCGATCAAGCACCTCCCATGCCCAAGCGTGTGGACCATGCACCCGCGCAGAACCTCGTCATCTGGGATGACCGCACAGCCTTTGACTTTGAGGCCGCCTACCCTATTGGCTCCGGCCGCCTCGGAGGCACCGTCTATGGCCGCTTCCCCACCGAGCAAATCCTCATCAACGAGGAAACCATCTGGGAGAACAAAGGTAAGCTCTACATGCGAGAGGATGCCTTTCCCCACTTTGAAAAAATCCGCGAACTCGAAGCAGCCGGTGACTACAAAGGGGCGGACGATTATTTCACAGAAAACATCTCCAGCAAAGGCAGTCGCCGTGGCAATCCACTCAGCTACCAACTCGCTGGTTTCCTCAAGCTCGACTACGTCAACACAGCAGAGCTCAAACACAGTAAACGCTCACTTGATCTACGCACCGGTATCGCCACCAACATCTACAGCCTTACGGACGGCTCTACCATCACCCAGGAAACCTTCGCCTCCGCGGTGGATGACATCATCGCGGTCACCATCACGGCTGACAAACCGCTCGACCTGAAAGCCTACATCAAGGGCTCTATCACCGATCACAGCGGCCGAGAGCTCGCAGGGCAAGCCGATTACAATGATCTCGTGCTCAATGGCCAGGGTAGCGGGGACTTGGGCACCAAATTCCAAGTGCGCGCCCGCGTCACTCAATCCGACCAAGCCATCACTACCGATGGAAGCGCCCTGCACGTGAAGCAGGCCAAAAGCATCACCCTCTACCTCACCGTTGCCACCAACTTCAACATGGCAGATTCCGACCACCCTCTGGCCGACGGCTGGCAGAAAAAAACCACCACCATCCTTGGGCGCCTCAAAGGAAAGTCTCCGGAGCAGACTCGATCCACTGCGGTGAGTGACCATCAGTCCCTCTACAATCGCGTTCAGTTCGACATCGGCACCACCTCCCCCGCGGTCATGAAGCTGCCCACCCGCATTCGCCTGCAACGCTTGAAAGAGGGCAAGCATGATGACCCCGACCTGATGGAAACTTACTTCCAGTTCGGCCGTTACCTGCTCATCGGTTCGTCTCGCCCCGGTGGCCTGCCCGCCAACCTGCAGGGCGTCTGGAACCCCTACGAAAACGCTCCGTGGGCCTCCGACTACCACCTCAACATCAACGTGCAGATGAACTACTGGCCGGCTGAAACCTGCAACCTCGGTGAGCTGCACCAGCCCTTCTTCGACCTCATCCGCATGTATCAAAAACCCGGCAAGGAAATGGTCCGCCGTATGGGTATGAAAGGCTGGGCGATGGGACACTCTACTGACATCTGGGGCAGTGCCCGCTCCATGGGAGGACGCCCGATGTGGGCCGCCACCTACCTTGGCGGTCAGTGGATGACCTTCCACATCCTCGAGCACTACCGCTTCAACCGCGATCCCAAAGTGCTCGCGGAAAACTGGGACATTCTCACCGCCTCCAGCGAGTTCTGTGAGTCATGGCTGATCCCCGGACCAAAGAATGACAAGGGTGAAGAGACCCTCATGGCACGCCCCGCCACCTCACCGGAGAATGCCTTCAAATACATCGATAAAGACGGCAAGGAACAAGAGGCCTCACTCAGTGCCGGCACCTCGGTCGAGCAGTGGATGATCATGCAAGTCTTCAAAGACTACCTCGAGGCCGCCGCCGCCCTCGGTAAAACAGAAGACCCCTTCGTTAAACGTATCGGAAGCCTCATTCCCAAACTCTACGTCCCGAAGGTGGCAGAAGACGGACGCCTCATGGAGTGGATCAAGCCCTTCAAGGAATGGT
>Ga0209833_1002589_pt1 | contig 10731 bp, 22 predicted proteins | sample COGITO_mtgs_1105_3_FD_184797 | JGI IMG/M metagenome (GOLD analysis project Ga0209833, IMG submission 184797) | Pelagic marine microbial communities from North Sea - COGITO_mtgs_110506 (SPAdes) (version 2) | ecosystem: Environmental > Aquatic > Marine > Epipelagic ... | reverse complement strand
CTTCTTTAATAGCACCTTCTTCTAATGCATCAATAGCTTTTTGTAAGTGGTTATTTTCTCTATGATAATTAACATCTTCAAAGTCATCAGACATTTTTCTTAAAATTTCAATATCAGTGTCAACTCCGGTTTTTAATCCTGAATTTAGCATTCCTTCATAATCAAAATCATTAGTCCAACCTGAACCTATTTGGTATTGTTCAAAAATGTCTATTAAATTGTATTTACTCATCGCTTTATAGTGTTATATTTAGTTATAAATATGATAAAATTATATTAAATCATATTTTTGTTTATATCTTTCGATCATTGCGTTACCTACCCCTAATTCTAACGTGATAGCCTTTGATGGAACACCAGTAAGTTTATCTTGGGATATAATGTAATCTATATTTTCGTTTTTCCAAATTTTCATTTTAATTTTAGCATTAGAACGGTTTGAGGTTTTAAATACTAATACTACAGGTTGTTTACCATATGCCTTACCTTTCTCAGGTTTAAATTTAAGTTGACGTTCACCCTTGGCTGGGAAATGTTCTGTTTTATACGGACCACGATCAAATTTACTTCTATCATAATACCAAACTGATCTACTACCTAATTCTGGTTTTGATGGTACTTCAAGCATTTCTTGAGTGTAATTTTGCCATACTATTGCTTCTTGCTCTTTTGGTCTACCTCTACTCATATATTTATTTTTCTGTAGTGTTAATTATTCCACCTATTATCTTTGTATCCGCCAAGTGACTCATATCATTAGGATCAACTTTATTATCTTTACATTTAATTAAGAATCCTGTATCTATATTTTCAAAACCTTCTACTATTACATTCATATCATCTCCTCCTATTATGTGAGATAACATTTGATCTTTACTTATAAATGGTCCTCCTGATGGGTCTATAAAACTTACATCGTCAGGTTCACCCCCCATTCTAATCATTTCAAAGGTACCTTCCCATAATACATTACCATTCTCTAATTTAGTAAATGTATAAACGTCTCCGTATCTATTCTTATATTTTACCATATATTTAATGCTTTACTAATTTCATAAATAATACCCCCTACTGACACTATTGCAAAGGATATAAGTAATATTCCAATTAATTTATAATTATTTTCTATTTGTCTTTTTGTTCTACCCTGATTTTTTAGCCTTGCTTTAATCCCAGTTTCAATAAATTTTTGCTTTTTATTCATTATTTAGCTTTTTGATTGTTAAATCTAGTTAATAATTGATCTGTTGTTTCACTTTGAGCATCGTATTTTTTGTAAAATCTCACTTCTTCCATATTATCACTATAACCTAATTGGAATGAAACCCAACTACCCGATTTAAATGTAACTATAACAAGTGGGAAACTATCATAATTTCTTCTTGATCTATAATAATCAGAACCAATTGTAACTTTAGCTTCAGGGTATAATGTTTGGTATTTAGAAACTATATTATTTAAAGCAATACTTTCTTTATTTTTATGTTCTAATTCACCTATTATACGTTGGTTATGTTCTTTATACTTAACAAGTAATGAACTTGGCTTATAATGTCTGTATTGTGAAGTAACACTAGTACACATTAATTTATCACCTTCTTTATCTACACTACTCTTATATGTTTTAAGTTCACCATTATTAATGGTATTAACCCAAAGAAAAACATTACCTGAAGATTGTGTGTAAGTAACTTCAAATTCATAATCTGTGTTATTATAACCATAACCAAATCTTTGTTCTCTAGTAACTTCTTTAACTTCAAAATCACTACTATAATCTTGACCATAAACAAAACCTGCTTCATCAAGCATTGATATGATTCCATTTATTCTTTTTTCAGCTTTAATAGCTCTTTCAGCTTGGTTCTTGATAAATCTATTAACTTCTTCTTGTTGTTCTGTTGTTAATACTTTTCCGTGAAATAAATCTAATTGAATTGCGTTTGACATAACCTTTATTTTTAATTAATAATGAAACTTCGCGCCCCATTTACCTGGTAAATATACGAACTCTCCTCCGGGTAACCACATATTTATATATAAGTCTTGCACTTATTTTTATTTACTTGTACTAAAGTACCATTCATCTTGATTAAAATGTTATCATTATGGTGTATACCAAAGCACTTTTTACGTTTATTATTGTATAATATCCAATCTCCTTTTTTCATACTAAAAGGGTAATGGTTCGTTAGACGTATCTTTAGGTGTAAATGTTGGATCATCCAATTTACGATAGTATGTTGAAGCAAATGGTTGCTCACCTATTTCTGATACTACAATTTGATCTGAGTGTCGTCTATTTTCAATTGATAATTTTAAATCATTAGCTCGTTTTCTAGCCATATAATCATTATCAGCATAAACGTACATATCCATTGTAACAACGTATCTTTTATTTTCTTTGTTCATCTTATGAGTGTATTTGAATTAATTTATCAATATCCTCTCTTGATTGCCATCCTAAAACCATATCATTTTCTGCAGGGATAAAATTTCCTGCTTGATCATATATAGCTACTTCAAATGTAGAAGCATCTTCAACTTTATCAACTGCCTCTCTAACTCCACCTTTACCTGTGCTGTACATTCCCTCACCTGCAACTATAGAAAATTCAATACCATTATCTAACATAAGTAACCCTTGAATTGCTCCTTTACCTACTTTATGTGCTTCGAATTTAATGTCTTTAAATGTTTTCATAACCTTTATTTTTTAGCTAATTGTTTTTGTTTTTTTACCCAATTTCTCATAATTTTTAGTGTTTGAGAATCACTCATTGGTACATAAGTTCTTTCTTTATTACACCATTTTTGACAATCCTTAATTCTATCCCACCAAACATAACCAGGATCTTTATCTCCAGTTGTTTTTACGTGGAATTTTATAAATGTGTTTTCTAATTGATCTAAACTTTGTAATACTGTCATAACCTTTATTGTTTTATTTTATTAATCTCTACTACTAGTTCGTTTATTTTTAACATCAACATATGCATATTTTTAGCTGTTGGTTCAAGCATTGTTACTCTATCAAAATTAACATCCTTAGTTACTGTATCACCACTATCCCAAGTTGATACTTGTTTTATATCTGTATCTTTTACTTCTTCAAACATAACCTTTATTTTTAATTAACAATGAAACTTCGTGCCTCACTTATGTGTAAATATACGAACTCTCCTCCGGGTAACCAAATCTAATCGCCAAAGGCTTCAGATAATGTTGCGGGATTATCCCTTAAATAAGCATTAAGTTTTGATTGCTGTTTCCAATCACTCATAAATTCTTGTTCAGCGGCATTGGTTTTCGTTTTAGCTTGCTTTAACATCCACGGAGTATTTTCTCTACACCATCTAATATAACCTGGGTCATATTGTTGTACTTCAGATATTAATTGACCCTTATATTTGCCTCTTGGAAATCTCATATACGTCAATATACGAAGACAAAGGCGGGTATCAAAATGATACCCGCTTATTTTTAATTTATTTTAATTTATTTTATTGGTAATCTTTTAAAAAACGACCAAAATGTTCTTGTAATGATTTATCAGCAACGTAATTTTTAAAATCTTCAACATAATCATCTACACTATCAAACTTATCACCTGATCTTTTTAATGATTCTAAATATGATTTAATTTCTAAGCTGGTTCCATTAGCATCAACTTTAAGTGCTCTAATAAAATCTACTCCCTTACTTTCAGTAAAAGCATCCATATTACCTTTAACACCCGCTTCTAAATCAGCTTCACCAGGTTGCATAGCACCTTCTTCCATACCTGCTAATCTATCACCCATTGCTTGATATCCACGTATTTCTTTATGCATTTCATTACTTAAATGAGCAATTACATCTTCTGCATAAAATGGATCTTCTTCAATTAAGTCTTGCCATAAATCCATAAATGAATCTAAGAATTGTTTTTTTAGTTTTATATTCATTAAACCTTCAATACGGCTAGCTACTTCTCTTTCAATTCTTACTTCATTCATCTTTTTCTTTTGAGATTTTTTAGTTACCCAACCTTTTTTCTTAGCAGCAAGTGCTAATGCCATACGTTTAGGAAGATCATCATCAATCATTTCACCAGAGGCTTTATCAACTACATCGTACATTTCTATTTCAGTATTTTCTTCCATTTTAGAAGCCATAAATTTACCTAATGTAGGTTCAATGTCCATACCAAATGTTTCCATTGTTGATTTAATTTCAGCATGAAAATCTCCAAAAAACATACTTGCTTCTTTAATAGCACCTTCTTCTAATGCATCAATAGCTTTTTGTAAGTGGTTATTTTCTCTATGATAATTAACATCTTCAAAGTCATCAGACATTTTTCTTAAAATTTCAATATCAGTGTCAACTCCTGTTTTTAATCCTGCATTTAACATTCCTGCGTAATCAAAATCTCTAGTGAAACCTGAACCTATTTGATATTGTTCAAATATATCTGTTAAATTATATTTACTCATTATTTTAGTATTTTATTATTTTAGTATTTTATTATAAATATATAAAGATTAGGTTAAATTATATTTTACCTTATATCGTTCTATTGATGATTTACCTACCCCTAATTCTAACATAACCGATTTTTCAGGAACTCCTGGTAGTTTAGATGATGTTAGTATATAGTCTATATTTTCATTATTCCAAACCTTTATTTTAGTTTTAGCATTACTCCTATTTGATGTTTTAAATACCATTACTACAGGTAATTTACCATATGCCTTACCTTTTTCAACTTTAACTTTAGGTTGACGTTCGCCTTTGGCTGGGAAATGTTCTGTTTTATAAGGACCACGATCAAATTTACTTCTATCCCAATGCCAAACTGATCTACTACCTAATTCAGGTTTTGAAGGTACTTCTAACATTTCCTGTGTGAACTCCTGCCACGGTATTGCTTCTGTTTCTGTTGGTCTTCCTCTACTCATACTATAAATTTTTATCTATTTTATTGTGTAAATTTGATTCCGCATAATTAACTTTACCATACTTATCTTGTACACGTACATTATTTCCCTTATGCATTACACCTGTATTATTTTTTATAGATTCAAATAAAAAATTGGTGTAGGCTTTAGACTGTTTGAATATAATTTTAAATGGTTCGTTTTCTACTTTAAAAGTAAATTCACCTCCATATTGTTCAAATTTCTTACATAGTGTTTTTTGTACAGATGTAAAGTAATTCTTTTTAAGGAATAATAATTGTTTTTGCTCTAATTTATTCATAACTTTCTGTGTATTACTTTTCAATGCTTTTAATGTGTTTACAGCGTCTATCTTTTGCTCTCCACGTACCTGGGCAATTGCAGCTATATGTGCTTGTACCATCTACAGATACGTGTTCTTTTGTGGTGTAAACCTTGTCATTACTGGATGATTTGAATTTATGCTCAAATACTTCGGCGCGTTTAGGTTTTGGTTTAATCCATTTTATATCATTTAATTCGGTTTCAGGTAATACCTCTTGCCAACTCGGAACAATATATTTTTTACCACCTACATTTATTAAACCTGGTGGGGTAAGTTCATGGGTATATTCATACTTGAATACACTTACACCAATATAACCACCTAAACCACTTGGATTAATTCCAAATGCTTTACCAGTAGGCCAAGGTATTACCCTTGTTCTAACGTTACCATGTTTATTGTAATTTGAAAATTCATATAACATAACCTTTATTTCTTATATGTAAATATACGAACCCTATCCCGGGTAGCCAAGCCCTATGCGCATTATCTTTATTTACCTCTGCCTGCTTTTTGGACACTACTAGGTTTAATTGTAGTTTTTTGTTTAGTGGCTTTAGATTTGCCTTTAGTATTTATTTTATTGTCTTGTTTATTTGTAAAAAATTTACTGCTCATAGTTATTAATTTTTAAATTTATCTTTCTGAGTTTAAAGTCATTATGACTCCTTCCCATTTACCTAATACTATTTTATTATCTACTAGAAAGTCTATTTTATTAGTAAATCTTTTATTCATTCGATCTTCAATAGTCCAAATACCGTTCATTTCACCTGCATTCTCAATACATACCTCTACCCCAAAGGTAAACCCATATTTTTCTAAATCTCTAGATACTGCAATCCATCTATGTTTACCTGGATTATCGGCATCTATGTGTTTATTAGAGGCTGTAATTAATGGTGTAGAATCTGTTTGTGAGGGTACTGCGTTATAAACAGTAGCAACTACAATGTGTAAAGCAATTAATAATTTCATAATTTATGTATTTTTAAATTTTAATCAACCAACCCCATTTTATACCGTTTGTCATTCTATTTTTGATAGTACTCCAATCACCTATTTTTTCACAATAAATAAAATCCCTTAATATTTGTTCCTCTCTTTCCCTACAACGGTCCCATTCATCCGTTATTAAGATTTGGTATCTTATATTTTTGTGGGTGTAAGTAGTCATATTAAAAATTATCTAAAAAATCACCTTTAATTGGTTTTGATTTTAACTGTTGTTGTTTTTCATCATCTCTAATAATTTTACTTGCTAAACGGGATAGATGATTACTTTTTTGTTTATCATAATCTTTAACTATTTTATTATGGTTTTTATGTTTCATTATATTCTACTTATATATTGATTAACATCATCATCTTCGGGACCGTCTAATCCTAACTCTCTCAAACGTTGTAAGTGATAGTCATCTACTTCAAATTCTATGTTTTCAGTAGTACCAAAATGTTCTGTTTGTGATTCTATCTGTTTTTCATCTTGCTTATTAAAAATATCACCAACCTGTAGGAAGTAGTGGTTATAACATAATAATTGAACGTTATCTAATCCATAGTTATTACTATTTTTATCCTTAAAATGTAAAAGTAAAGGCATTTTGTAATCTAATACCCTACGTTCTTTAAATTTACATACCTTACATTCCTCTAATAAATACCCCTGTTCTATTAAGGCATACTTAAGTTTATTAGGGTCAAAGGATGTCGCTGCTATTCTTCCCTCGATTATCTCTAACATATGAGGCATCTTTTTAGTACCTCTTAAAAATTTAGGAATACCTACACCTGATTGGTTTTTATGGGATTCAAATATTTTATACATTTTAGCATATCTCTTATAATGTTGATAGGAAACATGGAGATAACGTGCAGCACTCATATTTGACAATGTCTTAGCTTGTGCCGCAAGTATTTGTGCTTTAGATAATGGTTTTGCTTTTGGCATTTATTATCCTTTAGTATCTATAATAGTAACAGGACCATAAAGATTTTTATCATCTTTATCCATATTTAACATTTCGGCCTTATTAGTTTTACCTAGGTTCTTTAGGGCTTTTTCGTTGTGTTGGTAAACACTATACTGTTCTTCGTCCATGATAATAGTTTCTACCCAAGTATGGTCACCTTCTCCCATCATAACCGGGACTCCATGTTTGGCTTTAACTTTATTACCAGATTCTGAACATTCAACACAGAAAGCATAGTTATATTCAGTTAATCTTAGTTCAGGCATATCACCCCCACAAGTATTGCAGGGTATCATTTTATATTCCATATGTGTTTATTTTATTGGGTAAATATACGAATAAGTATTGGGGAAGCCTAGTTTTACACCACAGCTCTACCCTTCATGTTTTCCCAATCTCTATTTTCCCTAACCTCATTATTTTTACAATCAGCAGCTGCTAACATAAGTGGAATGATATCCATATCTTCTGCTACTACCATTAATGCTTTAACATCTTTTGGAAAACAATGTCCACCATAACCTAAGTTACCATCTGGGCCTGGTACTGACCAATGTGATTTACCTAAGCGTTCATCATAACAAGCATATTCAATTATTTTGTCATAATCAATATCTAACCCATTACATATTTGATACATTTCATTTGCAAATGATACTTTAGTTGCTAAAAATGAATTGGTAACATATTTAACCATTTCAGCGTATGTTGAATCCGTTTTAACAATTGTTGCTTTTGGGAATACTTTTGAAAATACTGTTTTTAATTTAGTAGTTGATGTTCTAGGCCCGCCTAATATAATTCTAGTTTGATTTTCAAAATCCGATACGGCATTTGCTTCAGTTAAAAATTCAGGATTAAACACAATATCAAGTGATTTAAATTGTTTATTCCATTTAGATGTAGTACCTGGAGGTATAGTTGATTTAATAACTACTGTTTTAGCAACTCCAAATTCAAATACACGTTTAATAGCTGCCTCAACTATATCTGTATGGCAACTACCATCTTCATTCATTGGTGTTGGTAAACATATAAATATAATATCGTTATTTAATGTTTCCTGTTCACTACTATTACAATAAATCATACCTTTTATATCATATGTTTTAATATCATAATAATTTTTAAATTTTTGATAAATTGCATTACCAACAAAACCTTGACCTATAATTCCTATTTTCATATTATTTATTTTTCCAAAATGAGTAAATTCCTTTTTCTAATTCGTATTTAGACCATACAAAACGTTCTCTCATGGGTTGTTTTTTAGCCCACTCCCACATTTCTGTTAATCCTTCCTTTAAATTTGTTTTATGTTCAAATCCTAAAATATCAATAGATTTTTGAAATGTTGGGATAGAATGTTTAACTTCATGTCTACCTTCCTCATAAGACAAACAACAAGCTCCTATTACTTCTTTCATTATTTTTGCTGCTTCAAAAATTGAATGTTTTTCAATACCACCTAAATTAATAATTTCTTTACTAGCATCTGGTTTAGTAGCTGCATTCCAAAGTGGTTCTAATGAGTCATCAATATAACTGAAAGCTCTGGTTTGTTCCCCATCTCCAAAAATAGTCATACTTTCTTCATTTAAATGTTGATACATCCAAATACCCAAAACGTTTCTGTATTTATCCCAAATGTTTTGTTTTATACCATAAACGTTATGAGGTCTAATAATACAATAATCTAAACCGTGTTGTTCATTAGCGATTTGAATATCCATTTCACAGGCATACTTTGCAACTCCATAAGGGTCTATAGGTTTTGGTACTTGAGCTTCATTAAATATACCACCATCACCATGTCCATATACAGCTAATGTAGACGTAAATACCAATCTTTTAACGTCGTGTTTTATACATTCATTGACTATGCGTGCCGTTGCTTTTAAATTGTTATCATAGTTGTATCCACGTATAAAAGGCGATAATCCTTCAGCAGCATAAGCAGCAAAATGAAAAACGTAATCAAATTTATTTACTTCAAAACAATTTTCAATTGGATGGTTTACTAAATTCATTTGCCAAAAATCAACCTTTGGGTTAATATTTTCTTCAAAACCCCCACTTAAATCATCAATACCTACTACCTTATATTCTGGTTTATTTTCAATAATCCAATCGGCTAATCTGCTACCTAATAAGCCTGCTACTCCTGTTATTAATACTGTTTTTTTCATATATATAATTATTTATTAAAAATCCAACAACCTTCACTTTCTTCATGTATTTTACCAAAATACGTATCAACTGCTCTTTTGACAGGTTCATGCCAAGTATAATCATGACCCGCTATTACTCCTCCTATTTTTACTTTAGGATACCAAGATTTTACATCTAATAAAACATTATCAAAATCATGGGCTGCATCAATAAATACAAAATCTAATGAATTGTCTTCATATTTTTGACTTGCTTCATATGAGGGTAAACGTATAGAATTAATAATATTCTTTACAGGTTCTATATTTTTTAAATAAGTTTGAAATAAAAAATCGGGGTTATTTTTGAAACCAATCTCATATTTGTCACTATTAGGGTTAGTATGTTCCTCTGATCCTATCCAATTATCTATACAATCAAATTTTATTTGTTTATTGGAATTAATAATTTCAACTGCCATATAAGCAGCACTAGTTCCTTTCCAAGTACCTACTTCAACAAAATGACTATTACTCCCAAATTTTTCTACCATTTTAGAATAAAGTTGTGGGAAAGTAAACCAACCATGAATATTCTGATAAAAATGTTCCATTATATATTATTTATTAAATATTGAGCTACTGCTTTAGTAGTTAAATGTTTTTTAGTATGTTTAAATACTTCATCCAATATACTAAAGTACTTACTGGAATCAAAATTATCTACCAAAGTATTTGACTCTAAGATTAATTCTTTTGGAAAGTTAAATAAAGTATCTGGTGGGCAATCTTTTAAGTCTGGGAAAAAGGGTAATGAATAATTACCTAATATTTCGTAATGTCTCATACAATCCCATCCTGCCTTTTTAGTAGTTAAACCAAAATACGATTGTTTATAATCATTATAATATTCTTCTTGATTATCAAAAATGTATGTTTCTATTTCCCCAGGAATTACGGTCCCAAATTTTTGTATCTTATTATTTGATGTGGGGTTTGCTAAATTTTTAGTAGGCCAACTAAACGATATAGGTTTTACATTTTTATGTTTATTTTGAGTTATTAATTCACGTTTAAAATATAAATGATCTTTATGTAAATCTATTACATTTGTATCGTCCTCACCGTCTATCAATATAATTCTATCTTTAGGGTAAGTTTTTGAAACTATATCCCAATAATCACAACATCTCCTTATAGACCCATAAATAATTAAATCAAAATATTTATCTTTAATTTTTTCTTCAATATTACTTCTATCAGTAGTGTCTTTATTAAGTAACCAAGTCCCAGATAGAATCCCAAATAGTCTTTTATGGTCTATTTTGTCATGGTTTTCT
>Ga0209833_1002579_pt1 | contig 10757 bp, 5 predicted proteins | sample COGITO_mtgs_1105_3_FD_184797 | JGI IMG/M metagenome (GOLD analysis project Ga0209833, IMG submission 184797) | Pelagic marine microbial communities from North Sea - COGITO_mtgs_110506 (SPAdes) (version 2) | ecosystem: Environmental > Aquatic > Marine > Epipelagic ... | reverse complement strand
CTGCAGATACAACGTTGCAGAACAATATCAATACATTACAATCAGATGTAGATGCAAACGAATCAGATGCAGATGCTGCTATTGCAGTAGTACAGTCAGATGTAGATGCTAACGAGTCAGATTCAGATGCTGCTATTGCAGCAAATGAATCGGATATAGCTGTGTTAAACGGAGATAATACGGTTGCAGGTTCTGTTCAAAGTAGCATAGAAGCGACTACAGGTGATGTCACAGTGACTAATGGTGTATCAGCTATAGGAAATAATAAAGTAGTAGAAGTTATGATGGCTGACAATTCTGTCGTTGGTGGTCTTAATGGTTCTATTAAAGACGGAACAATAACCGAAGAGGATATGGCACCAGAATCAGTAGGACAGGAGGAATTACAACCTGATGCCGTGACAACAGCGAAAATATTAGATGGGAATGTATCTACAGCCAAACTAGCTACTGGGGCAGTTGATGTTTTTAAACTAGCGAATGATGCTGTTAATTCAGCGAAGATTTTGAATGGTCAAATCGAAAACGAAGATTTAAATGTTGTGAATATTACTTCAGCTCAAAGCACGACAACAGATCAGTTAGCGACAGATAGTGAATTAGCTGATTCTAGCTCAGATTTACAAGCGGATATTGACACAAACGAGTCAGATGCAGACGCTGCAATTGCAGTAGTACAGTCAGATGTAGATGCTAACGAATCAGATGCAGAAGCTGCTTTTGCAGGATTGCAATCAGATGTAGATGCTAACGAGTCAGATTCAGACGCTGCAGATACAACGTTGCAGAACAATATCAATACATTACAATCAGATGTAGATGCAAACGAATCAGATGCAGACGCTGCTATTGCAGGAGTACAATCAGATGTAGATGCTAACGAGTCAGATGCAGACGCTGCTATTGCAGGATTGCAATCAGATGTAGATGCTAACGAATCAGATGCAGACGCTGCTATTGCAGGATTGCAATCAGATGTAGATGCTAACGAATCAGATGCAGACGCTGCTATTGCAGGAGTACAATCAGATGTAGATGCTAACGAATCAGATGCAGACGCTGCTATTGCAGTAAACACTTCGGCAATAACCGTTTTGAATGGTGATGAATCTGTGACAAATTCTGTTCGACAGATTTTAGCTACAACAGTAGGAGATGTAAATATTTCATACGTTAATGGAGCACTTAATCCGTTTGTGCTACTAAGTGATGATGCCGTGACAACAGCGAAGATAAGTGATAATGCCGTGACAACAGCGAAGATTTTGAATGGTGAAATCGCAAACGAAGATTTAAATGTTGCGAATATTACCTTAGCTCAAAGCAATACAACAGATCAGTTAGCAACAGATTCAGAGGTTGATACAAAAATTAGTTCTACTATAGTAATAGATACTGATGATAACCCTAATGTCTCTGCAATAGGTACTGCCGGTAAAATCATTTATATAGATTCAGATGCTGCAGTAGGACAACCAAAAGTATGGGTTAATGCAGGCGGTATATGGGTTTTAATTGCCAACGCCCTTTGATTATTAAGTTAATAATATTTTTAAAAAGAAAGAGCCGCATTTAATGCGGCTTTTTTTTTAATTTATTTGTAGTGTAAAAAAATACATCTAAACACATGTAGTAAAAAATATTTATTTTTTCTTTAGTACAAGAACAGCATATTTAGTATTCTACGTTTAACTAGAATACGTATGTTATTAATAACAGTATTGTATATTTAGATACTGTCTTATTTTGTCACAAGCCTATATCGATAAAAAAATAACACTACCCATACAGCATAATATCAATTGTTACCAGCATGGTCTTACCCCAAAATACAGTAGTAGCTCCAAGAAAAGATACTGACTTTTAATAATTAATTTAAAGTCATATTTTTTTGAGAGTAATCAAATGTTTAATAAACCTAACCTTCTTAACAAGCTCACTATTAAAGAAAACGCTTTGTAGCCAATTCCTTTAGTGAATATTAAAGGTGTTTGGGAAAGATATTAAAATTAAAACATGTGATATATAAACCTCTTAAAATTTAAATAATACATACCTAGTAAAAAGTAGACAAGTGTTACAAGTTACTTTAACAATGGTTTATAATTTAATTTTAAAAGGATAAGGGTTAGCTTAATCTAGTTACTCGTTTTATAGATTGTCGCTTCTTCAAATTGCCCCAATCCTTTATAAGCTTGGTATACTTCTTTATTATATTTCATTGTATCCTTGTATCCATCAATATTTTGTAGGGATAATAGAATATTCAAAGCATTTTGGTATTGCTTATCTCTATTATAGATTAGACCCAAGGTAAAGGTAGAATCGTATTTGTCAGGTTTGGCTTTATATATAGCCTTGTAAGTATTTATAGCAGTCTTTAGATCTGCTAATAAATAGTGCGCCTTACCTAAGTTGTGCAGAGATTTAAGCTTTGATGTTAAGTCTAGACCATTAATATCACTTGCGTTTTTAAAATAATTAATACTCTGCCTTACTTTATCTACTTTACTTGTATTCATTAATTCAACACCTTTTTTGTTATAGGCACTCCAAAGTCTATTAATAACTTTTGCTTTATTTCTTGGATTGAGTTCTAATTCTTTTTTATATGCCTCAATAGCTTTATCCAATTCGTTTAGCTTAATGTAAGCTATGGCAATATTATTATTAGTACCAAATCTTTTTGGAGCAATTTCAGTTGCTTTTTTCAGATATTTTATCCCTTTTCTAATACTATCTTTATCACTTAGCTTCATTAGCTCAGTACCGTAATTCCTCAGGTTCATATGGTTATTTGGAGCAGATTTAGAATCTGCCTTAAATAATGTAAAGTCATTTTTCCAATCCCTATTTCTATCAATAGTTTGAAAGGAAAACAGGCTAAATAACATTACAAATGCGAGAACAGGAACTAAATTAGAATTTAAAAAGGATTTCCAATCTGGTTTAATTGTAATAGCCTTATAAAACAATACGCCAATTAAAATACAAAAGCCTAACGATGGAATTAGCAGCCAACGCTCTGATAAAATACTCGGCATCATTACAATAGTATTTGAAAAAAGTGAAATTGTTATTAAAAAATAAAGAATTCCAAAAATGAGGATGCTCTTCTTTGTCAGATATTTTATTGCTATAATAGCAAGTATTATATAGACAAATAATACAGACACTGCACCAAAATCAGTTGCCTCCAATATAGGAATATCCTGATGCAGGTAAGAAGTTTTTAAAGGATGAGGAAAAAGTAAGAGCTGTAAATTTTTACCTAACCCATAAAGACGGGTTCCTATATGCTCGCTTAAGGATTCTGAATACAATATACTATTACTGTATTTATTAATGGTCATAGACATGGCATTTCCACCACTAAAAACCATTGATCTAATACCTAAATAAGCAATTGTAACGATAACGTATGGTGATGTGTAAATGGCAATTTTTTTCCAACTAAGGTTACTGAAATAATACATGGCAAGTGGAAAAATGGCCAAATATGTAATTGCAGTTTCTTTAGAAGATAATGAAATTAAAAAACTCAGACAACCTAAAATTATATAAATAAGGTTTTGCTTTTTTATATAGGAGAATACCATGATGAATGCCAAAACCCCAAACAACATCGCAAATAAATCTGCACTACCTTTAATATTCGCCACCACATCCGTGTGTATTGGATGTATTGTGAAAATTAAGGTTATGAGCAGTGGTAAATAAGGAAACTTATCTTTCCAAAAGGCCCTTAAGAGTAAAAATATTAGACAGTTTAGCAATGCATATGACAGCACATGAAATATATGGTAAGGACCAGCATTCATTCCAAAAAATTCATATTGAACGGCAAAAACAACCAACTGGAACGGCCTGTATATTTTCATGGCACGTTTAGGTTTAAATCCATCCCAAGATCCAGTTGTCAAAATATCAGGGATACCATCAATACCTTTTTTAACAAAACTATTTTGAGTAATCACAGCCACATCGTCAAAAGCAAAATCATGTGTAAAAGTATTAGCGTACAATACAATTGATAATATGGTAATTATGATAATAGCTATGCGATTAGATAACGGTTTTATAGTTAAACCTTTTAGGTCATAAAAACTATTTACTAGCTCTTTTTTTTTAAGCATAATGGTGTTTTATTTATATAAATAGGACTATTTCAGTTTTAATGCACTATAGCGGATATTCATAACAAACGTGACTAATTATAATAATCATTATGTAATTTTTTTTTAAAAATGAAATAATACCCTTAGATACAATAATACAAAATTTAGCACTAGATATAAGTTGTATCATTAACTCTTTTTCTATGCAATAAAGATGCGCGTTACTTTAAAGGGTTTTATCGTTGCTATCGCATAAGAGAAGGTTATATTCTAAAAAAGTTATTGTAATTGGACCTTTAAGAGGCGTAATTCAATTCACTTTTAGTTAAGTTTAATTACTTACTTAAAACTAATATTATTTTGTAATAAGCATAGGTTGTTAATCATTCAAAAAATTGGAGATTACCTTGTTTATTCTTTGACATTAGATTTTTTTATTAAAAAATAAGGCCTTTTTTTACTTTGTATGTAGAGTTTACCAATATACTCCCCAATTATTCCCAATAAAATCATATTAATACCCCCAATAAAAAGCACACTTAAAATTACAGAAGTCCAACCTTCAATTGCTTTATCTGTAAAAATGGCGATATAAAGCACATAAATAGCATACAGTGAAGACAGAAACGATATAAAGGTTCCTAACAGTACTGCGATTTTTAAAGGTTTAATAGAAAATGAAGTAATACCGTTTGATGCAAAACTCAGCATTTTGCCGAATGTGTATTTCGTTGTTCCAGAAAAACGGGCATGTGGCACGTACTCAATGCCTATCTGTTTATAGCCTATCCAACTTATTAAGCCTCTATAAAACAAGTGATACTCTGAAATATCGTTTACAAGAATATTAACAATTTTTCGGTCTATTAATCTAAAATCTGCAGAGCCTTGCTTTATTTCTACCTCAGAAAAACGATTCATTAACTTGTAAAATAATGAAGCTGTCATTTTTTTAAACCCAGAAACATTCTCGATATCATTTCTTACGGTGTAAACAATATCATAGCCTTTAGTCCACTTTTCAATTAAAGAAGCTAATAGTTCTGGTGGATGTTGTAAATCTGCATCCATGCTAATAACACAGTCTCCAGTCGCATATTGCAAACCAGCTCTTAAGGCATTTTGGTGGCCAAAATTTCTGGAAAAGGAAATGAATTTTACGGCATTATCTTTTTTAGATAAACCTTCAATAATTTGTAATGTGTCATCATTACTATTATCATCTACAAAAATGAATTCTAATTTAGAATTGAGTAGCGATTCTTTAATTTTACTATATAAGACTTGAATATTACCTTCTTCATTATAGCATGGTACTACAATACTAATTAAGGAATTTTTATTTACAGTCATATAACGTAGATATAAGAGTTTTAAATATTATCAAATATATAATAATACTATAGAATTGCCTTAAATTTCGTCTAACTTTCTAGCTTCAATTTGAAGAGTGATTAACATTCAATATTCAACTAACCAATATTCTTTAAAGCTTTAAAAAAGGTTATGATTAAGTTATTGTGCTTAGTTTTTGTTAATAGTTTGTGTTCCGCAATTATGAAAAAAATTACTTTGATAACACCAGGAAGTTATATTTTTTTAATATTGTATTAGAACTTATAGAAAATGACAATGAATACATTTAATAATATTAAGAGTCTATTTCAATCTGTATTTAGTGATATTTTAAAGGAAGATGATAGTTATGAAATTGGAGAAGCAGCTTTACCTGCTTACACTCATAAAAATCCACTTATAGATTGGCTTTTTTGGAAACGTATAAAAGTTGCTTATAGGTTTGGTAAAGCTACAAACACTCCTAAAGCTATTTTAGATTTTGGATGTGGTTCTGGTGTGCTGAGTTATTTATTGGCTCAACAAGACCACATGATAACAAGTTGTGACGTAGAGTTTAGGCCTCTCAATCAAATAAAAAATAAGATTGATTTCCCTGCTAATATTGTATTTATTGAAGGTGATATTTTAGACATGAATATGCCTGATGAGTCATATGATATTATCTATGCTTTAGATGTGTTAGAGCATATCGAAGATTTAGATGCTTATATTGTCTTATTTTCTAAATTATTGAAACCAGACGGCCTAATTATCGTCTCTGGACCAACAGAAAATATATTCTATAAAATAGGACGTAAAATTGCAGGTAATAGATTTACCGGAGACTATCATGTTACGAATATTTCGAAAATCAAAGCTGCTTTTCAACGACATATGGAAGTCAAATCTGTTAAGAAAATACAATTCCCAATATATCTTTTTGAGATTTTTACTGCGAATAATTAAGTAATCCACTATAATTAAGAGATAGATGCTGTAATAATTACGACGCTATATCTTTCTTAGGAATTGAATTTATATCAATTTGTATAGCTTGAAGTAAAAATTGGATACCTAATATAATTGGTAGTGCCGCAAGCATAATGGTACCAGCGTTGTTTTCTGTATTTTCACTGATGCCATAACTCCATTTAAAAATGCCAAAAATGATACCAAAAAGTAATAAAGGAATGGAGATAAGTAAATAGATGGAAGCCATATTAAAATTATAGATATAGTATTTGTAAAATAACCGCTTAAAAATACCTTTAAGAATCCGTTGAGGAAATGAAACTAAAACACGTCTGATGCTTAAATTACTTTCTTCATCATTATAAATAGCAGGTATTGAAACATCAGTAACTACTTTATTAATAATATTTAAATTAATAAGCATATCGGTTTCGAAAAAATACCGTTTTTCAATTTTGTCAAGATTAAGCTCAGACAATGCATTTTTGTGTATTGCAAAAAAACCATTTGTAGGATCCATAATATCCCAATAGCCTGAAGTTGCTTTTGTAGCAAACGACAATACACTATTGCCAAAAAGTCGTGTATTTGGCATTTGTTTTAAAGCTTTAAAATCATGAAAACGATTCCCTTTGGCATAATCAGCCTTATCTTGTGTCAACGGTGTAATTAAATCTATGATTCTGTTTTGGTCCATTTGTCCGTCACCGTCTAGTTTAACAACGATATCACTTTGTAAAATTAATGCTTTCTTAAAACCTGTAATTACGGCACCTCCAACACCTTGATTTTTTTTATGATATTCAATAAGTACCTTTTCATTATTTAAAGCCTTAACTATTCCTCCCGAATTATTGGGACAAGCGTCATCAACAGCGATGATGTAATCTACATATTTTGGGACTGATGCAATAACAGTTTCAATATGTTTATCTACCTTAAAACAGGGAATAACAACAGTAATTAATTTTCTATCTATCATTCTACTTTTATTGTCTTAGTTTTGTTGGATTACAATTAGAGTGTAAACATAATCAAATTTATTATGGTATAATTCAGCTTAAAATTATAGAAAAACATGAATTCTAGTTTATTAGAAAATAAAAAATGGATAGAAGTTGGTTTTATTCTTATTTCAGTGACTTTGTTATTTTTCAATTTTAATAATAATGCATTTGGTATTTCTGACGAGGTTGAGTTTGTAAAACATGAAAAATTTAGTGAAAGTTTAGTTCTTGGAAGGTTAAATATGTCTAAAAAGGAAGGACTGTTTTCAAATGGTGGGCTTTTAGGTTGGATTACTAAATTACCTAAAGACACAAAGAGAACTGATTATCAATACGAAATTTATAATAATAATTTAGATTTTGATTCAGACTCTTACGAAACCTATGACACGCAAACTGGCGGACAAGCCATGCTATTTTCTGTAATCGATAAAGTATTTGGGTTTAGTGGTAAAACAAATCTCAACCTTTTTTGGGGTATTACAGCACTTTTGTCTGCAATGGTAATGACCTTCTTTTTGTTTTGGATAAAAAAGAACTTCGGTTTAAAGGCTAGTATAATTGCTCTGTTATTTATTATGTGCTCGTTTTGGGTAACACGTTTTGGTAAAAACCTTATGTGGTCGCTTTGGAGTTTTTATGTTCCATTTATAAGTATTCTTTATTTTCTGCAGAAAAAGACTAACCAAAAGAAATCGGTTACTTTAAAGAAATTATTTCTAATCACCTTCTTAGCATTTGCAGTAAAATGTTTTTTTTCGGGTTATGATTTCATTACTACAACATGTATAATGGCCTATACACCTCTGGTCTTTTACACATTATATTACCGATGGGATTTTAAAAAATTCCTTAAACTGTCAATGGGTATTATTACAGGCAGTATATCAGCTGTTATTATGTCTTTTTGTATAGTGGCGTATCAAATTTCACAAATAAAAGGCTCAATGTCTGCTGGTTTTGAGCATATTGTAAATTCGTATAGGAGACGCAGTAATGGTAATAGCTTTGAATTTGACCCTGTATACGAGGAATCACTTTCAGCAACTTACGGTGAAGTATTGGCAAAGTATTTTAATGGTACCATTTTCGACTTTAATGTTTTTATTGATAGTAAATGGAAAAGTTTATTCATTATTGATTTAGGTGAGCTTATTTTTATTTTTGCATTGTTTTCTGTATTACTTTATTCACTTAGTAAGAAAAAAGATTTTTTTATCAAAAAATCTAAAATAGTAACACTAATTGTAACTACTTGGTTTTCTCTATTAGCGCCATTGTCATGGCTAATTATGTTTAAAGCAGCAGCTTATATTCATACACATACAAATTTCATTGCATTTTATATGCCTTTTGCACTCTTTGGCTTTGCAATTATTGGTATTGTATTATCCCATTTTTTATCTAAAAGACTAGTTTATAAATTACCTAAAAATCAAAAAGTAATTTTTAGTATAGGTCTTATATCAGTTATCGGTGTACTTTATTTTTTATCAATAGAAAACAAAATGGCGAACCTAACCGTTGTAAATCAAATAAAAACACTAAAACCATTATCACAAAAAGAAGATTATAAAATTTACAGATATAAAAATGATTTGTGGTACGTATCCGATAATAAAATTGATTTAGAAAATGCCTTTTTTATTCATGTTATTCCAAATAATATAAATGATTTATCAAAACAACGAAGACCTTATAAATTTAAAAATATAGACTATTTTCCTGAACCCATAAATCTTCCGTTTTGGACTGATATATATGTATTTAAAAAAGAACTTCCTAAATATGGTATAAAGGCTATTAATACAGGTCAGTTTAATGGAGGTAAAAGGCTTTGGGAAACTGAATATTTTGACGCACCTACTAAAAAATCCGTAGATTTAGAGCTTAAAGAACAAAGTGTACTTAATAGCACAATTCCTACACCTGAGGCTTTACTAAGTTTATCTAATGATTTTTATTCGAATAAGGAATATAATAAATCTCTTAAATTAGCAAAAAAAGCGGTAGAGATTGATACCAGCTCATATAGAGCTTTTAATAATATCTGTATCTGCCAAATCCAATTAAAAAATTATGATGCAGCAGAGACAAGCTGTAAGAAAGCGCTTCAATTATACCCAGAATATAAAATTGCCTTAAATAATCTTAAGGTTATATCCAAAATTACTAAGAAGCCTTTAGCAATTGATATTCAAGAAAAGCTATTAAAGATTGAGCCAACAAAGGCTAATTATTTACAATTAAGCTATGATTATTATAGGCTAAAAATGTACGATAAGTGTATTGAAATCTCTAATAGCGGCCTAAAAAAATATCCTGAATCATTCGGGTTGTATAATAATGTAGCTGTTTCTTACATTGCATTAAAAGAATACAAATTAGCAGAGGATGCTTGTAAAAAAGGTCTTAAAATAAAACCCGATAATGAGTTGTTAATTAAACACTTGAAACGAATAGAAAATCTTAAGCAGTAATTTAAAAACTCTAATCCAACTGTTCCGTCAATTTCTTAAATACGGTTTTCGGATTCTTATTTAAATATAAAATTTCATATACCGCATTAATAATAGGGAGTTTTGTTTTCTTTTTATTCTTCTCGTTGAGCAAATGCGCACTTTTGGTGGCATAATAACCTTCGGCAACCATATTCATCTCCATCTGCGCCGATTTTACGGTGTAGCCTTTACCAATCATATTACCAAACATGCGGTTACGCGAAAACACAGAGTAGCCAGTCACCAACAAATCACCCAAATAGGCCGAGTTATTGATGTTGCGTTTCATTTTATGCATTTTCTTTATAAAACGTTTCATCTCGCGAATAGCATTACTCATCAATACACTTTGAAAGTTATCGCCATAACCCAAACCATGAGCAATACCAGCAGCAATAGCATAGATATTTTTGAGCATTACTGCATATTCTGTTCCTATGATGTCATCGCTAATTTTTGTTTTTATATAATTACTAGACAGCACATCTGCGATAGCTTGTGCTTTAGTAGCATCGGCACATGAAATAGTGAGGTAAGACAGACGCTCCAAAGCGACTTCTTCGGCATGGCAAGGTCCGGCAATGACACCAATATTCTCGAACGAAATATTATAATGGTCATGAAAATGCTCACCAACCAAAAGCCCTGTTTCTGGGATAATTCCCTTAACAGCAGAAACCACAACTTTGTGACTAATATCTACAGTCAGTTTTTGCAATTCGGTATGTATAAAAGCCGAGGGAATTACAAAAATGAGCACATCTGCCCAATCTCCTATTTCATTGATATCGTTACTGAGTTTTAGTTGCTCGGTATGAAAC
>Ga0209833_1002573_pt1 | contig 10768 bp, 8 predicted proteins | sample COGITO_mtgs_1105_3_FD_184797 | JGI IMG/M metagenome (GOLD analysis project Ga0209833, IMG submission 184797) | Pelagic marine microbial communities from North Sea - COGITO_mtgs_110506 (SPAdes) (version 2) | ecosystem: Environmental > Aquatic > Marine > Epipelagic ... | reverse complement strand
TGATACTTCTAGTATTTTTTAATGTTCACGCACAAGGTTTTGATGCAATCGTAGAAGCGGAGACTAAATCTGCACGACAAAAAGTTAATTTTGTAAAAAATGTTAATACTGAAAATTATGATTTAAAATATCATCGATTATTTTTTGAGATTGACCCAAGTGTTTCTTTTATTGATGGAGAGGTAACATCATATTATGTGGCAAAAGAAGATTTAAGTCAAGTGATTTTTGAGTTAGATAGATCTTTCACAGTTATAAAAGTACTACAGCGCAATGTTAATTTATCTTTTAATCACAACACAGATAATGAAGTAGTCATTACGTTGCCTCAAACTCAAAACACAGGCGTTTTAGATTCACTAACCATTACATATTCTGGAAACCCAAAACATTCTGGCTTAGACTCATTTGAGCAAAACACTCATAACGGAGCGCCAATTATTTGGACATTGTCTGAGCCCTATGGAGCTATGGGATGGTGGCCTTGCAAACAGGATTTAAACGATAAAATAGATAGTCTCGACGTATTTGTGAAAACTCCACGTTTTAACACAAACAATCAAGAATACTTTTCTGTATCTAATGGAGTAGAACAAAGCCAATTAATAGAGGAAACAAATAAGACAACACATTTTAAACATCGTTATCCTATTCCTGCTTATTTGATTGCTATTGCTGCTACTAATTATGAAACGTATACGCACAGTGTTGATAATAACGGAAATTCTTTTGACATCGTAAATTATGTGTATCCTGAAGATTTAGTCCAAGCTCAAACGGATACACCGATTACTGTAGACATCATGAATTTATTTACTGACCTTTTTGAGGAGTATCCATTTGCTAGTGAAAAGTATGGTCATGCTCAATTTGGTTGGAATGGCGGTATGGAACACACAACCGTGTCATTTATGGGAAGTTTTAATCGAAACTTAATTGCTCATGAATTGGCGCATCAATGGTTTGGCAATAAAATTACGTGTGGTAGCTGGAAAGATATTTGGTTAAATGAAGGTTTTGCTACTTATTTATCCGCTTTAGTCGTTGAAAATTTGGATGGTAATGAGGCATTTACAAATTGGAAAGCAAGTAGAAATAATACGATTACGAGTGCCACAACGGGAACCGTATACCTCAGGGATAGTGATACCACGAGTGTTGGGCGTATTTTTAGCAGTAGATTGTCATACAGCAAAGGATCAATGGTACTGCATATGTTGAGAAAAAAGCTTGGAGACGACGAGTTTTTTAACGGAATGAAACAGTATTTGTCAGATGCTAATTTTGCTTTTAGTTATGCAAAAACTGAAGATTTCAAATTAAAAATGGAAGCATCAAGCGGGGTTAGTCTTACAGATTTTTTTGATGATTGGATTTATAATGAGGGGTATCCGAGTTACCAAATAGAATGGTCTCTTCCGAGTAGTCAAGTGATTCAATTTAAATTGAATCAACAACAGAGTCACCCTTCAGTAAGTTTTTTTGAACTCCCGGTTAAAGTACGAATTCATGGTACCGGCGGGGAGACACAAGATGAACTATTAAATCACACTTTTGATGGTGAATTATTTGACAGAAATGTGACGTTTAACGTAGCTTCTGTAGAGTTTGACCCGGATGCAGATTTAATTTCAAAAAATAACAATGTTGTTTTGAGCAATCGTATAGATAGAATAGACTTAGAACTTAAATTAATTCCAAATCCAGCGACAACAAGTGTAAGAATTATTAAACCTAATGATGTCATTATTACACAAGTATCACTTTATAATATTACTGGTCAATTGGTAAGTATTTATGAAAATCAAGACTATATAAATATTAGTCATTTATCGTCAGGCCTACATTTTGTGAAGCTAGAAACAGGGTCGGGAACAATTTATAAATCCTTATTAAAGCAATGATGTTCTCTTGGATTTAGTTTTCTATTGTAGTATTAAAGCTTTACTTTTGTGCTTGAAAATTTTTTGACAAAACATACATGGAATTTGTAATCAAAATTTCTCAATTTTTATTGAGTTTATCATTATTAATCGTACTTCACGAATTAGGACACTTTATCCCTGCAAAATTATTTAAAACGAGAGTAGAAAAGTTCTATTTGTTTTTTGACATTAAATACTCCTTATTGAAAAAGAAAATTGGAGAAACAGTCTATGGTATAGGCTGGTTGCCTTTGGGGGGATATGTTAAAATCTCAGGAATGATCGATGAGAGCATGGATAAGGAGCAAATGGCAAAACCTCCAGAGCCATGGGAATTTCGTTCAAAACCATCTTGGCAGCGGCTTATTATTATGCTGGGTGGCGTGACGGTTAATTTTATTTTGGCGGCAATCATTTATGTTTTTTTAGCGTTTGGCTATGGCGATATTGATATCAAAGCAGATAGCATAGAGGATGGTTATTGGATTGAAAACCCATTGCTACAAGAACTAGGCTTTAGAACCGGAGATAAAATTATGGCTATTAATGATTATCAGATTGTTAATTATTCTGATTTAAAAAAATATTTTCTAGAAGCCAAAGTAGTTACATTAGAGAGGCAAGGAGAAATAAAAGAGGTTAATTTACCTGAAGATTTTTTAGGGCAATTAAGCGGAAGTAAGAGTAGAAGTTTCTTCGAATTACGTTATCCATTTATTATTAATACTGTTGCGGATTCATCTTTAAATAAGACCGCAGACTTGAAGAAAGATGATGTTATTATTTCAGTAAATGGCACACCTGTAAAATATTTTGATGAGATTGGGGAAAGACTTGAGCAGTATTCAGGTCAAACGGTGAGTGTAAAATTACTTAGAGAAGAACAGACATTAAGCCGTCAATTACAAGTTGACAATAATGGCAAGCTTGGAATTTTTCCGGGAGGGAATTTAAGTGATATTGAACGCTTAGGGTATTACGATATCATAAAGAAGGAGTATACATTTTTAGAAAGTCTGGGAGTTGGAACTCTAAGATTTAAAAATAAGATTACTGATTATTGGACACAGCTAAAGTTGATTTTTAGTCCTAGTACTGGCGCCTACAAAGGTGTTGGAGGGTTTAAAGCTATTTTTGATATATTTCCAGATACCTGGAGTTGGCCAGACTTTTGGAATTTGACAGCGTTTTTATCCATTATGCTTGGAGTGTTAAATTTATTACCGATTCCTGCTTTGGACGGAGGTCATGTAATGTTTTTGTTATATGAGATGGTTTCTGGAAGAAAACCAAGCGATAAGTTTTTGGAATATGCCCAAACAGTGGGTTTTTTCATACTCATAACTTTAGTTCTTTTTGCTAATGGGAATGATATTTTTAAAGCATTATTTAATTAAAGTATTTTATTAGGGAATGTTGGAGTATTTTAAAAAATATATATATATTTGCCCTCTCAAAACAAGAAAATTCCTCCTTAGCTCAGTTGGTTAGAGCATCTGACTGTTAATCAGAGGGTCCTAAGTTCGAGTCTTAGAGGAGGAGCCATATTAGACAGGAGGTCATTTTTGACCTCTTGTCTTTTTTGCCACTTTTTTAAAACCTTACTGGCCAACATAATAAATTCGATCTCTGGAGTGAAAATGTGGTTGTAAAATTCAAAATCGAAATCTTCGAATTTTCAACAAAGTTACTATTAAAAATATGGAGTCTTATGCAGGCTTGACCTCACTAGGTATTATGATTATATTAAATCCTCAAAAGGCGTAAGCAGAATCAGGACCACCCGATCCGAATGAAGTCGATTTTTTAGAATTGTGAAAAATTTAATAATATTTAAATTTTCAAAAGTTAATTTTGAAAAAAGACATGTCATGAATTATAAAAAACAAAATCGTCCTAAATGTGGTTGCGGTAATTCTCAAGACCCTAATGGGTATTGTGACGGATCACATTCAAACAATTAATCGAAACCCTCTGTTAAGAGGGTTTTTACTTTAAGAATCTTATCATTTCATCAGCAATCAATTTATTCCCTACATTGTTTAAATGGACTCCGTCGTAAGTCAATATTCCTTTAGAAGCATTTGTTCCATTATTTTGAGAAATATAAGTTTTAAACCTCTTCCTTAGGTCTAGTAATTCAGTATTAAATTCTAGAGATAAAGTTCTTACTACATCAGAAAAAGCTTCGAGATCTTGGTTCATCGCTTCCATAGTTTCAATATCTTTAAAGTTATTCACTAAAGTAAATTCTCCGCTATTTTCACCAATCACTGTAGGAGTACACAAAATTATTTTTGCACCTGTTGCTTGCGTGTCTTCAATTATTTTTCTTAATCCATTTTTATATAAATCAATGTCAGAGCCAGTCCCAACATTATATTTGTGCCAAACATCATTTATACCAATGTAAATAAATACAATATCAGGTTGTAATTCTATAACATCAGTCTTATATCTTAGTAATAAATCTGACACCTTATCACCTGAGATACCTTTGTTGATTAATTCAAGTTTTTGATTAGTGTCTTCTCGCAATAAGGTAATAAAACCTTTATAGGTCCCTTTGCCTTCATTGTTTTCTGCAAGCTCAGTAATTGAATCTCCTAGAAAAACAACTCTAGAAGAGTGGTTACAGGAGGTGAAAAAAAAAGATAAGACATACAAACCAAAAAAAGTCCTTCTTAAGAGAAAGATTTTGGGAATAGAGACCCTTTTATTAATAAAATAAAATAAAATAAAAGCACTGAAAATTACCGCAATTGTGACCATGATATTTAATTTATTTAGTTAATCGCCATGTTTCAAAAGTAAGTAAATATTGTGATTATTGGACTCTTTTGGCAATATAGACATGTAGCAACATTAAAAATTTTAGCGTTTTAATTGAGAAGTATTTTATTTAGTATTAATTTAATTCAAAAGGAATTAAGAGAAAATAGATTTTTTAGTAACTTCATTAGATATTAACCAAATAAATAAAACAATGGACTTTAAAAAAACAATTATCAATCTTCTAGTATGCCTTATTTTATCACCGATTATCACTTACATCGTTTTAACTATTGCCCGTTTATCAGGGGCTGATTACCAAATGACTCATGGCGAAACTTGGATTATCTGGATTTTAATGGCGATTTTAATAAAAATGTCAATTGTTGAAAAGGATTAAAATGTTAAAAATTAGTGTATTTTGTCGAAAAAATAAGCTTTTTAACTGATATTATTGAAAAATAAGTCATATTAGTAGTCCCTAACATCAACCTAATAATTTAACAGATTTACCCCAAATCTTCTAACCTACTATGAAAGCAATTCCACCTCTTAACGTCTTATGTCCAGTTATTGGGCATAATTTTGAGATCACTTCAAGTAAAGTTTCCATACAAGATCGTCGTTTCTCATGCAAAACATGTAATGTAGAGACGTCCTCAAATATGGAATTTCCGTTTAGTGAGGGAGTATTTAAAAACAGAGAGATTACGTTGTTATTAAGACAATTATTCATGCTCAAGGTTTCATATGCGCAAATTAAATAGGTTGTTTATTATTTAAATTCTTTTTTTGACCTCATCTCATTATTTTACTTACTGTTAATTAGGTTATTCATGCTCATTCGTAATCAAACCAATTACCCCCCCTTGGTCTCAATAAAAAAATTAAATGGGATGGGCTTCATTTAATGTATATCAAATGAATATTGATGACTTATTGTTAAATCATATTGATATGTTTGGATCATGGGACTCTGTAATCTTTACTGATCAAAAGGGTCATCAAGGTGATATTGTAAAAAACAGGTAGTTTAAGATGGCTTAATAATATCTATAATGTTGATTTAAGTACCAATACTTATGAAATAGATTTGTACAAAATCGCAAAATAAATAATGAATAATTATAACTTTTAAAACCTGATAGCTTATAATCATGATGACATTAAATTAGAAAAATAGTTTGTAAGACACCTTGTGTCTATTCTTCAGGACACACTGTATATACAGGCTATTTATTCATTTTCCTTACAATTATTTTAGTAATAGTTGAAAAAAGGGCCTGTAAAACAAAAATATCTGAAAAAATCATATGGTTTTTTGTTATTTCTTAAATATTAACAGTAATATTCTTATCTTATGCTCAATTATTAACAAAATTAAAACAAATGGAAGGATATTGTGTAAAATGTAAAGCAAAAAGAGAAATTAAAAGTGCTAACGAAGTTACTATGAAGAATGGTAGAAAAGCAATGAAAGGTGAATGCCCAAGTTGTGGTACTGGAATGTTCAGAATATTGGGTAAAGCATAAAGCATTTATTTCTTTATTAAATTAAAATTAAAAAGCTTAACAGAAACTGTTAAGCTTTTTAATTTTAATACAATTCTTATTCTTCATTTATGAATGATATTGTATAAAAATATGTTATTATTCCTATCGTTTTTCTTCGCATCTATGTGTTATTGGGAAGCACTTTAAATAGACTCTTTGTTTACAGGAATTTTAGTGGCGAGAATAATATACATTGGCATATCCTTTGACGGTCTCTTAATGAGACCTTCAAACAGGATTACATGTGTCGACACAAAATATGAGATAGGTATTTGGCAACAATATGGTTATGTATAGATAACGACTGTTGTTATTTAGTTGATTATAATGATTTTAAAATATTTTTTTTCGTGATGCTAATGCTTGTAAGGACTCCAGAAAACAGAGCTCCTCCAACACCAGCAGTGACGATATCTTGTCCAGTTAAATACAATTTTTTAATAGGTGTTTTTGGCTTTAAAAAAGATTGTCTAAACCGAGAAGGGTTATGATTAAGCCCATAAACTTCTCCTTTTTGATAATTAACAAAATGTTGTGTTGTGAGAGGTGTTGAAAGTTCAGAATAGTCTATTTTTCCTTTTGCTTGAGGGATTTGTTTAAATAATTCCTTTAGAAGCCGTTGTGTTAATTCTTCCTTCATTTTTTCATACTCTTGTCCTCTTTTTTTCCATTGTGTTCCTTCCCATTTTTTAAATTGTTCAAATGGCATTAAGGTAATTATATCTATTGAACTTTTACCGGGATATCTATTTATCCAATCAGGATCCTTAGCAGACGGAAATGACAAATAAATCATTGGGAAAGGTTCTGATAAATCACTTAAATATCTTTTTACACATGTATCGTGATCATACTTTGCTGGATAAATCCAATAATTTGTTTTTGGTAAATTTAACTCTTGAGGAGAACCTTTTAATCCTAAATATAAACTTATATGCGCAACAGAAGGCTCTATTTTCTTCAATTGCCTGTTTAAATGATGTTTGATTCGTATTGCTTTTGGTAAAAGGGAATTATAAGTTGTCATAATTCCTGCATTACTGACAATGTTTGTTGCATTCATGATGTTCCCATCTTTCATTTTCACTCCTATGGCAACATCATTCTTAACAATAATTTCTTGAACTTCTGCATTTACTAAAATTGTTCCTCCGGCAGTGGCAATAACGGGATCTATCGTTTTTAAAATCTGTGAAGAACCGCCTACTGGAAAACTACCACCATCAAAATAATGTCTCACAACTGAAGCATGCATGGCAAAGCTACTCTGTTTTGGCGGCAATCCATAATCGCCATATTGACCAGTCAGAACTTTTATTAAAGTTTCATTTTTTGTTAATGAACGCACAACTTCATCAGTGGTTTTGTCTGAAAATTTATAAAATGGATTTTGCAGTATTTTCCCAAATAACATACGTATCATTAACGGGGCTGCTTTGCAGATATAATAATTTTTACTGGATTTAACGGCCTTGAAAACTAAGTCCACATAGTTGATAATGGCTTTTTCTTCATCCGGGAAGTAAGTGATTAATTGAGCCTTAAAATTTGAAACCCCTTTAACTAAGTTAAAATGCTTATCTCCAATGACAATGCGATCATAAACTTCTCCCATGTCTGCCCATTTTAAGGCACCATCTGTAACATAGTCAAATAGTTTTTTAAGAATACTATTTTTCCTTTGAACTTCTCCAACATAATGAATACCAACGTCCCATTCATAGCCTTTACGTTTAAATACATGAGTGAATCCCCCAGCAGTATAATGACGCTCTAATACCAGAACTTTGTGGCCTTGTTTTGATAGGATTGCTGCCGTAGATAGACCACCCATCCCAGATCCAATGATTATGGTGTCATAATTTTTATTTAGTTGAGGGCGCTGCTTGTAAGATTGAATCATGATTATTGAACTACTGAAAACACAAAATACAAATAACTTTTTTGAAAATGTTTGTTGTTTAATTTTTTAATAACTTACAGTTGGTAATTTCAAAGTGATGATGATACTTTTAATTTGGATTATGCTACTAGGACTAGTATTTTTTTTTAGTTATGTTCTCATAAGTGATTATAGAAAACATAGTGATAAACTAGAAGATGTTAGTACTGTAAAAACTGTTATCATAGGATTTGTGGTTAACTTTTTTGATACGCTGGGAATAGGATCATTTGCCCCTCAAACAGCCTTACTCAAGTTCACAAAGCAAACAAACGACCGAATAATTCCAGGAACGTTAAACGTTTCAAATACTATTCCAGTGGTGATTCAAGCACTTATTTTTATTAAAATCATCAAAGTAGAAGCACTTACTTTGTCTTTAATGTTAATTACTGCTACCATAGGTGCAATTTTGGGCGCGGGCATTGTTTCTAAATTACCAGTAAAAAAAATTCAATTAACAATGGGTATTGCTCTAATGATTACTGCTTTTTTTATGTTTCTTGGACAAATGGAATGGATACAAGGTGGTGGTGAAGCGATTGGTTTACGAGGATGGAGGTTAATAATTGCTTTGATAGCAAACTTTTTTCTTGGCGCATTAATGACTGCAGGCATAGGTATGTATGCACCTTGTATGGCATTAATCTATGCCTTGGGTATGTCCCCGCTAGTAGCGTTTCCTATAATGATGGGGTCTTGTGCGTTTTTAATGCCTCCTGCTTCAATAAAATTCATTAAAAAAGGGGCGTATAATAGAAAAGCTTCCGTAAGCATGATTATTCCAGGCGTAATTGCCGTATTGCTAGCTGCATTTTTTATTAAATCAATGTCTCTTAATATATTGAAATGGATTGTAATAGGAGTGATTATGTACACTTCATATATCATGTTACGAGCATCAAGTGTCTTTGATAATACGTGGTTTTCAAATATTAATTCTAATTGAGCAGGGCCTAAATCTACTTTTGAACACTAATCTTTCACAGGAAATTTTAAATAATTATGAAAAATTATTTTCGCATTAAATCAAATCGATGCGTGTATTTTAATGTGACGCTTTGATTGTTGATACCATCGAGATAATCTTCGTCTTTAACCACATTTAAAACAACAAACAATCCAGTGTTTGCATTTTGAAGCCAGCCAAACCTTGCATTTACAGAGGTAATATTTGAGATATTATTGTGCTGTACTAGGCTTTGAACAAACATCCTAGGAGTGAAAGAATAGGACAGTCTAGCGCGCCCAACAAATGCAGTAACATCTCCATTTGGTAAATTAAGAATATTATGACTTAAGGTAAATGAAGAATTAAATTTATCACCTATCCTGTAATTTATGGTTCCACTATTTGAAATACGATCTCCTCCGAAATACCCTCCAATAACAGTTCTTGTATTGTAGGATAATTTTTTATTTGGATTTGAAATAAAAATAAGTTGAAGTTCGCTGTGGTCATAAGTCTTGCTAGGTATTTCAACGCCTGAAATACGGAATGGCTCAAAAACACCCTCTGTAGTAAAATTAATACCTGTATGAATTTCAAACCCACTAGCCCATACCCAATGATTGTCAATATGTAAAAAGCTTGTTACTAACTGATCATTAAAATTCCAATAACCCCGATAAGAAACGTGAGGCCTAATTTCTAATATAGACCCCCAATTTTTAGGTCTTAAAGCACGAAATAATAAAAATTCAGGTTTTTTAAAGGAAGATCGTTGTAAAAATCCAACCTCAGGATTAAAGCCTTCGCCTACTTCTGTGTATCCTGCATTAATATTCCATCCATCCCAATTATAATTCGCTAACAACTTGAAAGCATGGTCTTGCTTATTTGTTCCTGGGGTAATACTTTTGGCGGCAAAACCACTAATTTGTGCTTTTTTACCCAGGCCATACTTCCCATCCATAGCAAATACGCGATTGTAATCATCAGGATTATTACCTAACCCTGAACGATTAATAAAGATGCCTCCCACGGAGGAACGACTGTTTGAAAAGTCATGATTGACACGAGCAACAGAGAAGTTATTCTTCTCAATATTCTCATCAGTAACACCTTCTGTGAACATGGAGAGCAATCCAACATTAGTTTGATTTATTTTACCGGATAAGCGTGCTCCTCCAATGATTGGAACCAAGGCGCCATTATTTCCTATTCCAATACGACGACTAAAAAATAAATCAACTTCTCCAGGGCTTCCTACAGAAAATTGTCCTGCGTTTTCTAAAAAAAAAGGACGTTTTTCTGGAAAAAATAAATTAAATCTGTCGAGATTAACTTGTTGTTCATCAACCTCAACTTGAGCGAAATCAGTGTTGTATGTCAAATCTAACGTTAAACTTGGTGTTAGGCTATATTTTATATCTGCACCAAACTCTAAATTTGTAGTTGTCTTATTTGGATCAATAGCATCATCATTAATTGTTTGCGTTAATGCATAAGGAATTAATTTTAGGTTACCAGGATTTTGGAGCTTTAACCCGTGAATTTTACCTGCCAAGGATAAGCGTTTTATATCAAATCCTAGCGGAAGAGAAGCCCAAAAGGAAGTTTCTGTGTTTTTGC
>Ga0209833_1002570_pt1 | contig 10786 bp, 10 predicted proteins | sample COGITO_mtgs_1105_3_FD_184797 | JGI IMG/M metagenome (GOLD analysis project Ga0209833, IMG submission 184797) | Pelagic marine microbial communities from North Sea - COGITO_mtgs_110506 (SPAdes) (version 2) | ecosystem: Environmental > Aquatic > Marine > Epipelagic ... | reverse complement strand
TGGCTATAAAAAGCAAAAGACCAGACATTAACGTTATAGGCATTGATATAAATCCCAAAGCCATAGCGCAGGCGATCAATAATGCAAAACACCTTGATTTAACCGTGGAATTCAGGGTAGGCGATGTATTTAACTATGTCATGGATTCAGTAGACATAATAGTAAGTAACCCGCCTTATATCCCGAATAATGAGCGGTATGAGATGGAAACACATGTAGTGGCACATGAGCCTGAAAAGGCACTTTTTGTTCCCGATGAAAGACCGCTTCTTTTCTATGATGCACTTTTCGCTTTGAGTGCGAAATCTTTCGCTTATAGAGGCGGATGGGCGGCTTTTGAAATTCACCATTTGTTCGGTGAAGAAATGAAGGCGCTAAGCGTGAAACATAACGCTAAAGAAGTTAAATTGATACAGGATTTGCAAGGCAAAGACCGAATGCTATTGGCAAAATATGGACGTACAGATTGAAATAGAACGCTTGCGAAGCGAATTACATAAGCACAACCACCGCTATTATACGCTAGACGCTCCGGTGATAAGTGATTATGACTTTGATCAATTGCTTAAAAAACTGGAGCAATTAGAAGCAGCGCATCCTGAATTTTTTGATCCAAACAGTCCGAGCGTTAGAGTAGGAGGTGAGGTAACAAAAAACTTTGAGACCGTAAGCCACCGTTTCCCTATGCTTTCATTAGGAAATACTTACAGTCTAGAAGAACTGCAAGATTGGATCATTCGCGTTCAAAAATTGGCGCCGAATGCAACGTTTGTTTGTGAATTAAAATACGACGGTGTTGCTATTGGTATTCAGTACGTTAACGGTGCACTAGCTCGCGCGGTTACGCGGGGTGACGGCGCTCAAGGTGATGATATTACAACGAACGTACGAACGATAAAAAGCATTCCATTACAACTGACGGCACCTTATCCTGAGGATTTTGAGATACGAGGGGAAATTGTTCTTCCTCACGCCCGGTTTGATGCTTTAAACGCACAACGCTCCGCGCAGGGGCTTTCGCTTTTCGCCAACCCAAGAAACTGCGCTTCGGGTACATTAAAACTACAAGACAGTGCAGAGGTAGCGAAACGAGGGTTAGACGCTTACTTGTATTATGTCTTGCCAGAAGGTGTTCTTGCTTCCAACCACAGTGAAAGCATTGCACATGCTGGAAAATTGGGCTTTAAGATTCCAAGAACTCAAGACAAATTTATCGCGAAATGTGACAGTATTGAAGCCATTATGAGTTTTGTCAATCATTGGGATAAAGCGAGAAAAGAACTCCCGTTCGATATAGACGGTGTGGTCATTAAAGTGGATAGCTATAAAGCGCAGGAAGATCTTGGTTTCACTGCGAAAAGTCCTAGATGGGCCACGGCCTTCAAATTTAAAGCCGAAAGAATACCAACTGTTCTTGAATCTGTAAGCTATCAAGTGGGCAGAACTGGTGCTATAACGCCGGTGGCCAATTTGAAACCTGTTTGGCTCGGAGGAACAACTGTAAAGAGGGCTTCTTTGCACAATGAAGACCAAATAGCCGCTTTAGACCTGCACAATGGCGATACAGTGTTTGTAGAAAAGGGTGGTGAAATCATACCAAAGGTAGTAGGCGTGGATGTAGACAATAGAATGGAATCGGCGCTTCGAATTGAATTTATTTCCCATTGTCCAGAGTGTCATTCACCACTTTCTAGATTGGACGGAGAGGCCCAACACTATTGCCTTAACGAAAGCAGTTGTGAACCTCAGGTCAGTGGTAGAATTGACCACTTTATCTCGCGTAAGGCAATGGATATCACTGGCATGGGATCCGAAACTGTAGCGCTCTTAGTTAAGAAGAATCTAGTTAGTACCCCGGCAGACCTCTACAAACTAACCTATGAAGAACTTATTCAACTCGACGGGTTCAAAGAAAGAAGCGTTTTAAATGTTCTTGATGGGGTGGAAGCTTCGAAGAGTCAGCCGTTTGAACGTGTTTTATTCGCAATAGGTATTCGTCATGTTGGCGCAACCGTTGCGAAGAAACTCGTGCGCCACTTTAGAACCATAGAATCTTTGTTATCTGCGAATCGAGAGGACCTTCTGGCGGCAGAGGAGATTGGGGAGGTCATAGCCGACCAATTGTTAGCTACCTTCCAAAAGCCAGAGTGGCGCTTAGAAATTGAAAGGCTACGGCAATATGGTTTAAATTTTGAAGCGGAGCTGAAAGAACAACTATCGGATTCGCCTATTTCAGCAAAAAAGATTGTGGTTAGTGGCGTGTTTGAGAGCATTAGTCGAAATGAGCTCAAAGAACTTATAGAAACACTTGGTGGTTCAAACGTTAGTAGCATAAGCGGTAAGACGGACTATGTATTTGCTGGAGAAGGCATGGGCCCTGCAAAACTAAAAAAGGCTACCAGTCTTGGTGTTCCCATATTAAATGAAATGGAGGTTCGGACCTTGCTTAATCTATGAGACAGATCAAAGAATTCTTCTGGAGGCGTGGACTAAAACAGGCATTGCCGAGCAGGCACTTACTTAGAACTAGCGACCCAAAAGTTACTGTTTTAACGAGTAATCACGCTCTGATTGAGGTGGTCAAGGAGTATTTCACTGCAGTAGATTTCATTTACTTCGAGAACATGCGAAGACCAAAGGGTGAGATATTAAAGACATACCATCTGTATAAAGATGATATAAGCTTAAGAGGCGAACCGAAGCGATTTATCCCTGACCCGGGAGATAACCATATCTTGTTGAACCTTGAAAACGATTCGCCGAATTTAACCTGGTATTGGTACTCAAGAAGCTACGACATTAAGGTAGATTTGTGCGGTATCTATGAAAATGCTGATTTAAGTATTACGAACCCTAACATATCCCTAAAGGAACAATTGGCAATGCTTAAAAACATGCTTAAAGTGATGACTACAAATGAATAAATTAGACCTATCAGGAGTCGGTGTTGCATTGGTTACTCCGTTTCAGCGTAATGAGACAAAAAGTGTAGATTATACAGCACTTGAACGCCTCTTAGAGCACTGCATCTCAAATGGCGTGAACTACTTCGTTGTCAACGGCACAACGGCTGAAAATCCAGTTTTAACAGTGGATGAAAAGCAGCAGGTACTTCAGTTCGTACTAAAGGTAACAGCGGGTAGAATTCCTGTTGTTTTTGGAATTGGCGGTAACAATACTCATGCTTTGGTTGAAGAGCTGGAAGCGTTTAATACTGACGGCGTTTCTGCAATTCTGAGCGCAAGTCCATATTACAACAAACCTTCACAAGAAGGTATTTACCAACACTATGCAGCATTAAGTGCCGCGAGCCCCTTGCCATTAATATTGTATAATGTTCCAGGAAGAACAAGCAGTAACATGAGTGCGCAGACAACCGTTCGTTTGGCTAAGAACTTTGGTAACATTGTCGCAATAAAAGAGGCGAGTGGTAATCTTGATCAAATCACAGAAATTTTGCTCGAACGACCTGCAGACTTTCAAGTAATTTCCGGGGATGATAACCTCACCTTTGCTATGATGGCCCTAGGAGCTGAAGGAGTTATTTCTGTGAGTGGGCAGGGTGTTCCAGAAGTCTTCTGTACTATGGTTAACCATTTATCAGCAGGCCAATGGATACAGGCACGCGCAGCACACCTGAGTATTTACGACTTAACAAATCAATTGTTCGAAGAAGGCAATCCAGTGGGAATCAAAGCACTTCTAGAAGCACGAGGCATCACGACGGCCGCAGTTAGACTTCCTTTAGTAGAGGCGTCGAGTGACCTTAAAAACTCCTTAATAGCAAGTTTAGAAGTCCTTAGCTTGGTCTAAACGGGGTTATGAAGGTATTATATGCACTGCAAGGCACCGGAAACGGCCATGTTGCAAGGGCAAGAGAAATTGTGCCAATTTTAGCAAGCCGATGTGATTTAGATGTCCTCGTCGCAGGTACCCAAAGTCAGATTGCCTTGGAGTATCCTATCCGATTTAAGAAATTTGGATTAACCATGAAGTATAATTCCAGTGGGGGAGTAAGCTACTGGAAAAGTTTATTTGGAAACAAACCCTTACGATTCATAAGGGATGTTTACACGCTTCCCGTTAAAGGGTACGACCTGGTGATTATCGATTTTGAAGCCATCACTTCATATGCTTGTTTACTTAGAGGAGTTAAGAGTTTACAGCTTAGTCACCAGGCGGCGTACTGGTCCTCACGAACACCGCGTCCGCCTAGGAGTGTATGGCTATGGGAGTTCATTTTGCGCTACATGTCACCCAGTGCGTTTAAAATTGGTTTTCATTTCAGTGCCTATGATTCCTTTATTTTACCACCGATCATTAGAGGTGATGTTCGTAAATTAACTCCTATAAATGGTGATCATTACGTAGTGTACTTGCCGGCCTATAGTGCAACCACGTTGGCGCACTGGTTTCAGCAGTTTCCCGATGAACAGTTTGTAATTTTCTCTAGAGACGAAGTGATAATTGACACTTTAAATACAACCTTTTTAAGTATTGATAATAAGTTGTTTACAGATTCATTAGCGAAATCAAAGGGTATTATTTGCAGTGCGGGTTTTGAAGGTCCCTCTGAAGCAATGTTTTTAGGTAAAAAAGTGTTGCTTTCACCAATATCAGGACAATACGAGCAAGCCGCGAATGCCGTATGTGCAGAGCGGGAAGGCGCTATGGTATTTTATCAGCTCAATGCCTTAGCGGTAGATATTTTCAAACGTTTTTTCATTTCAGAAAATTCTGTTAAAAGGGCATGGCCGGACTACAATGAAGACCTTGTAGAAGGTATTTTAGCCAGGGCGAAGAACGGAGAGGATTTGGACGATATTTCCACTCTACAACTTCACTAAAAATCGTATCTTTGCGCGTTCATGAAATTGATTAGACTAGCTACATACCTGCTATTTGCCTTTGTTTTTACAAACTGCGGCGAATACCAAGAGGTTCTTAAAAGTAAAGACCTTGATTATAAATTCTCGAAAGCCGTAGAATACTACGACGCAGGAGAGTATAACAAGGCCTATCCTATTTTTGACGAATTAATCTCGTTATACCGCGGAACGCACAAAGCACAAGAAGTGTACTTTTATTATGCGAACACACTGTATTTGCAGAAAAACTACATCTTAGCTGGCTACCATTTCAAGAATTTCTACAAGACATTCCCTCAAAATGAACAGGCGGATGAAGCCGCGTATTTAACGGCCTACTGCTACTATTTGGAAGCCCCAAAGCACAGTCTAGACCAAGCCTACACGTTTAAAGCAATTAACGAGATTCAACTTTACATTAATACTCATCCAAATTCTGATAAGCTAGAAGATTGTAATGCTTACATGGAGGAGCTTAGAAGTAAGCTAGAGTTGAAGAGCTATGAGATTGCCTTTCAATATTACAAGACTAGACAGTACAAAGCAGCTATGACGGCGTTCACTACAACCGTTAGTGAATACCCGGATACGCCATACCGTGAAGACGCCTTGTATTATAAAACGCTATCGGCCTTCAAATTGGCAAATAACAGCCTCGAAGCGCTACAAGATGAAAGATTTACAGAGGCCAAAACAGCATTAAATGATTTTGAAGAAGCGTTCCCAACTAGTGATCGCCTCGAAGATTTACGTAAATTGATACACTAAATTCCTGATTTCCTATGGATTATAAAAAGATGCAAGCGGACAAGAATACGCGAACGCACAACACTAACGCTATTGATGCACCTACGGATAATATCTACGAAGCATTGACCATTATCTCAAAGCGTGCTGAGCAAATCAATGACATTACTCGCGAGGAGCTGCACGCAAAACTGCAGGAATTTGCTTCTTCCACAGAATCTCTAGAAGAGATTTTCGAGAATAAAGAGCAAATTGAGGTGAGTAAGTTTTACGAAAGCTTGCCGAAGCCAACTGCAATGGCCCTTCAAGAGTGGTTAGAAGATCGTATCTACTACCGCAAAGAGAACGAAGAAGAGAAATAGATCGTGGAAATAGGGCCTTTGTACAAGCGAAAGGTACTGCTTGGAGTTTCCGGCAGTATTGCGGCCTACAAAAGTGCTCATTTAGTCCGTGAACTAATTAAATGGGGTGCTGAAGTCCAGGTAGTGATGACCACTGCTGCGAAGGACTTCATCACCCCATTGACGCTTTCTACTTTAAGTACACGTCCCGTCTACAGTACTTTCTTAAAGGAAGAAGAGGAGCAATATGGTGTATGGAACAACCATGTAGACTTGGGTTTATGGGCCGACCTTATGCTCATAGCGCCAACTTCAAGTAATACACTTTCAAAGCTTGTTACAGGCGCTTGCGACGATTTGTTGTCTGCTGTATACATGAGTGCGAAGTGCCCTGTCTATGTGGCCCCTGCCATGGATTTAGACATGTACAAGAATGCCGCGACTGCATCCAACATAGAAGTATTGGAATCCAGAGGGGTAGTGGTCCTGCCGGCCGAACACGGTGAACTAGCTAGTGGTTTAATAGGGCAAGGAAGAATGGCAGAACCCGAAGCTATTTGTGAATTTATCACATCGCACTTACTGAAACAACTTCCATTGTACGGTAAAAATGTGCTTATCAATGCGGGACCTACGCATGAGCATATTGACCCTGTTCGGTATATTGGTAACAATAGTACAGGACAAATGGGTGTTGCACTGGCGCAAGCATCCAAAGCCTTGGGTGCCACTGTAACCCTTGTATTAGGACCAACACATCACCCTTTAGATTTGAAAGGTCTACAGGTTATTCGTGTTGTTAGCGCGAAAGAGATGTTAACAGCGATGCAAGAATATTACCCTTCCTCCGTTTTAACCATATGCACAGCAGCGGTTAGCGATTTTACACCCGTAGATGCTGAAGATAAAAAACTTAAGAAAACATCTATGACGGGTACTATGAGTCTTCAACTTGAACAGACACCAGATATACTGGCGGCTTTAGGTGCTGCAAAGAAGCCCAATCAAAAATTGGTAGGTTTTGCGTTAGAAACGAACAATGGTGAGGATTATGCTAAAGAAAAGTTGGTGCGGAAAAATGCGGATGCCATTATTTTGAATATGCTTAGTTCTAAGACTGGATTTGAATCCAATACTAATGCCGTCGACATATTTTTCCAAGATGGGGGAGAACTGTCCTTCGAACTTATGGATAAATCGCTTTTAGGAAAACAGCTTTTAGAGGCATTGATTGAAAAATTTCAATGAGCATGAATCGGTCAATTCTCTTTGTCTTCATTTTATACCTCCTCGCAGGACACTGTAATGCGCAAGAGCTACGTGCCACAGTTAAAGTATTGAGCCCAGAGGTTCAAGCGACCAACAAGGATATATTTCAAACGCTCGAAACGTCGATGGAAAATTTCCTGAACGGCTATGCATTTACCGACCACAAATACAGTGATGAAGAACGTATCGAATGCAACTATATCATGACAGTCAATAGCTTGAGTGGTACTAGGTTTGATGCAACTTTGCAGGTACAATATTCAAGACCAGTTTACAATAGCAACTACAACTCACCTGTATTGAAAGTGCTGGACAAGGATGTGGTTTTTAGCTACCAAGAGAATGAGCCTATAGATTTTCAACAAAATACCTACACCACTAACCTAAGTTCTATTTTATCGTTCTATGCGTATACCATCATTGGTCTGGACAGATGCACGTTTAAAGCTAATGGAGGAGATGCCGAATTTGCCATTGCACAGAATATTGTTACAACTGCGCAAAGCAGCGGTGGCGCGAGCGGGTGGAAGAGCTTCGATGGCACGAAAAATAGATTTTGGATCACGGATGCTTTAATGAGTCCAGTTTTTGAGCCAGTGAAAACGTGTCTTTACATGTACCACCGTCAAGGATTAGACCTTATGTATTTGACTGAAAACCATAAGCAAGCTTTAGAAACCATAACAACAAGCTTAAAAGCATTGGAGGTTCCCAATCAAAAGCGTCCCAATAGTTATTTATTAAACCTGTTCTTCGACGCGAAAAATACGGAGATATTATCCTTGTACTCAGAAGCAGCAACTTTGGGAGTGGATACCAAAACGCTTCAGACTACTTTGGAGGGGTTGGATCGCACACATGCAAGCAGCTACGGTGATTTAGGAGGAAAGTAATGCTGAAAAGAATACGAATACGAAACTTCATCCTGATCGATGAGTTGGACCTTCCAATTCTCGGCGGAATGACGGCGATGACTGGTGAAACCGGTGCGGGCAAGAGCATACTACTAGGTGCACTTGGTGCGGCTTTAGGACAAAGGCTTTCAGCAAAATCTGTGCTCAAGGACAAAAAGAGTAAGGCTGTTGTTGAACTTGAGGTGGTATTGCCGGAATATTTAGAAACAGAATTTCTTTCGAAGGATATTGATTTTGATACACATAGTGTATTTCGAAGAGAGCTGTTGCCCAATGGGAAATCCAGGGCCTTTATCAACGACACCCCTGTTAAAAGTGCGGACTTAGCTCATTTTGCGGGCCAGTTTATTGACATAAACAGTCAAAGTGATTCCGGTCTACTTACGGATATCGCTAAACAAATGGAGCTGATTGATTCGTTCGTAGCATCAGTGGAAGAACGTATTGAATATGATGCTCTATTTACCGCTCTAAAAAATGTTATACACGAACAGAAATTGCTTGTTGAACAAGCGGACACAAGCGATTTAGATTACCTAGAGTTCCTATTCCACGAGCTCGATAAGGCCAATGTTAAACCGGGCGAATATGATGAAATTGAAGAATTGGTTCGTTTAAATAAAAATGCAAGCGACTTCAACGATCAATACAATGAATTGGCCCATCTCATCGGTGGGGAATCGAAGCTTTTGGACCAATTGTTTACCGTTGAGTCTAAACTAGCACGCTTAGCGACAAGCGATGAAACTACGGAGCCATTACTTGAGAAGTTATTGGAGGTTATTACACATACACAATCCATCGAGCGTGAAATCAGAGAACGAATTAAAGCTGCCGAACTGACCGTTGATGTAGATGCCTTGATTGATCGAAAAAATCAAATCGATGGGCTTATTCGTAAGCATCGCGTTCTTGATTCAGAGGCCTTGGTAGAAAAGTTTGATGCACTAGGAGCTCAGATTAAATCAATAAAAGATAAAGATGCTTTATTGAAGACGTTGAAAGCTGAGCAACTCAAACTTGAAGGAGCGATTAAAACTGCCGGGACCAAACTTCATGCGAAGCGCTTGGAGGCTACAGAACTTATTCAAAGTTCACTCGCTGGGTATTTGAGCGATGTGGATCTGTCCAAGGCGAAAATTGAATTGGTCTGGCAAGAACAACCTGCGACATCCTACGGATTGTACAAACCTCAATTCATGTTTAGCGCGAACCCTGGGAGCCCGCTTGAGCCTTTAAATAAGGTAGCGTCTGGGGGTGAGCAGAGTCGAGTTAAGTTGGCGTTGAAGGCTGCTTTAGGTAAACACATTACTTTGAGTTGTCAAATTTTTGATGAAATAGATACTGGTATAAGTGGGGCCACAGCAGAAAAAGTGGGCAACCTGATGTCGCAATTGGCTCAAACGCAACAAATCATAACGATTACACATTTACCTCAAGTAGCCTCAAAGGGTTCTACCCATTGGATGATTTCGAAATCGTCTACCGACACAACAACAGAAAGTAATGTGTATACACTCGCCCCTAACGAGCGAATTGAAGAACTTGCGCGAATGCTTAGCGGCGCTAAAATCACCCAGGCTGCGAAGAATCAGGCAGAAGCCTTGTTGAAAGCGAGGTAAAACCTATTTTAGCAACTTATAACAAACACAAGAATATGTCAAACGGATTACTCAGTGGCAAATGCGGTATTGTATTTGGCGCTTTAAATGCAGATTCAATTGCTTGGAAGGCAGCGGAAGCGATCCACGCACAGGGCGGTAAAGTGGTATTGACTAATGCACCTATTGCTATGCGCATGGGTGAATTAAACAATTTGGCGGAGGCTATTGACGCACCTATTATAGCTGCAGATGCCACCAGTATGGAAGACTTGGACAAGTTGATTACAGGGGCCATGGAACACTTTGGAGGTAAGATTGACTTTATCCTTCATAGTATTGGTATGAGTGTAAATGTCCGTAAAGGCAAGCACTACACTGAATTGAATTATGACTGGCTTCAAAAAGGTTGGGATGTAAGTGCTGTTAGTTTTCACAAAGTTATGCAGAGCGCTTGGAACCATGATGCAATGAGCGAATGGGGATCAATTTTAGGGTTGACCTACATGGCAGCACAGCGTACTTTCCCGGATTATAATGATATGGCGGACAATAAGAGCTACCTCGAAAGTATCGCACGCAGCTTTGGATACCATTGGGGTGTTCGTAACAATGTTCGCGTAAATACCATTTCTCAGAGCCCAACACCAACCACTGCTGGGTCAGGTGTTAAAGGCTTCGGAGGGTTTATTGCTTACGCAGAGAAGATGTCTCCGCTCGGAAACGCTACTGCTGAAGATTGTGCGAATTATATCGTAGCAATGTTCTCTGATCTCACGAAACGAGTAACCATGCAAAATCTTTACAATGATGGCGGTTTTTCGAATATGGGGGTAAGCGATCTAGTAATGGCCCAATTCATGGAAGGGGAGCCAGAAGAATAGCAATAAAAAACTTTTAACAATAGTAAAAGCCACTCCTAATATGGGGTGGCTTTTTTGTATAATACAAGCTTGGCTTTTTCGAACGTAGCTTCAACTTCAAAACCCTCGGGAGCGGGACCTCCTAATCGTATAAGAAAATACGGCTGCGCTCTATCAGTTAAG
>Ga0209833_1002562_pt1 | contig 10821 bp, 9 predicted proteins | sample COGITO_mtgs_1105_3_FD_184797 | JGI IMG/M metagenome (GOLD analysis project Ga0209833, IMG submission 184797) | Pelagic marine microbial communities from North Sea - COGITO_mtgs_110506 (SPAdes) (version 2) | ecosystem: Environmental > Aquatic > Marine > Epipelagic ... | reverse complement strand
AGGAGCAATCAACGTCGCCGTTGATAAGCACGCGGCCCTTGCTGGTTCGTGAGTAAGGACCAACCGCGTCTTGTGTTGGCCGAGCCCACGACAGGATCGATTGAGTGGTCTTACCACTCATGTCCTTATCTTTGACCATGCTCAAGCGGATGGTAATCGAGTCGGTCACCGACTGTGAACCTTCCCAACAGACCCGAGCTCGCTTGGCACTCTTTGCCTGCTTGCGGAGAACTTTTTGACCTGCGGATTTCCCCTTGTACTGCATTACCGTCACCGTTGCTGCATCAATGAATCCGAATTTTGGATTCGAGATAATGAAGTATCCCGGATCGATAGTCCCCTCAGGGAAGTCGAAAGTGGCGGCGTTGTTCTTAATCTTCACTTGTGGTGCGTCGTCGGGCAAGGACGAGTAGGACACCTCACACCCTTCGCAATCGGATCCGACAAACTTCACGTTCAAAGTGGTTGATTCAGCTCCGTAAACAGGCGCAATCATTCCCAGACTGGATAGCGCGCAACAAAGTGGTCTTGCCGGCTCCGTTCGGTCCTAACAGCCCGGTTACCGACCCCGCGAAGACATCTAAAGTCACGTCCTCGATACCCCGCACCGCCCCGTACGTCACGGTCAGCGATTTCACTCGGAAGACCGCCCGTCCAGTTACGGAGTCGCTCAACTAGATTCCCAAGGCCTTCTTTTTCGCTGCGGTGAATTCTTCGTCAGTGAGCACACCAGAAGCGTGCATCGCTGCTAGGTCTTCCAGTGTTGGGCCAGAATCTGCGGTTGCGGGTGCCGCAGGCGCGGATGGTGCGGGCGCAGTTGGTTTGGAGTTACGGTTGTGCGCGCGAGTCGCTGCTCCACTTACGGCAGCTGCTGTTGCGGCTCTCCTCATGATTCCCATATTGATTTCCCTTCGTTGTTTTTTAGTGTGCTAACCAGAAAAGACATGCAAGGCTGGCCGTGATCAAGGTTAATCCAGCGACCAGCACACCTGCAATCAGCACGGCTCCACGCCTTTCACTAAGCCTAAGTCTTTATTCCGCGGGGATTCGGGCGTTGAATAGCAACACGCCCCCTGCTCCTATCAGTGCCGACGTGAGGGATTTAGCCCACAGGTGTTCGAAGACCAAGATGGCTGCCGAGCTGCCAGGTTCAAGCATGTCAGCTACGTCTTGGAAGTCTTCGTCTTCTACGTAGTCGGCGCTATCACTAACAATTAGTTCCGCCCATTCCTCATTGCCAGCGTCCACCGCCTCTAATGTGACAACTTGGCCGTCCAGCGCTTTTGCCACAAATTTTAAGTCTAGAATCGCGATTTGACCCCCGGCCACCAGTCGCGCCAATTCCGGAAGAATCTCGCCTGAAAATTGATTTCCTGGGAAACCTAGAACAAGTACTTCAATCGGGCCGTTTGACATAATCCTCTTCTCCCATAATTAATGAAAAGTTTCGTAACGCGAGAACGTGAGCACCGCCGCCACATTCAGGTCTGCGTGTTCACCGTTATTAATTTCGCATTGCTGAACGACTTTAAATCTTATCTAACCGCATCTCGCCCGATCAAGCGACAATCTGGCTTGATTTGTGTCATGGGCTTCGTCATACCGATAACTATATCGTTACACCGGGCGCAGAGGTCAGGAGAAAAGCTCTGCGCATGCCGCACTCGCGAAATTATCACTGTCAGCCAATAAGGCCAGCTATTCCCCCAAGAGTCAACTTGATACCAAAAATCAGCAGTACAGTGATCGTGATCCCTGCAGAATTAACGCCCATCCATGATCCCAATGAACCCAGGATGTGCTCAGCTTTCGACCGCATAAGCAAGTAGATGGTCATGGGAATGACTACACACAGGCTCGCAACAAATACATACGCCAGTGACACGATCCAGATCTCAGCCGGTGCCAGTCCGTTGTTCCCGATTGCGGCTGCTGCAGCTAGTGTGAGCATCAAATTCTTTGGATTAATGCTTCCCAACGCAAAACCCAAAATGCCTGAGTAGCGGGGTGATGCCTGCTGAAGACCTGCCATCCATTTCGGCTGGGCGGCATTTTGATCGGCTGGAGTTCGAGTCTGCCATGTTCGACCTGCCTGGAAGAGAAGGCCGAAACCTAGGAATACACGCAACCATTGCGTCCACGGGACCGGGTCCGAGGCAACTGCGATGCCGAGACCTATGCCGGTGGCACAGACTGCACCAACACCTGCCAGCCAACCGAGGGTAAACGTGGATCCGGACGATGTGGCTCGGTCTCCTTGAAGGATGAGTACTAATGCAATAACGGCTGCGGCACTTGCACTTACCCCCACGGCTAATGGCAGAACCTCGCTAAGAACTTGAAGCATGGCGCTTCCATTTGTTTGCACAACCTATTCCTTATCTGTAGGAGTCACTGCCTTCCATGACGGTGTGAGGCCCCCCCCTTTTTTTTGTGGGCAAGGTTTACGCGGTGTGCGCCGCAGTGTAGTTGAACAACAACTCGCATTGCAGTGGTGTTTGGTCTTTGATCTTGGAATACCTGCGTTGCATGAAAAAACGTCAGCATCGTCAATATTGTCTCGTACGTTTCTTAACTGGCCTAGTCATTCGGCTGCGTCAATCATTTACTCTGATTGAATAATGTCATCGTGCTAGCGAGGTAGCCCATTTCAACAGTGCCGTGCGGTTTGTATTTTACGGCTACGAGGTCATTTGGCACAAGCAACTCTTCATAAATCCCACATTTAGTAGCGACCGATGTCACTATCCCGTCTCGTAACGCAAGTCGGGCAATGCTGCAGAAAGACGCTCCAGATCACTGGCCGTCCAATCTGGGTGGTCGATACCTAGAGCCACGGCAGGGGCCATTTGGGCACTGTAATTGTGGCCTACTTCGGGTGGCTCTCCACCGGCCACTAAATCTAGGCCTACCTGGAGGAAAGTCACAATTGGGATCCAGCGGAATTGCGGCATGACTCCCGGTCCTAGGGGCGAGTCGGCCCAGTCTGGCTTACTCAACAACAATGAGGGGCTCCAATAAACAACGGGATCGTTCGCGTGAGCTGCAAACACGATGCGAGTACCTTGATTTGGATTCGCCGTTCCACTAGTTTCTGGCGTAACAATTACCTGCACTATGGAACCGTCACCCACCACGGGGTCCCACGCAGGTCCGCTCGTGCGTTCGGCTTGCCACGACTTCCACAAGGTGGACTCAGCTGGCGGACCGATCCACACAATTTTCTGGATGTCCTGAGTAACATCTTCTGGTTGATCTCCCACTTGCCAAGCCCCCTGGGTACCCATCGAACCCAGAGACTCACCGAAAAGGATTAATTCTGGTCTTGAATCTGACGGGAGAGACTTCCAACGGTCGACGACCGCTTTGATCAAAATTGAGTTTTGGTCCATCGAAGTCTGCGGATCAATTAAAAAGCCAATCCACGATGGCACAGCCGAATACTGAACAGTCACTGTTGTGACGTCACCTCCGGTGACTGCCTCGATGGAATTGATCGCGTCAGGGTCTACCCAGCCGGTGCCTGTTACTCCGTAAATAACGAGATGCGGCCGTGACCACGCGTCTACACGATCTAGCTCTGCGAGGGCAATCTCCACTCTCTCTTCCGGAGTTTGCGCTTGCTGCATCCCGACGTACAGGCGGACCGGCGTGCTTGAAGGGCGTCCCGTGATGCGGGTGATCTCGGACGATGTCATTGTGTTGTTAACGTAGAACCGTCCTTCGCGACCAAGAGTTTCCCAGTCTGTGTTACTCCCGGCACTTCCACTATTGATTCCAAGATTTACAGGATTCTGACCGCTGGAATCAGCGTTGATCGAATCGTAAGAGACGGTGATCGCGTTAAATGCACCACCGAAAACGGCGACGGAGCCAACACACCATGCGGCGGCAACAACGCTACGAAACCAACGGATGCGTCCGGGTGAACCACTCACCCACGTGGACAAGCCCGGGATAAGCGCAATGGCCCGTGCCAACAGGCGAGTGACAACGCGAAAACCACGCCCGATACATACAAAAATCAGACCCAGAAAGGCAGCTCCCAAAAACAACGCCACGGTTGCGGGTGCGCCTTTGGTGAAATTAAGAGCATCCTGCTGGTCGTATTGCCATCCAAGCGCGATTGGGGTCAAGATCGCGCAAGGAATCCAAATGGCCAGCAGTGAGACCAGGACAACTTGTCGGTCAGGGTAACTTGCAGTGAACCGCACAATACTGCGAGCGATCCATTCCACGGTCGAACCAATTGCGTACCCGGCAGCCATCCCTAGCCCAGCGACAAGGATCATGAAAAATGTTCCTCGAGGAAGCAAGGAAGGGGTCAAGGAAGCTGCGTAGCCAATGCCGGCGCCAATCAAGCCACCGTAGGACGGCAGCGTCAACATGACTTTCCCGTTCAACCCCGACCTGAGTGCCATTGCACCTCTTCACTTTTCTACTTCGCGATACAAACCTAACGGAGAGCGTATGCGATCGTCTACCAAATCGGTTACACCCTGTCATATACGACGCGGTTGTCGCTTGCTAATCAACCACATTAGCTTCTGCCCTTACCCTGCTTCCCACAAAAGGACTTGCGCTTGTGGGATTTCCTGTCTTGCCCCAATCTCGTGCTAGTTGGGTTCGATTTCTCCTGGGCGCCATGTCTTGTCGAACCAGGCCTCTTCCGGGCCGTAGAGGCGCAAGATGGCGAACCAACCCTTGCCGGGACGGGTCTGAATCCAGTTCCCTGCGCCCTCCGATGGCCGCTGCGGCCCGATGGTGAGCAGCACGCTGCCATCAGGGTCGGTCCGTAGGTCTTCGCGCATGCTGTTGACGCTCGGGAACTTCTGGTCCGGGGTTTGCAACATGGATCGTGTCTGCGGGTCGTAAATGACGAAAGACCAGAAGTTCTTTGCTGGCACGTCAGCCGGGATCCTCAGGGTGTAGGTCTTGTCCCCGTCGAACCACTCACCGTTTGCATCGCGCGCGATGATCGCGTACTGCGAGCCGACACCCGGGATGCGCCAGACCATCGCCGGGGTGTTCACGGTGGCGACGTAGAAGAAGGCAAGGCGGGAGTCCATGTCGGTTCCCCCTGCACCATCGTCCACCAGGAAGCGATAGTCCCACTCGGGAAACAGGGTGAACCACTTGCTTTGTTCTTCGCTGTACAAATAGGCGGCGGGGTTTCGCGGAGCAAAAGCCACCGCGCGTGCGTACGCGCTGGCCGTCGCGGCGGCATCTTCGAACTTCTCACGTTTGGGACCGTGAAGCGAGAAAGGCTGGCCCTTTCGAATACCTAAGGCGCTAGCGATCCCGAGTACTTCAGGGTCGAATGCTTCGGCCGGCTCTTTGTTGATGGCTCGGTGGATTTCCTCGTAGAAGGACGCATGGTTGGAGTGAATGGTGTTGTGCACCAAGCCGGACCCGTTCACCCAGTTCATCGCCGGCGGGTTCGCCTTGTCTTTCAAAGCGTAAGCGCGGATTCCGTTCCGAAAATTTGTGGAAGCAGGTTCGGGATCGCCATTGACGAGCAAGCCACGACACGGCAGCAAGTTGGTATACGTCGGGGTGTGCGCTATGAAGTAGTTCTCACCGTCGACGTCTGCGACCTCCCCGTTGGAGACCTCTTTCAAGAGTCCGTCGTAGTTCGGACCGAGGATCAAGTACTTCCCACCCTCGCCGCGGTCGGGGCCCGGGGCACCCATGTCGGTGACGAACTTGAACGTGGCGTCGTTGATTGTGCTCGGGCCACAGCCCGGTGGCACCTCAATGACAACGGGGCCGGACTTCTCGAGATCCAGCACGCAGAACGCATACACCGTGTCTGTATTGCCGGTCAGGTAGAGGCTGTTGGAGTCCATGAGGTTGTCGAAGATCATCCAGTTCTGTTCGGGCTTTCCTCCCGAGAACTGCTGGGAGACACCGAGGCGAATTGCTTCCATGCTCGCGACCGGCACCATGTTGATGAACAGAGATACCGCGCGGTGGAAATCAACCTCGCTGTACGACGAGGCGACCGTCGCCGGCATGGGCATTCCGTCGCGGAACTGCATGGTGACACCGTCCACGGAAGCGTCATCGTCCGTCAAAAGATCCGACGGAATCTCCGAGTTGTAGTTGTCTCTCACTATGGTACTTCCCTCCATACACTCAACGGGCGTTGTGCGTCACCGAAGCGTGGCACAGGTCAGCCCCCTCTTGTGTGCGATGAGACAAACTGAACACATCTGTTCCACGTCCATTTACAGCGCGTGGGTTGCAGTTGTCGCACAAGGGCCGGTCCTCCATTAGTGCGTGAGACAAAAACGGTGCTTTTATTTCACTTGCCATTACGTGAGCTTCCCCGGCTACTGCCAGCCAACTACCGCCTGTTCACTAGATTACGCGATAACGAATTCACGTGACAGGAAATCACGACCGTGCCATAGTGGGCTGCCATGAAGATGCTTCCGAACGTCTCACAGGCGGCAGAGAACACCCCCGAGCACCGTGATCGCATCGTCGATGCAGTCCGAGGGGTCAGCCTCGTCGTCGTCGTTTTCGGCCATCTGCTGCTCGCGGTCGTGTACTGGCCCCAGGACGATCCCCCGCGACTCGGCAGTTTAATGCTCGCCTACCCCTGGACTCAGGTGCTGACGTGGATCCTCCAGGTGATGCCGCTGTTCTTCGCGTTCGGCGGCGCCGCCAACGCGCGGGCATGGGTACGCGCGAGGCAGACACACACGTCCTACTCCACGTGGATGTGGGGAAGGATTCGACGACTCCTGCGACCGGTCACCATCTACCTGCTCGTCGCGGCAACAGCAGCGTGGATCACCGCTGTCATCTGGGGAGACATGGTCGCACCGCTACTCGGCCAACTCGGCGTGCAACTGTGGTTCCTGGGCGTCTACATCGTCACCACCGCGCTCCTTCCCGGGATGCTGGCGTGGCATCAGCGATCCCCCGCGGGGCCTTTCCTCGTACTCGTCCCCATCGTCGTTGTTATCAACCTGGGCACCACGATCGCCGGGTGGCCGCTCCCCGTGGGCATCATCAACGTAATCCTGGTGTGGTTGCTGCTGCAGCAGTTGGGGTTTTTCTGGCGATCTAACCCGCAGGATGCCCAGCCCCGACGTTGGGCAGCGGTGGGAGCCAGCTGCCTGGCACTAGCGGTGTTCCTGGTCTCTTGGGGCCCCTGGCCAGTCAGTTTGATAGGCATTCCCGGTGACGTCGTCACGTTCGATTCACTGTCGATCTTTGGATCCACCATCGCGGTGCCCGGATTCGATGGGGAGTACTCCAACATGTTCCCGCCGAGCATCATCCTTCTGTTGCAGGGCGTAGCGCTGGTGTCGGCAATTTACGTTCTGCAGCGGCCGTTAAGCCGGCTTCTTCACCGATCCCGCGTGTGGTGGATGGTCACCGGGATCAACATGACGGCGATGAGTACTTATCTGTGGCACGTGCCGGCGATCATGTTCGCGTTCGTCCTGCTGCACGCGATCGGCCTCGATCCGCCGACGGAGATCGGTGAGGCCGGTTACCCCGTGCCCATCGCTGCGGGTCCGTACTTCGCGTGGTTCGCTCTCGCGCTGGTCGTCTTCGTGGTGTTGCTCGCGGCGTTCGTTTCGGTGTTGTGGAGCACCGAGTACCGGCCGTTGCCGTGGTGGGACTCCCCCGTTCGGGTCAGTGTGTTTGGTGCCGGTGCGCTGCCGCGGAACATTATCGTCGCCGTGGGGGTCATCGTCCTGTGGCTGGCGTTCATGATTCTCGCCATCGTGGGCTTGCGGGGCTTCCCAACGGAAACTCGTTACTGGTCCGGGATCCCGGTCAATGCGCTGTGGGGAGTTGTGGGCGTGTTCGTCGGTTCGGCCGTTGTTCGACTGACGTCACGACCAGCACAGGTGCCGGCCACTACCCGAGAGTCATCACCGCTTTCACCATCTGATGGTCCTTAGCCATGCCCTTCCCCAAGACTATCTTTGGCCCGTCGTTTTGCTGATGACGACCATGCCTCCCATTCGCATTCCAATTGTTTGACCCCAGATTCGATATGACACGGCCCAGTAGGCCAAGAACGTTGCGTAGCCCGTAACGACAGCCACTGGTGTCCAGAGGTCGTCATTCCGGTGCGGTGGTGATGTTCAACTCAGGGGATTGTGGTTCGATGGCCAGCATCCCCACGCTTTCGCGTAAATGAGAAGCCTAGATCACTCACAACTAATCAAAGCTATGTTGTTTCCCCCGACCTTGTCCTGAACTTTGGTTTAACCGAACTCGCCTACTCCCTCGAGGAGCAAAATCACGAGGTTGTGGCTCATTTGGACCCTACCGGACACTTTCACCCACGGTCGGGGCGATCAGCGTGTATATTTATGGGTCTCAACGTTCGATCCGCTTTTTGGTGGGAAGCAGGCGGTTAGGTGCAGATCACACTGTAGTTGCCTCAACGCCTTTTCACCGGTCCGTCATTGTAGTAACATTAGTTCAATTAGAGAGAAGAATGAGTTCGCAAAAGCCAGATGAAGCTGTAAGGCTTGCTTGGCGCTCGCGTCTTTCACAGTTTCAATTCTGGTCAAGTTCGCAAATCGTCAATGTTGCCCGACGGCCGACAGATATTTTTATTCTGATTGGCACACTCGTTGGATTCGTTGTGGTCACGTTCCTTCTGCCGGACGATTTCTTGGCTGGATTGCAGCTCGATCCGGGTCTGACAAACATTGCCGATCCCGCCTTACTGTTGAGCAGTATCGGGTTGATGGTGTGGGGGCTTTTTGTCTTCGGCATGTCAGTCTTCAGTCAGTCGCACCGTCGGATCCTCATGCAGTACCTCGTTGCGATCGCTATCAGCGTGGGGGCTTCGATGATTGCGGTCTCACGCAATGACGGTGGCGAATTTTTTCAAATTGGAACGATTGGGATCTGGGAGCCGCACTGGTCATTCAGCACCGTCCTGCCGCTCGGGGTGGCGCTCGTTTCAACGGCTTCGCCGTTCTTAAGTCGCCGGGCAAGATTCCTCGGGAGGGTCTTGATTACCGGTGCTTTTTTTGGTGCCATCTTGTTGGCAGAGTATTTGCCTACCAGCGCCAGTAACCTAGTCTTGATCGCTCTTGCTGCTGCAGCAATTACTCACATCATCTTCGGAACACCGTCGGGTGGGCCTTCACCCAAGCAAGTAAAGGATTTTCTTGATTCCCGTGGTTTGGGGATCGAAGATCTCGCCGAAGACGTTGTGACGCCAGGAATCCACCGGATGTCTGGCCGTTGCGCTGACGGGTCGTTCATTGCGGTAAATGTTTTTGCATATGACGCGCTCGACTCCCAACTATGGGGAGGCTTGACCTCCACGTTCCGAAATAGGGAAACGAAGTCGCGGCTGGTCAAGGCCCGTCTAGATCAGGCCGAACACTCGATGCTGATGTCGACATTAGCTCAACGAGCAGGGGTTTCTGCTCGTTCAGTGAAGAGCCTATGGGAGACCGACAGAAATGACGTTCTGGTCGTAAGCGATGGCTACGGTGAAACTCTCACGGACGTCTCCATAACCACGGACGTCGCTCGGGGGATGTGGCGGCTCATTAATGCGCTTCATGAAGCAGGAATCGTGCACTCGGAGATTTCCAGACAGGCGATCTCAATATCGAATAACGGGGAACTGGCATTTAACGATCTTCGCTCCGCCTACATCTCTGAAGCCAATTCTGGCCGGATCCTCGACAATGTTAATGTGCTGGCTCTTACGGCTGCGAGTGTTTCTGTCGACACCGCAATAAGTATTGCCCGAGAATTTCTCTCCGATGATCAGCTGCTCGAAATGGCGCCCTACTTGCAAAAGGCTGCTCTGAGTTCTAGTTCCTCAGCCAGCAAGGAACTTAACGCCAAGAAACTCCGAGAACGTGTCCTCGAGGTAACGGGTGGGGAAGAAATTGAGCTTGCCCGGATCCGTCGGGTGGATCTGAAATCGGTTCTGACCATAACGATTATCGGCATCATCACATTCTCTCTGTATGGGCTCCTGTCCGGAGTAGATTTCCTTTCGATTATCCGCGAAATCCGAAATGCCGACTCGGCGTTAATTCTGTTGGCACTCCTACTGTCGCCAATCATTCAGGTGTTCTTCGCCTTATCTACGGTCGGTGCTGCGCGAAGGCCGGTGAAGTACTTCCCAGCCTTAATGCTTCAGTATGCGATCCAGTTCATCGCCGTGACGATGCCCGCCACTGCGGCACGAATGGCTATGAACATTCGCTTTTTCCAAAAGTTCGGCTTCCCTCCAGCGCAAGCGATATCGATCGGCGTTATCGACAGTTTCAGCGGATTCTTGATTCAGATACTGTTCCTGCTGACTATTTGGATCTTCGGTCTCACAGCCTTCACGGTTAGCCTTGGTTCGATTATCACCGACTCCGCTGGACGAGATTTTTCGGGACTTGTCGTAATCGTAGAACTCGCGATCATACTTATCGCACTGATTTTTCTCGCAGTCCTAATCGTCAAGCGCTCCCGCGACTTTGTCAGATCGATGCTACCGAAAATCCGCGAGACAATCCGCGACTCGTTCGAGAATGTGCGGGACTCCATTAGAGTGCTTGGCAGCCGTCGTAATGTTGTGATGATTATCCTAGGCAACGCCGGTGCCCAGATTATGCAAGCGATCATTCTTGGTGTGTGTCTTCACATTTTTGGATACAGCGCGAGCCTGTCCCAGTTAATTCTCATTAATACTCTGGTCAGTCTTTTCGCCGGGCTTATGCCAGTGCCTGGCGGAGTGGGCGTATCCGAGGCGGGATACGCCCTGTGTTTGCAGGCCATCGGAGTCCCACCGGACGTGGCCCTTGTCACCGCCACTAC
>Ga0209833_1002555_pt1 | contig 10837 bp, 11 predicted proteins | sample COGITO_mtgs_1105_3_FD_184797 | JGI IMG/M metagenome (GOLD analysis project Ga0209833, IMG submission 184797) | Pelagic marine microbial communities from North Sea - COGITO_mtgs_110506 (SPAdes) (version 2) | ecosystem: Environmental > Aquatic > Marine > Epipelagic ... | reverse complement strand
ACTGGAAAGATCAAGTTCATCTGTCTTTGTGATGGGGTGCTTTGATTTTTTGGGGGCTACAAAAACAAGATTGGTCTCAATGAGCGGCATGAACTCGAGCCGCGGGTGCTGTTGGTCGGGAAGGGCGGCAACAGAGATGTCGATCTCGCCGTTGATGACCTGTTGAATAGATGCTTCGGCAGATCCTGTGCGCAGCTCGAGGTGAACATCGGGGTAGGCTTCTCGGCAGGATTCTAACAGGTCGGGCAGTAGGCTATAGACCGCCGTGACGGATGCGTAGATGGAGACGAGTCCAGAGATCTTGCCATGATCATTGAGGTCTTCGCGCATGGTTTCCCAGTCACGGATGGCTGAGCTGGCGTAGGTGCGGAATTTTTCGCCAGCAGCAGTGAGGCTTACGGTGCGGTTATCACGCAGAAATAGGGGCTGTCCCAGAGACTCCTCGGTGCGCTGGATGCTGCGCGTCAGTGCAGAGGGGCTGAGGTTGCATGCCTGGCTGGCCTTGCCGAAGTGAAGAAGCTCGGCGAGGACGAGGAAATTTTTGAGCTCGTGAAAGTGCACAAGCTATATTCTCTATTAAATTGCGTAAAACGCAACACTATGTATTGAATAAATCAATTTACGCAATGTTCTTACTAGGGTTGAATGCGTCCGTTAATCAAACAAATACAAAACTAATGAGCCAAAACTATTTTAATTCACTTCCGCTGCGTCGTCAGCTGGACGAGCTCGGCACTTGCCGATTCATGGACATCTCAGAATTTGACAACGGCATTGAAGCCGCCAAGGGCAAGAAGATTGTCATCGTCGGTTGTGGTGCCCAGGGGCTTAACCAAGGCCTCAACATGCGCGACAGCGGTCTGGACGTATCCTATACACTTCGTGCTGAGGCCATCGAGCAAAAGCGCCAGTCCTATCTTAATGCCAGCGAGAACGGCTTCAATGTCGGCACTTATGAGGAAATGCTTCCGAGTGCAGATATTGTCATGAACCTCACACCTGACAAGCAGCACACGGCTGTGGTGGAGACAGTCATTCCCCACCTTAAAGAGGGGGCTTGTTTCACCTATGCTCACGGTTTTAACATCGTTGAAGAGGGCGTTCAGATTCGTAAAGACCTGACGGTATTCATGGTAGCACCTAAGTCACCTGGTTCTGAGGTGCGTGAGGAATACAAGCGAGGATTTGGTGTTCCAACTCTGATTGCTTGCCACGGCGAAAACGACCCCAACGGAAACGGCATGGAAATCGCCAAAGCGCTTTGTTTTGCCCAAGGTGGTCACCTTGCTGGGGCTCTTGAGTCATCCTTCATCGCTGAGGTGAAGTCTGACCTGCTCGGCGAGCAGACGATCTTGTGCGGCATGCTTCAAGCGGGTTCATTGCTTTGTTATGATAAGATGAAGGCTGAGGGAGTGGATACTGCCTATGCAGTCAAGCTTCTGCAAGATGGCTGGGAAGTCGTTACTGAGGCTCTCAAGCAAGGTGGTGTCACTAATATGATGGACCGCCTCTCCAACCCTGCCAAGATCGAGGCCTTCCGTTTATCAGAAGAGCTCAAGGTCATTATGCGTTCCCTTTATGAGAAGCACATGGACGATATCATTTCCGGCGAGTTTTCCCGTGGAATGATGGAAGATTGGGCTAATGGCGATGCTAAGCTTCTCGGCTGGCGTGAGGCAACTGGCGAGACTGAGTTTGAAAAAACTGAGGGTGTCGGTGATATTGCTGAGCAGGAATACTTTGATAAGGGAATTCTAATGATCGCCATGGTGCGTGCCGGTGTGGAGCTTGCCTTCGAGGTGATGGTCGAGGCCGGTATCGAGCCTGAGTCCGCCTATTACGAGTCACTGCACGAGGTGCCGCTGATTGCTAACACCATTGCCCGTAAGAAACTCTACGAGATGAACCGCATCATCTCTGACACGGCCGAATACGGTTGCTACCTTTTCGCCCACGCCTGTGTGCCTCTGCTCGAAGACTTCATGAAGTCTGTCGACACTGATGTCATCGGCAAGGGCATGAGCCCTGAGGATAATGGAGTGGACAACCGCACGCTTGTGGATGTGAACTTCATCATCCGTAATCACCCTGTGGAGGAAATCGGCGAAGTTCTTCGCGATGCCATGGGCTCGATGAAAGCTTTGTAAAGAAGCACTAAAATCTATTCACAAAGAGCCCTCGCATAACTGCGAGGGCTCTTTTTTTGTGTCACTATGTCTGATTGAGCATTCAGCTGGAACTTTTCATTTCCTGCGCAATCAGCTTAGCGAGCTTCACCATGATTTTTTCTGGGAGTCCTATTTCCTTTCCCATTTGAATGAGGTGCTGCGGCACGGCTTGTTCAAGGTGAGCGACGCGGAGACGAAGCTGTTCAGCGCGGTAATGTAACTGCATATCCTGTTCAACACATTGTAGAGCGAGTTCATTTAGGGTTTGCTGTTCAGGCAAGGGGCCGGTCTCTTGCTGAAGAAGAGGCCCAACGGCATGATACATTTGTTGGGTCCAGTGGTGGTGTTTCTGATGTGCCTGCTGACTCTCAAGAAAATCTGACTTTAGATTGTTATAGCTGGGAAGCTTTTCAGAGATCACCCCGGCAATGAGCTGCTTCGCTGAATCATGCTGCTTGGATAATGAGAGCTGCTCGATACAGCAAAAACAAAAGTCATTGAGTTCAGATGTTGAAATCTCATCTTCCAAGCTCGATGGAGCATGGACTTCGCCTTTCTCAGCCCCGGCATCATATCGGTAGGGGATAGGGCTCACCTGAAAGTGAGATGATGGCCTAGATGAGCGCGTGAACGTGCGAGGTTCGTGCTGGGAACGGAATTGCCTGCGATGCAGGTCATGGCAGTGATGATTAAAGCGTGACTTCATGGTAAACGGCGAGTTGCTAATATCTGGACGAAAAATTACCTTAAAGTGCTAATATGGGAAACTTTTTGATTTTATGTTTTTAAGATCATTGTAAAAACAGGGGCTTGGGGTAGTTAATTAACTAATCCTAATTATTATGATGGCTAAAACTTTGTGCAAATACCTTGTTTTAAAGGGTGTTTAATAAATATTCTTGAGGCTTAAGCGAACTTTTGCTAATTTACCTCCATGTCGGAAGCTAATATCATGCAAAAGTTAGCGGATAGTGTATCCAAGATGAGCGATCAAATGAGTATCGAGCAGATGCGCTTGTACCAAAATTATGTGACTAAGTCGCTCGAAGCTCGCGAGGCTGAAGAGGCCTTTATGATTGCGGTGGATCAGGAAGCTGGAGGGGATCTGCAGACATCTCAGTATCTGCAGGATATCCGCCAGGTACTGGTAGATTTAACATATCGTTTGTCTGGCAGTGAAAGTGTCTTGCTTGCTTGTCTAACTAAAGCCCTCGAGGGAGAGGAGCACTTAGATACTAAGAGGCTCAATATTTTACTGCATAGCTACGAAAGAAAGCCTGCGAACGCGACCAAGATTGTCGATGCTCTTGAGAAAAAAGCATGGCTGGAAATCAGGAGTGATGGCCTACATGCTCATAAGCTGTTCCGTTTGACTCGCGCGGGAGAAGATCGTGCTCGTGAATTGCTCGCGCAAGTAGGCCGCGTTGGTGGCAGCGAGCGTCTAGCCATCGTTGACTAAGGGGCTCACCCTATCTTGGTGTATCTTGCCCCGAGGATTGGGGGAGTCTAGCTCGTGACGGCTAGAAAATTCCTAAGCAGCTGCAGGCCGTTGTGCTGGCTTTTCTCTGGATGGAATTGCGTGGCAATCAGATTACCGCGTCTTACTGCTGCAGCAAAGGAAACGGCATAGTCACAACTGGCGGCGATATGCTCAGTATGGCTAGGCTCAGGGTAGTAGGAGTGGACAAAGTAGAAGAAGGGGTTTGCAGGCATATCTTTCCAGAGCGCATCATCGGGATGACTGGGGCTTATCGAGTTCCATCCCATGTGTGGAATTTTCAGGCCTACATCAGGGAAGCGCTTGACGGTGCCAGGTAGGAGGCCCAGACCTTCGGCACTGGGGGATTCAATACTTTTTTCAAAGATGAGCTGATAGCCCACACAAATGCCGAGATAGGGTTTGTCTTTAGCGGTCCACTCCCGAATAGCTTCAAACATACCCTGTTTTTTGAGGTTGGCAGCACAATCGCCAAATTCCCCTTGGCCAGGAAGCACGAGGTGGGTGATGTCTTGAAGTTGTTCTGGGCGTGTAACCAGCACGGTATCCGCGCCAATGGCGAGGAAGGCATTCTCCACGCTACGGATATTACCTCTGCCGTAGTCAACAATACCGACTTTCATGAATGGAAGTGATTCGGGGAGGGTGTAGGCTTGCCGCCCGCGGACGCGGGCACTTGGATTCTAATCGACAAATTGACTAGAGAGCCTCCTTGGTGCTGGGGATGCCCGTTTCACGAGGGTCAATCTCGATCGCCTGACGCAGAGCACGCGCAAGCGCCTTAAAGATGGACTCGGCAATGTGGTGGCCGTCACGCCCATAAAGGAGTTCGATGTGGAGGTTGGCTCGCAAGTTGTTGGTAATAGCTCGGCAGAATTCTTCTGTCAGAGTGAATGGGAAGTTAGGTGCATCTGGAGTGGATGTCGGGGCGCGGAACTCAAGATGCGGGCGGTTGCTTAGATCGATGACGCACCGGCTGAGTGTTTCATCCATGGGCAGGTAGGCAGAACCATAACGGCGAATGCCTTTTTTGTCACCGAGTGCTTGGCGAATGCAATCGCCTAATACGATGCCGGTATCCTCGACGGTGTGATGAGCATCAACTTCGATGTCGCCGATGGCCTTAACCGTCAGATCAATCAGGCTGTGCTTGCTCAGCAGTGTCAGCATGTGGTCAAAGAACGGGACGCCGGTGGAAATATCAGAGGTGCCAGAGCCGTCGAGATTGATCGTGACACTGATGTTGGTTTCCGCTGTTTTGCGGTCTTGGCTTGCGGTGCGTGCATTCATAGCTTGCTGGTGCGTAGACTGCCTTTAGATAGTCCGATTTGCAATGGCAATTTTACCGATTAGACAGCATGAAATCACGGTGAATGATAGATTTGGTTGCTGTAGCCATTGTTTACAGTGGCGTAGGGTTATTGTGAGAGAAGAGTTTTAAGCTCTTTTGGGAAAGCCGCAGTGCCGATCTTGTTGTCGCCTAAAATCACAGTAGCAGTGCCGGCCTGCATCTCAGAGGGGTCAAGGCCAGGATACGAGCCTGAGTCAGACACCGCAATGATCTGGCATGGTTTGCTACGTGCAAGCGCTAACAAGGGTTCGCTGATTGGACGTCTTAAATAGACCCTGGCGGATCGTGCGGTGGATTCACGGCTAAGGTAATCAATCGACGCAGGCGGAGATATCTGCGCTGTTCGCAGCATGATGCCATCGAGTTGATTGGCTTGTTCTGTAAGTGACTCATCGGTAAGTCTCAGAGAAAGCCGCTTGGCATTGGAGTTAGCGATAGCCCATGTATTATCATTATCAATGCCATACAATGTGTAGTAGGCATAGGTAGGATAATCCCGTGGATATCCTGTGCCGTCATATTCTGTAATAAATCCTGTTTCGGGATTTTTAAGGCGCTGATTCATCTTTGTATGAATTTCATGGGCAAATTCTAACCACTCGGGATCGAGAGTTACTTCATGCATGTCGAGAGCGGCTTGGCAAACCATGACGTAATCAGCACCTTTAGCCGGTATGTCATTGAGCTGGTTATTATACATTGCCCGGTAGAGGTCGCCCTTTTGATCGATAAAGTGATCGCGGATGTAGGTGAGTGTATTTGTGGCTATCTTGAGCTGTGAGGTATTACCCGTGGTGCGGTATCCCGATACACAGGCGCTGCTGTAGCTTGCTAATGAGCTCGCTGTTGAGAGTTTCTCTCGAGTAGGTTTGCTCGGTTTTTGGCTGCGTAAGGCCTCCAGTTTTTTTGCGATGCCCTCAAGTGATTTTGTTAGCGCTTTGGTTCCCGTGGAAGTGCGCTTGGTGAGTTCGGGTAGGGTGGTTTTCCATGTGAGGCTGTTTTTGCGGTAGTAGATCTTTTTCGGGTCGTCAATGAGTGGGATATTGCCCAGCTTGCTGAGTCCGAATGCGCGAGTTGCAATATCTAATTCTTGTGGAGTGAGGGCTTTTTCGATTTCTGCAAATGTCCATAGGCAGGGCTGGTCTTGGGCCTTGTCTGATCGATGTGAGATGCCCAGTGCGACTCCGCCGCCTTCCAGTGCGAGGTGCTTTTGTGTATAGTCAAGAATGCCATTGGCAGCTTTGAGATACTTGGCGTCTTGGGTGGCCTGATAAAGATGATATAAAGCCATCATGGACAAGGCCTGAGCTCGGAGTGTTTTTGAGAACTTGGGCAGCGTATGAGTCATGCCCTGGTGGCCGATGAATACGCCTCCATCAAGCGGGTCTATTAAACCAAAAATGAGCATTTTATCGGCAACCCGTATGGCAGTCTGCAGGCATTGTTGGCGCTGATGCATTGATAGCTCGGAGAGGTTTGATGCCCTAACCATCAGATCAATGTAGCGTGCGGTTGTAAGATTGAGCGTGTTGTCTATCGTGTCCGAGACTGGGTCGAACAGGGATTTATTACGTGAAATTGGTCCTACAAGCGACGGGGTGCTCTCGGGTCCTGCCTCTACGGGCTCCGGGAAACGGATAATGGAACGGGCTTCGTGATCTTTTCGGCTATTGGCCAAGGTGTATTCTGGAGACTCCAGCCACAAATTCTGCACCGTGTTGCTGGTGCGGCGAATCACCTGCTCGACCTCTTCCATTGATTTTGAATAAAGGGGGCTCCATGAAACGAGGTTTCCCTCATAAGAAAACCAGGCAAGCATTGGGCTGTCAGCCGGTATTTTGGAGTTCATCAGGGTAGTAATATGATTGTTTTTCAAGAGACTCGATAATGATGCTGATTGATTGATCTGGTCGAGGGCATCAAGAGTGTTGATGTCAGTACCTGAGCCAATGAGGGCAAACACAATCCGCCTCTCGTTGTTTGCTTGTTTAAAAAGGTCCTTATGCCAACTTTGCCAATCGACAGAAGAGGAGGTTTGCTTATCGAGTAAGCTGCTTTGACCTTCACTCAAGGGAGCTTTTTCGTATGCCGTATCCTGACTATTTGAAGTCGCGCTTTCCTCCGCCTCATCACTACTCGAACGACATCCGAACATAAGGGTAGAAGTCATGAGAAGTGTGGTGGTTAAGACTAATGGAAAATATTTCTTGTGTGTGGAGCTAGCGGCCATTGGTAAAGATTGGTGTAATAATTTTTTCATCCTAGTTTCATTCTATAAAGATGCACCAAAAAAATGAATGTATCCTCTAGCATTTTTCCTTCAAAATAATCTCGCGCATGGGCGAAAAAATGCTTTTGTCTCATTGCGGAGTCGTTACTCTCACAAAGATTTTTTATTGTTTTGATCACTATCGCCATAACCAGTCAAAAAGGAGGTGTGGGTAAAACCACTGTCTCAATCAATCTTGCCCACGCTTACGCAAGGATGGGCAAACGAACGCTGCTTGTTGATGCCGACCCACAAGGTTCTGTCGGATTATCTTTAACCAGACAATCACGATCACTTAGTGGTTTCTATGATGCCATTGCTGATTCCGACTTTCCCATCGATGAGCTGATTATACCTACTCGTCTCGAGACCTTGAGCATTGTTCCTGCCGGTCGTTGCAGTGATTATGAGTTGGGAGGAGGAGCGATGGGTGTATCGCTGCACCGTGTGCGGACCTTCTTTAAAATGGCTGAGGAACAAGGCTATGATGTTTGCATTATTGATACAGCGGCGGGACTGTTTGGAGCAACAGCTGATGTGCTCTCTGCCTGTACGGCGGTGGTTGTGCCTCAGCAAGCAGAGCCTCTAGGTGTGCGCTCAGTACCAAAAATGCTTGAAGCGTTAACGCGGATGCAGATCGTCAACCCTAGATTGAAAGTTTGCGGGGTGTTGATGACGATGGTTCAGAACCGGCTCACAGAAAGTGTCGAAGCTGTGCAAGCATTACGAAATCTTTTGCCGCAAAAAATGGTTTTGCGTAACGTCATACCTCGCGATGACCTTTTTGTTCGGGCAAGCGCTAAGGGCTTGCCGGTTGGGGTGATGGAAGAGGGCGCTGGAGTACTTGCTATCTTTGAAAGCCTTCGCGCAGAAATTGACGCAACCATTAATCAGTAGACAAAATAAGCCAAAAATTAATGGATCCGCTACAACCATGGTTAGACGCTAAGGAAGTTCGCCGTTTGGCGGAGGGCTTGCTGGCACCACCCCCTGAGGTAGAGGAAGCTGCAGTGGATGCTGCCTATGGTGAGGTGTTTGAGGGTTTTGCTGGTGGGGGTGATACGCCAACTCTAGCTAAATCAGGCGAGACTGTAGTGGTAGATTCTTCCGACAAACAAGAAGTGCAGCCTGCGCCGCAGCCGCCGAATGAACCCGAGGATAAGGCTGAGGATAAGGCTGAGGATAAGGCTGCAGATGACGGTTCCGTAGGTGATGCGCTATCCCAACAAGCCGATACATCAAGTATTGAGCTCACCAGTCGTATCGAGGATACTGAGAAGCCGGCGCAAACTACAGAGCCGAAAGCTGCTCAAGTTGATTCTCCGTTTCACATATCAGTTAATCAAAATCACAGCACGGCAGACGTCATGGCAGCCAAGGTTGAAAGCCAGGAAGATAAGGCCACTAAGGCTACAGCCTCGGAGGTGCCGGCATCTAGCTCGGACACCGTTAAGGAATCTTCGCCGTCCCCCGTTGATAATGACGAGCCCATACGTAAGCTAGACGCACGTGGGCCTTTTCTATCTCGAATCCGCCAATTCAGTCAGGTTATTCGAGAAGATCTCGGAGCCAAAGCGATGTTTCTTATTGATGTCAATGGTCAGATTCTTCTCGATGAAGTCGAGAACGCAAAGCTTATCCAAGTGGCGCGAACCTTGGCTAATGCCTCTCAACGAGCAAATCGCCAATCCGCTGGCGCAGCCGCTGTGGGCAATCTGCATGTTAAGATTGGGGCAAACTCAACACTTGAGGTAATCCCAGTAGATAGCCGTTATGGCTTACTTATTTTGGGAGTCATCTTCCCTGGACCCATTGGTGCTGTGCGAGTCATGCAAGTCGCAGATGAGCTTCACAGAACGATTGAGAGCCGTCGTTAGGTGGATTTTCATCATCCATTCACATGCCCGTCTTTGACAATCTGATCTACTGGAGAGATACCACTGTGCGCAAGGCTGCCGAAAATATGGCGGTAGATCAGGTCTTGATATCGCACGTTGGGAACGATCCTATTCTAAGGATTTATGACTGGAGTGAGCCATCGGTAAGTTTTGGTTATTTCCATGCCTTGGAAGATGCGAGGCTTGTTTTTCCATCAAGTAAAGAGAGCCCTGTTGATTATGTCAGAAGGTGGACCGGTGGCGGTATTGTCGATCACCGCATTGATCTAACCTATACTCTGGTCGTTCCACGGCAATGTGGGCTGAGTCATGAGCGAGGAGCATCGAGTTACCGAATCATTCACCAGGTGCTAGCTGGTGTGCTCAACGCATTAGGTCAGAATGTTGAGCTGAACGATCATGATGATGGTGACGGTTCTGTATGTTTTAACAACCCAGTTGCGTTTGACTTGGCTGACACACAGGGGGTAAAAATCGCCGGTGCTGGTCAGCGCCGAACGCGCCACGGATTACTCCATCAAGGAAGCCTTTTGACGGAGTTGGACGCAGATCTGATTGGGCAGGAGTTTGCCTGTCAGCTGGCAAGTAAACAGAAAGCCTGGCGTGCTTGTGAAAGCTTTGAAGAAGAAGTGCTAGCGATCGCTGCTGATCGCTACGCCACGGCAGCGTGGCTGGGGAAGAAGTAATACAGGCCGGTTAAGCTCCTCAGTCTTTACGGGGCAGAGGGATCCGCGTTTTGGTCGACTTTTTCTGAGACAGGTTTTCTTTTGAGTAGATCGATGAGCTTAGTGGGGAGCGAGGCCCCCGTACGCAATTTGTGGCTAACGGTCATGCCCGTAAAGAGAGCGGCAATGATGAGGATAAAGATCAGAAGTGGCTTTGCTGAGCTTCCACCAGAGCGAATCACCGGTTGGTTGTAGCTAGGAGGGGTGGGAGGTGTGGGTGTGGGCGAACTCGGGCTGTATGATTCGTCGGATTGCTTGTTTGCATCAGATGAGGCGGTGTTTTCCTTGAGAGCTAAGCTGCCCTTTTCTTTTGCCTCAGCTTCGGGTTGTGAAGCGGACTGTTTCTTCATCTGATGTGGCACAAAGTCCTCCTTGGAAAGGGTTTCGATCTCTTCCTCAGAAAGCTGAAAATCCAGAGTGACATCGCCCATATTTAACTCCATGCCGTCCTTGAGATCGATGACCTGCATTAAGGATTCACCTTGTTGGATGCCGTTGGTGGAATCTTGATCACGTAAGATAAATCCTCCTTTGACTCGTTCCATCGTGCAGTGCTCACTAGAGGTAGAGTCGTGTGTGAGCAGGATCTCATTATCACTACCACGTCCAATGCTTACATGCTTGCGGTCAATTTCGAATCGGTAAGGTTGGCCTGGGCCATCGGGCTCTGTGATAACAATTCTAGGCATGATGTTGGATGAGGTAAGTGATAGGTAAGTAGAGTTGTCTAAAAGGCAAATTCCATGATTAGGTGCTTATTAGAAGGCAATTCCTATGCAAAAGAAAAAGCCTTAGTTGATTCTATGAGGCGAATGAGAGAATGACAATGGTGCTAATAGCGGGTGATTTCATGGATATTATTGATCTGAGTGAGTGATGATCTGAGTGAGATTTTTTCTATACGAGGTTTCGGCGGATTTTATTGCAC
>Ga0209833_1002551_pt1 | contig 10863 bp, 10 predicted proteins | sample COGITO_mtgs_1105_3_FD_184797 | JGI IMG/M metagenome (GOLD analysis project Ga0209833, IMG submission 184797) | Pelagic marine microbial communities from North Sea - COGITO_mtgs_110506 (SPAdes) (version 2) | ecosystem: Environmental > Aquatic > Marine > Epipelagic ... | reverse complement strand
GCCCTAAAAAGGTCCTAAAAAGGCCCCGAAAAGTCTATTTTGCTCGACTATTAAGCGATTAATTTTGCTATTATAGCCGCCTTTAATAAGAACGATATGACGTTCTTTGATCAACTTTTATTGATGCTGGAATGTGACGCTTGAATTACCCCACTATTGAACAGTTTGTTGGCAATACGCCGCTCGTAAGATTACAGCGTCTGTATTCAGGCTCTAACGATATTTTGCTGAAATTAGAGGGCAACAATCCTGCTGGCTCGGTAAAAGATCGACCTGCGCTTAATATGATCAATCAAGCTGAATTGCGAGGAGATATTAAGCCTGGTGATACGCTTATAGAGGCAACCAGTGGTAATACCGGTATTGCCTTAGCCATGGCTGCAGCCATTAAAGGCTATCGTATGGTGCTAATTATGCCCAGCCATATGAGCCGTGAGCGAAAATTAGCGATGGCCGCTTACGGTGCCGAATTAATAGAAGTCGATGCGCAGTCAGGTATGGAAGGCGCGCGTGATTTAGCTGAATTAATGGCTTCACGTGGCGAAGGCACGGTGTTAGATCAATTCGCCAACATTGATAATCCCGATGCCCACTATCATACAACGGGCCCTGAAATTTGGCAGCAGACGGGTGGAAAAGTCACTCATTTTGTCAGTTCAATGGGCACTACCGGCACCATTATGGGTGTCTCACGGTTTTTGAAAGAAAAAAATCCTGATATTCAAATTGTTGGATTACAACCCATGGATGGCGCAAGTATTCCTGGTATTCGTCGTTGGCCTAAAGCCTACTTGCCGAGTATTTATCAAGACGACAATGTTGATAAAATTATCGATATTGATCAACAATCGGCAGAAATAAGTATGCGCGCCTTAGCCACTCAAGAAGGTATTTTTTGTGGCGTGTCCTCGGGTGGCGGTATTCATGCAGCCTTAGAGCTGGCGAAAACAGTAGAGAATGCAGTGATTGTGGTGATTATTTGTGACCGTGGTGATCGCTATTTATCGACCGGTGTTTTTGATCATACCGATTAATGATAGATACCGATTTAATGCTCAGAAGGCATAAATTTTATTAGAGTAAATACAACACGGATGTAAAATTAGGCGCTTATGGTACAAGTACGAAAAACTTATCCTAAACGTGAAAACGGTTCCTTAGATGTCGACACTTGGTTGGCATCACTGCCGGGCTTCACCGATCCCGATACAACGGCACGCATGGAAGTAGCTTGTCAGCTAGCCTCTGCGGCACAATCGAGCACTATCATAAAAGGTCAGCGACCTCATGGCTTGATTGGTTGTTTTGATGCCGGGCTAGAAATGGCCGGTATTCTTGGCAGTCTTCATATGGATGAAGAGGTGCTGATTGCTGCCGTTATTTATCGTGCCGTGCGTGAAGAGCGTGTTGCCATCGATAAAGTGAAAAGCAGTCTTGGTAGCGAAGTCGCTAGCTTGGTGCAAGGCGTATTGCGTATGGCGGCTATTTCTAGTCTTCGTACCGAAACTGAGCCGGTTTTAGGTCAGGGCAATGCGCAAGTAGAAAATATTCGAAAAATGCTTGTCGCCATGGTTGATGATGTTCGTGTTGGCCTCATTAAATTGGCTGAGCGCACACAAGCCATTCGCGCAGTAAAGAATCATTCCGACCCAGAAAAACAAAAGCGCGTCGCACGCGAAGTTTTTGAAATTTATGCGCCATTAGCGCACCGCCTTGGCATTGGTCAAATTAAGTGGGAGCTTGAAGATGTTTCTTTTCGCTACCTTGAACCCGAAGCTTATGCGTCCATAGCTAAAAAATTAGACGGTAAGCGGCTCGATCGTGAAGGCTATATTGGCGAAGTAATTCATCTGGTCGAGAGCCAACTTAAAGCCGCAGGCATTGATGCCGTGGTCAGCGGTCGAGCCAAACACATATACAGTATATGGCGCAAAATGCAGCGCAAAAATCTTGCCTTTGATCAAGTATACGATATTCGTGCGCTGCGTATTATGGTGCCGCAATTAAAAGACTGCTATGCCAGCTTAGGTATTATTCATACGCTATGGCGCAATATCCCCCGTGAGTTTGATGATTATATTGCTAACCCTAAAGATAATGGCTATCGCTCACTGCACACCGCTGTAATCGGTCCCGAAGCGAAAGTGTTAGAAGTTCAGATACGCACTAATGATATGCACGAGGCTTCAGAGTTAGGCGTTTGTGCTCATTGGCTTTATAAAGGCACAGATACTAACGGCAACAACAAAAGTTATGAGCAGAAAATAGAGTGGCTTAGGCAAGTGCTTGAGTGGCATGAAGATACTGGTGGTGAAACTGATGTCAGTGAATTAGCCAGTGAGCTAACCAATGATTTCGGTAAAGATCGTATTTATGTGTTTACCCCCGAAGGCCATGTTGTCGATGTTCCTTACGGCTCCACTCCCGTTGATTTTGCCTATCATATACATACCGAAGTAGGGCACCGTTGTCGGGGCGCAAAAGTCGATGGTCGCATTGTGCCTTTAAGCACCGTATTACGTAATGGCCAAAAAGTAGAGATTATTACAGGGCCGGAATCGACGCCTAATCGCGATTGGCTAAGAGCGAGTTTAGGTTATTTAAATTCATCGCGTGCTCGATCAAAAGCGCGTGCATGGTTTAAAAAGCAAGCGCGTGAACAAAACGTACAAGCGGGACGAGTATTACTTGAGCGAGAAATCAAGCGGCTTGCACTCACCAGTGTCGATTACAAAATACTGACTAAAAAACTACAGTACTTAACGGTTGATGATTTGTATGGCGCGCTGGGTGCCGGTGACGTATCGACCAGTCAAATTATGCGTATTGCTGAAAACTTATTTGGCAAGCCTGCACCGCCTCCCGTGTTGGTGGCTAAACCATCTTCGAAAGCGGATAGGCGTCAGTCGAAAAGTGATGTCACCGTCTTAGGCGTGGGTAACTTACTGACTCAAATTGCTCAATGTTGCAAGCCTGTGCCAGGTGATGATATTGCCGGTTATGTCACCGTTAGCCGAGGTGTAACCGTGCATCGCAAAGACTGTAGTCACTTTTTGCAGGTTGATAGTCAGCAGTTAGAACGCGTTATTGAAGTGAGTTGGGGTGCAGAAAAAAGTGGCTTATATTCTGTGGATATTGGCATTGAAGCTTATGATCGTACCGGCTTACTGAGTGATGTGTCTGGATTATTAGCCGCCATGCGAGTAAACGTTATGAGTGTGAATACCATCACCGATAAAGATAAACATACGGCTGACATGAGACTTACGTTAGAGATTCATAATATCGAAGAGTTAGTGCGTATTTTAGCGCGCTTAAACAATATGCCTAATATCATTAATACCGAGCGTTTAAGCTAATGTCGCAACCCTCACAGTATTCCGTCGATGATTTACAGTATTTAATGTCTCGGCTTCGAGATCCGCAAACCGGTTGTCCCTGGGATTTAAAGCAAACACCGCAAACCATTATTAATTACTCTATTGAAGAAGTGTATGAATTAGCTGATGCGATAGAAAGCGGCGATATTGATGATATTAAAGGCGAGCTAGGTGACGTTTTATTTCAAGTCATTTTTTTCGCTCGCTTAGCCGATGAAGAGCAACAGTTTACATTTAATGATGTAGTCCATACCTTGTGTTCAAAGCTTGTCACGCGACACCCGCATGTTTTTACTAATGGAACGCTTTATCCCAGTAGCAGTAATGGCGAAAAAACTAAGAGATCAACAGCCCCTTCTATAGATGAAGATCAAGTGGCTAAAAACTGGGAGCGTATAAAAGCCAGCGAGCGAGCAGAAAAGAATCGAGCAGGTCTCTTTGATGATGTGCCTTTAGCATTGCCAGCGTTATCACGAGCGGTAAAGCTGCAAAAGCGTGCAACGACTATCGGTTTTGATTGGCCAGATGCAAAAGGTGCATTAGCTAAATTAAAAGAAGAGGTGCTTGAGCTTGAAGAGTTGATTGAACAAGCCGAGCAGCAAAATTTACCCGATAATTTTCTACCGCGTGTAGAAGATGAATTGGGTGATGTGTTTTTCAGCACTATTAATGTCGCTAGAAAAATGCGCGTTAACAGTGAGCAATCTTTACGTCACGCCAACAAGAAATTCGTTACTCGTGTTGATGCTGTAATAGATAAATTGCAGCAGCAAGCGCCTGAGGGCGTTGAGAGCGATGACTTGAGTGATATTCATGCCACTAATAGCAAAGTAGACAGTGAAAGGCTCAATGATCTATGGAATGCGGTTAAACACGAAGAAAAAACCTCATAACAGTGGCGCTATGCTCAAAAGTCCCTTGTTAATGGCAGATTGACTGTGTATCTTTGCCCTCCTTTGTTATTTGGGCCTTTTTGACGCTTCGTTTATCATTCATTTAAGGCATAAAATCTAGACTTTTTAAGTGCTGCCACTACTCAAATACGTTTAAAACCTATTTATTTTTAACGTCTGGTGAGCATCCACACTCAAAACAGCTATACGCTTTTATTAACGTATATATCAGGTAAGAGGTAATTTTAATGCGAATTATTTTGTTAGGTCCTCCAGGTGCAGGCAAGGGTACACAAGCACAGTTTATTATGGATGCATTTAATATCCCGCAAATTTCCACTGGCGACATGTTACGCACGGCCATAAAGGAAGGTACCGAGCTAGGCATGCAAGTTAAAGATGTTATGTCATCAGGTGGCCTAGTGTCAGATGATATTATTATTGCCTTAGTAAAAGAGCGTATTCAACAAGCCGATTGTCAGCAGGGTTTCTTGTTTGATGGTTTTCCTCGCACCGTTCCGCAAGCACAGGCGATGCTTGATGCCGGCGTTCATGTCGATAACGTGTTAGAAATTTGTGTCGAAGATGAAGCTATTATTCAGCGACTCAGTGGTCGACGTGTGCACGAAGGTTCAGGTCGTGTTTACCATATTCAATACAACCCACCTAAAGTGGCCGGTAAAGATGATGAAACCGGTGACGAGCTTATTCAGCGTGAAGATGATCTTGAAGTTACTATTCGCAAGCGTTTAGGTATTTATCATGACCAAACAGAAGTGTTAGTCGATTTTTATAAGAATATGGGTGAAGCAGAAGCACTTAAAGCGCATGCACCGGTATATCATCGTGTGAATGGTATTGGTGATGTCGATGAAATACGCACAAAAGTGTTATCAATGTTGAAGTAAAAGCACTTTGCAATAAAAAAGGCTCCTTTTGGAGCCTTTTTTATTGCCTAACGTTTTTGTTTTTGCTTTTTAGCGAGTATTCCTTGTTTATTGGCGCTCAAAAAAATAATTTTTACTGTATTGGTCGATTATTTGTATTGTTTACTCAAAAATATTCGTCTGATTTCGATGAATTAAGCTATTTAATCAAAAAAACAAGAATATCGACGGTCGATTATTTTTTTTTATTGCGTTCAGCGACTATGCTTGAATTATCATGATGAAAAAAACATCTTTAAGCTGTTTATTTTGTTTTTATTCGCCATTGCAGTCACGCATTTTTCATTGTGTTTTAATATCTAACACTGCTACTGTTGGTTGAATATTAATTAAATAAACTAAGATATAAAAAAATAAAAATTCGCGAAATTATTTTTTTTCGGAACAAAAAAACAGAAAAAAAACATCGATTAATAACGAAAGCGGGTATTTTGTTCAAAAAAGGCAAGAATAATTTAATTTTTCACAAAAAAAGTCTTGCAAGAACGTGAATTTAGTTTACTTTTTAACTAAGATCATTAAGTCAATTGTTAATTGTGACTTTGTTAGTTAGATGGTTTGATTTTGACGTGGTTATTTCGGCTTACATTATCGAAAGTAATTACTTTGATATCGACCCTCGTCATTGATCGATCATCATTGATTAACGTGTACTAGACAATCAACTTATTAAGGTGAGGATACTCAGCATGGCATTAGCAAAAAAGAAAAAGGCCGCTGTAAAGCGCAAGCCAGCAAAAAAAGCCGCTACTAAGAAGAAAGCAGTAGCTAAAAAGAAAGTCGTAGCTAAAAAGAAAGTAGTTGCGAAGAAGAAAAAAGTAGTTGCTAAGAAGAAAGTCGTCAAAAAAGCAGCAGCTAAGAAGAAAGTTGTCAAAAAAGCAGCAGCTAAGAAGAAAGTAGTTAAAAAAGCAGCAGCTAAGAAGAAAGTAGTTAAAAAAGCAGCAGCTAAGAAGAAAGTAGTCAAAAAAGCAGCAGCCAAGAAGAAAGTCGTTAAAAAGGCAGCAGCTAAGAAGAAAGTAGTCGCTAAAAAGAAAGTTGCTAAGAAAAAGGTCGTTAAAAAGGCTGCAGCTAAGAAAGTAGCTAAGAAAAAAGTAGCTAAAAAGGTTGTTAAGAAGAAAGCAGTCAAAAAAGCAGTTAAGAAAGTAGCTAAGAAAAAAGTAGCTAAGAAGAAGGTAGTTAAGAAGAAGGTAGCTAAAAAAGTCGCTAAGAAAGTTGTTAAGAAAGCGGCTAAAAAGGTAGTTAAGAAGAAAGTAGCTAAAAAACCAGCGAAAAAAGTAGCGAAAAAAGTAGTTAAGAAAAAAGCCGCCCCTAAGAAGGCAGTTAAGAAAGTCGCTAAGAAAAAAGTAGCTGCTAAGAAAGTTGTTAAGAAAAAAGCCGCACCTAAGAAAGCTGCTAAGAAAGTCGTTAAGAAGAAAGCTGCTAAGAAGAAGTAAAATTGTTCTTAGTTTAAAAAACCCCTCTATATGAGGGGTTTTTTTATGTCTGTTGATAAGTAAAATGGCGATTATTTAAACTTAATCAGTGCTTAACTGCGTGAGAAGGCGGTAATCGAGCTTCGCATTTAACAAAAAAAGCCAATATCGGTTTTATCTTTGCGTTTTTTGTTCAATTAACGCCATTTCTGTCATGCTATTGATGTCTGCAAAGCCAATGCTGTGGCTGTTAACAAGGATTGGGTGAGTATTTATTTGATTCAACCAGTTTTTAATCGAATGGTTTTTTGTTTTTTGTACTAACGGACTATTTTCTACTTCCGATACTGCCAGTAATGGTTGCAATGCATTGACGGCGGCCGAACGCTTAATTAATAGAGCAAGATAGTGATGACCCTTTTCATCAACGGGATAACTCGCATCAGCGCCCGATTGATCCATGGCTCTAAAAAGTTGTTGTACAACATCACGAGGAATCATGGGCATATCACAGGAGCAAATAAAAAGAATGTCGCTATCACAGTAGTCTAAGAAGCTAGCGATTCCTGCAAGCGGACCCCGCAGTGGACTTTCGCTTTTGTCTTTAAAGCAGGTGGGTGCTGATGTTTTTGTTTTTGAACCTGATTGAATATCCGTTTTTTGATAATAATCTGCATAAATGGACTGATATTCAGCGCTATTGCGATTACAGCTAATAGAAATGCTCGAGACTTGTGGCGCGATACGCTCAATAACATGTGCAATCATTGGTTTGTTTAAAAAAGGGATTAAGCCTTTATCGTTATAGCCAAAGCGCTGACTTTGTCCGCCAGCAAGAATTAACGCCGCGATGGTTGAAGAGGCGGGCTGACTAGCGTCTGGAGTGGATTGACTAGAGTGCTGCATTGGGCGTTGGCTCATAGAGGACTTTAACGGCTAGTATCACATGAGTTAAAAGAATTAGGCTAGGCTTAAAGTCAGGCTTAACATAAGAGAAAATTAAAGAATCTATTCTAATCTTCCTTTTGCTTGCTGTCATTGATCATATGTCCCTAGTGCTGTGCGGCGATGGGACTATAGTGTAATATCGATTTTTTTACGTTGCGGTTGAATATTCAGTCTTAATACTGTTTGTTAGTCGTCCTTTTAGTCGTTAATCATTTACAGGCTAGTGTTTACTTTTGAATATTCTTGCTCTAGAAACCAGTTCTCAGCATTGCAGTGTAGCGCTTCAATATACGAGTGCGAAGCCGGTTGAAAACACCATCAATATAGCCACTCGACTCGACGCTACTGCCTTATCGCATTCGCGAAGCTTATTGTCTTTGATTGATGAAGTTTTACAAGAAGCTAATTTATCTTTAGCTGAGCTCGATGCAATTACTGTCGCGAGAGGGCCGGGCTCCTTTACCGGTTTAAGAATTGGTATTGCCGTGGCCCAAGGTCTAGCATTCGGAAATCAACTGCCTGTACTACCCGTTTCATCACTTGCGGCGGTGGCGTATAACGCTTTTTTTTATTGGGCCAATCAATCAGCTTCGCAGCAATCAGATTCAAGGCAAGCTGTATTGGCAACCATGGATGCACGAATGGGTGAGGTTTATTGCGGTTGGTATGATTTACGTGGCGAGCTGCCAGTTCTTCTTGGTAAAGAGTACGTTATTAAGCCCGCGTTATTATCGCAGGTCGGCATGCCTTGTTTACAACAGGCTAATGCGTATTCAGCGCATATTGTTAACGATGATATCGATGTATCGCTGTCGCTAAACGCTGCCATTGCTGGTCAAGGATTACATTACCATGCAGAATTTCCATCATCATTAAGTCAGCTGCCAATTGAGCCAGAGGTACTTCCCGATGCAGCGGCTTTATTGCCGTTAGCTACACGCGATTTAAAACAAGGATTGGGTATTGATCCTGAGATGCTTACGCCTGTTTATTTACGCGACAATGTCACGTATTAATTGCCACTTATTAAATGTTACTTATTAAATGTTACTTATTAAACGTCACGTATAAATCATCACGTATTAACCGTTACAACATAAAGGGTTTTAGTTTTTAATTATGGATACATTGCAAACCATTATTCTCGCTTTAATTCAGGGTATTACTGAGTTTTTACCTATATCAAGTTCTGCGCATCTTATTTTGCCTGCGCAACTATTGGATTGGCCAGATCAAGGTATTGCATTTGATGTAGCAGTGCATGTCGGTTCATTATTGGCCGTGGTTATTTATTTTCGTCAAGATGTTATCAATATGACGCGCGCATGGTTATTGAGCGTGTCATCAAACCGTGGCCAGCCGCTATCGACTGACGCAAAGTTAGCATGGATGGTTATAGCCGCAACCTTGCCAGCGATTATTGTGGCCTTGTTAGCAAAAGACTTTATTGAAGTGCATTTAAGGTCCACCACAGTCATTGCTGTAACAACATTATTTTTTGGCGCGTTACTCGGTTTCGCCGATATTAAAAGTCGTCGGCAGCGTGTGGCGCTTGAAATTACCTGGCGTATTGCATTATTGATTGGCTTTGCTCAAGTCTTGGCGTTAATTCCTGGTACTTCACGATCGGGAGTGACCATTACCGCTGCGGTATTACTGGGTTTATCAAAAACCGATGGCGCGCGCTTTTCATTCTTACTCTCTATTCCGATTATTGCGGCGGCAGGCGGTTATGCGATTCTTGATATGTTAAGTGATCCACCGATTTTTTCTTGGCTGCAATTAGGCTTGGGCGTGGTTGTTTCGGCAATTAGCGCTTATTTGTGTATCAAACTGTTTTTACAGCTACTTGAGCGAATTGGTTTTATGCCCTTTGTTTGGTACCGCTTAGTGCTAGGAATTGTATTGCTGGCTATGATTTAGCCTGCGGCTTAACATCTTTAGCATTCTGGGGTTTCGCGACAGGCTAAGCCGCTTTATAATCCATCACGATGTTAAGTAGCGAAAACGCGTATAAAGTTGGTTAACATGTCAGTCAGTCGATTAGTGCAAAAAATAGGTTAGTATTTTGTCGATTAGTCATTTGGGTAATAGCTTTAATAGCTTGCCGCTTTCCAGTGGTGAAGCGCGCCTACGCACTCAATCATCACAGTTTTCTCCGCAAGTTAATGAGCAGCAGACCCAGCAGCAAAATAGTCGGCGTCCACAGGCCGATATTGTTCAAACCAATGAGGGTATTCAGCGCCTCAGCACTCAAGCAAAGATAAGTGAATCAATATTTCGTCCTATCCCTTCTTTCGACGAGCTACCTACGAGTCTACGCAACGCTTTGCAAACCTATTTAACTACTGAGCAATCAATCGAAGCTGTCGCTAACGGCGGCTCAGAGCTTCTCGTGGGTATCGATATCTATGCTTAGCAAAAGCTCAGGTTGAATTTAAGAAAAAATTCAGACGAGACTAAGTAAAGTCGTTATATTTTTTGCATATCGAATACGTTTATTTGCTTTTTTCTTTATAAATGATTTAAAACTGATCAATCACGGTAATATATTTATGTCTAAAGCCCCATCTAGTCCTCAATCTGCCAATCAAGATGCACTGCAAATGGAATTTAATCAGGGCTTGTGTTCGTTTATTAATAATTCGCCTACACCGTTTCATGCCACGGCTGAGTTAGCTCAGCAATTAGAAGCGGCGAATTTTATTGCTTTGGATGAAAGCGAAGAGTGGTCATTAGAAGCGGGTAAAAACTATTATGTCACGCGTAATCAATCATCATTGATTGCCTGGACGCAGGGCGCAGCGCCATTAGAAGAGCAAGGTATGCATATGTTAGGCGCGCATACCGACAGCCCTTGTTTAAAAGTAAAGCCGCAAGCCGATATCTACGACCACAACAGTTGGCGTTTAGGTGTTGAGGTTTACGGCGGCGCGCTACTTAACCCTTGGTTTGACCGTGATTTATCTTTAGCCGGTCGCGTGCATTATAAAAACAGTGCAGGGCAGGTAGCTTTTGCCATCATCGATTTTAAATGTCCTATTGCCACCATTCCAAGTCTTGCGATTCATTTAGATCGTGAAGCGAATAAAAATCGCAGTATTAACCCACAAACCGACTTACCTGTATTGTTAGCCTGTGGTGATAAAGATCAGCATAAAGCTTTAAATGATTTATTAATGGATCAATTGAATCATTGCGATCCTAAGCCCGCCAGTATTCTTGATCACGAATTATTTTTTTACGATACACAGCCAGCGAATATTGTAGGCATTAACGGTGA
>Ga0209833_1002547_pt1 | contig 10875 bp, 7 predicted proteins | sample COGITO_mtgs_1105_3_FD_184797 | JGI IMG/M metagenome (GOLD analysis project Ga0209833, IMG submission 184797) | Pelagic marine microbial communities from North Sea - COGITO_mtgs_110506 (SPAdes) (version 2) | ecosystem: Environmental > Aquatic > Marine > Epipelagic ... | reverse complement strand
ACGACGCATTGATGAGCAAAGCTTTGCGGATTCGAAAAATGTTGGGTGGCGGAATGCGACAAATTGGAATGCTTGCAGCGGCGGCTTCTTATGGGTTGGATGCGCAGTTTGACCGACTTAAAGAGGACCATCAGAAAGCCAAAGATATCGAAGGTGTTCTTCGGCAGTTAGAGGCGGTTTCTGTAGTGGAACCTGTAGAGACAAACATTGTGATATTTAAATTAAACCCTCAGTTTCCTCAAGAATTATTTTTAAATAAATTAAAAGCACATGAGGTGCTTGTCAGTGATATGGGAGGCGGCAAGTTAAGAATGGTCACACATCTCGATTATACCAACGCGATGCATGCCAAACTTTTAGAAATCTTGCAAAAACCTTAATATTTTTCGTAATTTTATAGACTCTTTTAAAATCTAATTTTATGAAACTTAATATCCTTTCTCTAATTTTAATATGCTCACTAACTTCCTGTGACACTAAGACAACTAAATCAATGTCAGAATTACCGAATGCACCATTAGCAACTCAAATTCCTAAAAATTTAACCATCCATGACGATGTTAGAGTTGATGAGTTTTATTGGTTAAACGATAAAGAAAATCCCGAAGTAATCGATTATCTAAATAAAGAAAACGACTACTATAACGCGCATACGGCGCATACCAAAGATTTTCAAGTGTCTTTGTTTGATGAAATGAAGTCCAGAATCAAAGAAGACGATAGTTCTGTGCCTTATAAGTACAATGGTTACTGGTACATCACCAAGTATGAAAAAGGGAAAGATTACCCGATCTATACTCGAAAAAAAGGAACCTTAAAAGCGGCTGAAGAACTCCTGTTTGATTGTAATGAAATGGCCAAAGACCATTCGTATTTTAGATTGGTTGGATTGAACATAAGCCCAAATAATAAGTTGATTTCTTATGGAATAGATACCACGGGCAGACGTCAATATAGCTTACATATCAAAGACCTTACAACCAATAAAGTTTTTAAGGAGGAAATATCAAACACCACTGGTGGGAGTACTTGGGCCAATGATAATAAAACCTTGTTTTATACCCTTAAAGACGAAACTACCTTACGTTCAGAAGCGATTTACAAACACCGATTAGATACCGACCCCAAATTAGACGCGTTAATTTATGAAGAAATGGATGACACTTTTTCGGTGGGGGTTTATAAAACCAAATCCAAAAAATATTTAGTGATTGGCAGTTACAGTACGTTGACGACCGAATATCAGATTTTAAACGCAGATACCCCTGACGGAGATTTCAAGATATTTCAACCCAGAACCCGCGGTTTAGAATATGGAATCTCTCATTTTGAAGATGCGTTTTATATCGTTTCGAATGCCGATGGTGCTCAAAATTTTAAGCTATCCAAAACTTCGGAAACGCAAACCGAAAAAAAATATTGGAGCGATGTGATACCACACAGAGAAGGAGTGTTACTTGAAGATATCGAGATTTTCAAGGACTTTTTAGTGGTTTCGGAACGTGAAAATGGTTTGAATCAGATCCATATAAAACGTTGGGATGGCACTGATAGTTATTACCTCCCTTTTGAAAGTGAGACCTACACGGCGTATACAACGACTAATATTGATTTTGATACGACGATTTTACGATATGGCTATCAATCCCTGACCACGCCCTCTTCTGTGATTGATTTTGATATGGTTACTAAGTCTAAAACCATAAAAAAAGAACAAGAAGTATTGGGTGGAAAATTTAAAAAAGAAAATTACACATCCGAACGCTTGTGGGCAACTGCTGCCGATGGGACTCAAATTCCTATTTCGTTAATTCGTCGTATTGACACTAAAAAATCAGCCGACACTCCTTTGTTGTTGTATGCTTACGGATCTTATGGAAATACAATTGACCCCTATTTTTCGACAGTCCGAATGAGTCTGTTAGATCGAGGATTTATTTTTGCGATTGCTCACATTCGGGGTGGCCAATATTTAGGTCGTCAATGGTATGAAGATGGAAAACTATTTAAAAAGAAAAATACGTTTTCAGATTTTGTGGACTGTTCAAAATACTTAATTGAAAATAATTATACTTCTGCCAAGCATCATTATGCGATGGGAGGCAGTGCTGGAGGACTTTTGATGGGTGCGATCATCAATTTAGCGCCAGAGTTATACAATGGCGTGGTTGCTCAGGTGCCGTTTGTCGATGTCGTCACTACGATGTTAGACGATAGTATTCCGCTGACAACTGGAGAATATGACGAGTGGGGAAATCCAAATGAGAAAGAGTATTACGAGTACATGAAGTCGTATTCGCCTTATGATAATGTGTCCAATAAATTATACCCAAATATGTTGGTTACGACAGGATTGCACGACTCTCAGGTACAATACTGGGAACCCGCAAAATGGGTTGCTCGCTTAAGAGCGCAGAATAAAAACACAGCTCAACTCTACCTTAAAACCAACATGGAAGCAGGTCATGGAGGTGCCTCTGGACGATTTGAAGCATTAAAAGAAGTGGCATCAGAATACGCATTTTTATTAGATCTTGAGTCAATCTTAAAATAGATTTAAAAAAAAATTGTAAGTTTGAAATCTATTTAAATATAAAAACTTGATTTGGTAAATAAAGAAAAATTAATATTCAATAATGTTTTAGAATTAGTGGGGAATACGCCATTAGTTAAGTTGAATATAGTCACTTCTGATTTCCCTGGCACCTATGTTGCGAAACTGGATTCTTTCAATCCCGGACATTCCTCAAAAGACCGAATTGCGCTTCATATCATTGAAGAAGCAGAAAATAAAGGGGTTCTTAAACCTGGAGATACCATCATCGAAACCACTTCTGGGAATACTGGATTTAGTATTGCGATGGTCAGTATTATCAAAGGGTACAAATGTGTTTTGGCGGTGAGTTCAAAATCGTCTTTAGATAAAATTGACATGCTAAAAAGTATGGGCGCCAAGGTATATGTTTGTCCAGCAAACGTCCCTGCGGATGATCCGCGTTCGTATTACGAAGTCGCCAAACGTTTACACGAAGAAATTGAAGGCTCTGTCTATATCAATCAATATTTTAATCACCTTAATTTAGAGGCACATTACAAAAGTACTGGGCCTGAAATATGGAAGAATACAGAAGGAAAAATCACGCATTTAATTGCATGTAGTGGGACTGGTGGCACCATTTCGGGAACTGCGAAATATTTAAAAGAACAAAATCCAGATATTAAAATAATAGGCGTTGATGCTTATGGATCTGTTTTGAAAAAGTATCACGAAACCCGAGAGTTAGACCCTAGTGAAATTTATCCATATCGCATTGAAGGACTCGGTAAAAATTTAATTCCTTCTGTTACCGATTTTGATCTCATCGATCAATTTATAAAAGTGAATGACGAAGATAGTGCTCACACTGCTCGTGAAATATCTAAAACCGAAGGTATCTTTGTAGGTTATACTTCTGGTGCAGTTGTACAAGCGGTTAAACAACTACAAGAAACTACCGCATTTAAACCGACAGATCTAGTCGTTCTTATTTTTCCAGATCATGGTTCTCGTTATATGAGTAAGGTATATAATGACCAATGGATGAAAGATCAAGGCTTTTTTGATCATCAAAAGCAAGATGCTGCTCAAAGCATCGAATTTATTAAATAATTTCTCAGACAAATTTTCCAATACTCCTATAGACATCATCATAATTGTCTTAATATTATGTATTCATAATATTATTGTATAATTTTGTGAAGCAAACTAACATTGAATTATGACAAGAGATTTATTCGACAAAATCTATAAAGATAAAGGACCACTAGGGAAATGGGCAAGCCAAGCAGAAGGGTATTTTGTATTTCCAAAATTAGAAGGTCAGATTTCAAACCGAATGAAATTTCAGGGTAAAGATGTGATTACTTGGAGTATAAATGATTATTTAGGCCTTGCAAATCATCCCGAAGTCAGAAAAGTGGACGCTGAAGCTGCAAACGATTACGGATCTGCCTACCCAATGGGTGCTCGGATGATGTCTGGACATACCTCACTTCACGAACAATTACAAACTGAATTAGCAGAATTTGTAAGCAAAGAGTCAACCTATCTCCTAAATTTTGGATATCAAGGCATTATGTCTACCATTGATGCGCTGGTTGGTAAAGATGATATTATAGTTTACGATGTAGATTCGCATGCCTGTATCATTGACGGCGTTCGTTTACACATGGGGAAACGGTTTACCTACAAACATAACGATATTGAAAGCTTAGAAAAAAACCTCGAACGTGCTACCAAAATGGCTGAACATACCGGCGGTGGAATTCTTGTAATTTCGGAAGGTGTTTTTGGAATGCGTGGAGAACAAGGAAAATTAAAAGAAATTGCAGCCTTAAAAGAAAAATTCAATTTTAGATTTTTAGTCGATGATGCACATGGTTTTGGAACCTTAGGGAAAACGGGCGCTGGCGCCGGTGAAGAACAAGGCGTTCAAGACGATATTGATGTGTATTTTGCAACCTTTGCGAAGTCCATGGCAAGTACGGGTGCTTTTATCGCTGCCGATAAAGAAATTATAGACTATTTAAAATATAACTTACGTTCACAAATGTTTGCAAAATCGCTGCAAATGCAATTGGTTAAAGGCGCTTTGAAACGTTTAGACATGATCCGAACCATGCCCGAACTCAAAGAAAAGCTCTGGACCATTGTAAATGCTTTGCAATCTGGATTAAGAGACCGCGGATTCGATTTAGGAAGCACGCAGAGTTGTGTTACACCAGTGTATTTAAAAGGAAGTATTCCCGAAGCGATGGCCTTGGTCAAAGACCTTCGTGAGAATTACGGAATTTTCTGTTCTATTGTGGTGTATCCAGTAATCCCTAAAGGATTAATTTTGTTGAGGTTAATACCAACATCGATGCATACTTTAGAGGATGTAGATGAAACACTAAACGCCTTTTCTGTAATTAGAGAACGCTTAGAAAAAGGAATTTACAAACGCCTATCAGCATCTGTTGCAGCAGCAATGGGTGAATAATCTGTTAAAGCTCTTTTCGAAACGTACTTCGCTTTTTAATTAACACGGGATTAAAATCTAACCATAATTTTTGAATGGCTATATTGTCAGCCAATTCTGGGGTTCGACGGCATTCTACAATTCCTTTTTCAACAAAGGTTTTATGAAATGCGCTAAAAATTATGGAATGAACTCCTTTTTTTTGGTATTTGGGATGCACTCCAATTAAGTAGAAATTCACCTTTTTGGACTGCTTCGCTTTTAAAATATGAAAAATTCCAAACGGAAATAATTTACCTTTAGATTTTTGTAATGCTTCTGAAAAAGAGGGCATTGCAATTCCAAATGCGATCAGTTCATCCGTCTCATCAATCACAAATTTGATGTATTCTGGATTGATAAAACTTAAAAATTTCTTCTTTAAAAAATCTTTTTGAATGTCGGTAATTCTTACAAAAGACGATAAGGCGGCATAGCTTTCATTAAATAAATCGAACATTTTATCCGCATACGGCATCAAATCTTTTGTACTCTTAAAACTTAAAGATTTTAGTTTATAACGCTCTCTTACGACTTTTTCTAACTTGTCAGATTTATCAATTTTAATATCACTAAACTGGTGTTTATGTTCTATATATTCTTTTTCCACTTGAAAATTTAATTGTTTCAAGTGATCGACATAATAGGGATGATTATACCATGTAACCATCGTTCCAATTTCGTCATATCCGTAAGTGAGCACGCCTACTTTATCTAAATTAGAAAACCCAATAGGGCCTTCCATATGATCCAATTTATGAGTTTTTCCAATGGCTTCTACTTTGTCTAATAATGCTTTGGTAACTTCGAGGTCGTCAATCATATCCAACCATCCAAAACGCATTTTATTCACGCCTTGATCTTTGATTTCTAGCCAATTGGTGATGGCTGCTACACGTCCAACAATTTTATCATCTTTATAAGCGAGAAAGAGTCGAGCATCGGCATTTTGCAGAACCGGATTTGTCGCTTTGTCGAAGATCTTTATTTCCTCACTTATAATAGGAGGGACCCAATATTTTGAGTTTTTGTAGAGTGAAAAAGGAAATTTCACAAACTTTTTATGTTCCTTTTTTGTAAGGGCTTCTTTAATTAAAATCATAAGCTATCCATCGTCAAATCGTTAGTCATTCTGCTTTTTATTTTTTCCTTTTTTTCTTTTTTCGAGATTTTCTACCACCTAATTTTTTTGCAGAGTTACTGTTATCTATATTCTCTTTGTCAACATGTCGATCTAATCTATAAGAAGCTCCAAAATTAATACTTAAAACAGATGGTGTGTCTTTTACATTGAGTGTAAACGCTGTATCCAATTGTATATTTTGATTCCACAAATAGCCCCCTCCAAATCTAAATAAATTATCAGCATAAAAATCGCTTTTAATCCCTTGTGTTTCTCCAAAAATCACCCACTTAGGATTAAAGGAGTGGGTTAATGTCACAATATACTGGAACTCTTGTTGCTCGCTTGTGATACGATCCATAATGATATTGGTTACAAACACCCATCCACCAGAAAAATTATTTTGAGTGATTAAAGCACCTCGATAACTCAAGCCTTCCACTCCAGGAGCTGTATATGGGTTGTCTTCAGTATCAAAATTTACGCCTGCTGAAACGGAAATAGCTGGTATTAAGTTTTTTAATTGAAAACTTCTATTGGCATGATAGCTGTAAAGATTGGGTTTTTTGTTTAAGTTTTTTTTATTTGGATCGTACACCAAATATTTTGCACCAGCATTTAATGTCTTAAAATTTGAGCGCTTATTTTCAACTCCACCAAGAGCATCGTACAACTGAACATCACTCTGGAACGTTCCTTGGACATTAAATTCCAAAGCTTCTTTCCAAAATCCATAATGTGCCGCAAAATCTACGCCATATCCAGAGACTTCATACTTGGGATGAATAGCTCTTTTTTCTTTCACAATATAAGGCCCTACTTCAAACTGAAACACTTGAGTACCAACAGCGAACGCACTTTGTGAGGCGCCGGGTCGATTCGAGTTTATAACATCGGTATATTGCGCATGGGCATTTGGATAGAACCCAAAAACAGCGATAAAAATAATCAGGTAAGAATAAAATTTCATTTAAAACACTTTCATCAAACCTACATAATTTTTTTATATTTATAATTAATTAGAAGTAATTTCTTAACTGATTTCCACCTTTTTTCTTCTACTTTGAATCATTTTATATAATAATTTATCTAATAAAAATAAGAATTGTATTTTTGAAGAAATAATCTACCGATGTTACAAACTGCGTCTATTATTGGATTCCTTAGAACGATTCTAATTTTTGTTTTGGTTTACACCATTTTTAAGTATTTGATTCGCCTATTTGCGCCGTATATAGTTAAATCGATCGCTAAAAAAGCGGAGACACATTTTAGAAACCAATCAGCTCCAAAACCACCGACTCAAAAAGAAGGTGAGATTAGTATTGATAAAATACCAAATTCCAAAACATCTAATAAAGATGTGGGCGAATATGTGGATTATGAAGAGGTTGAATAAAAAGACAAACGATGAATTTTAGCTTAAAAAAATTTGGCATACACTTTTTAGTAATTTTAGGCTTTGCTTTGGTTGCTGTGCTGTATTTCAATCCAGTGTTAAAAGGGCAAAAAATTTATCAAAGTGACATTGTACAGTATACTGGCATGGCCAAACAACAGATCGATTTTCGAGATGTTTATGATGCCGAATCCTATTGGACCAACAGTGCTTATGGTGGAATGCCAACCTATCAACTAGGCGCTAAATACCCTCATAACTACATTAAAAAATTGGATTTAGCTCTTCGGTTTTTACCAAGACCGGCAGATTATCTTTTTCTATATCTTTTCGGATTTTACATTTTGTTGTTGGTTTTAAAAGTAGACTATAAAGTCGCCGTTTTAGGTGCGCTCGCCTTTGGGTTTTCTACCTATTTGATCATAATTCTAGGGGTTGGGCATAATTCAAAAGCCCATGCAATTGCTTATATGCCGCTGGTGTTATCAGGTATTATTTTGACGTATCAAAAACGTTATTTTTTAGGGTTTATAATCACGGTGGTTGCTTCTGGATTGGAATTGGTAACTAACCACCCTCAAATGTCGTATTACCTCGGTTTTTTAATTGTAATTCTAGCGATTTCATATTTTGTGCAAGCCTATAAATCAAACCAACTGAAAGCTTTTTTTAAAGCGTCAGGGATTTTGATCGTTGCTGCGATTTTGGCATTTGGTATGAATGCCACCAATTTATTGGCAACTAGTGAATATACCAAAGAAAGCACACGTGGTCAAAGTGAATTAACAATTAATGCGGATGGCAGTGTAAAAGAACAAACAACAGGCTTAGAGAGCGCCTATATTACGCAATATAGCTATGGGATTTTAGAAACGTTTAATTTGTTCATCCCAAGATTTATGGGCGGTGGTAATAGAGAAAATCTCGGCAAAGATTCGGAAACTTATAAAGCTTTCAGAGCTTTGGGAGCGACGCCGCTTCAAGCCCTTCAAGAATCCGAACAGGCACCAATGTATTGGGGCGATCAACCTATTGTAGAAGCGCCAGCCTATGTTGGAGCAGTGGTGATTTTCCTTTTTGTCTTGGCGTTATTTTTATATAATGGCCGCTTCAAATGGTGGCTGATTGCTGGTGTTTTAACATCCTTACTATTATCTTATGGAAAAAACCTATCATTTTTAACGAACTTTTTCATTGATTATATTCCTCTATATAACAAATTTAGGGCGGTAAGTTCTATTCAAGTTATTTTGGAACTGTGTATTCCACTTTTAGCAACTTTAGGATTAACGCAATTGTTTCATAAAGATGTAAGCTCAAAAATGAAGTTAGATGCGCTCAAGAAATCTCTCAGTATTGTTGGGGGATTGACGGTCTTATTTTTAGTTTTTAAAAATAATTTATTTGATTTTGTTGGAAACAGTGACGGCCAGTTTCAACAGTATTACGGCGTATCATTTGTAGAAGCGATTCGTGCGGACCGAAGTGCAATTTTTAGCGCAGATTCCTTGCGAACTTTGCTGTATGTCTTAGCTGCTGCAAGCTTGATTTTTGCTTACATCAAACAAAAATTATCTCAAAATACAACCATTATTATTTTAGGTCTTATCCTTGTTTTTGATTTAGTAGGCGTCGACCGTCGCTATGTAAATTCAGATGATTTTGTGCCGGCCATCAAAGTTGATCGTCCTTACCAAGCAAATTCTATTACTAAAGAATTATTAAAAGATACCACGAACTTTAGAGTGTTTGATATGTCGGATAATTCGACTAAAACCTCCTATTTTCATAATTCAATTGGGGGATATCATGCAGCAAAATTAAGACGATTCCAAGAGTTGCAAGAATTTCATATTGATAAAAACAATTTTGAAGTTCTAAATATGCTAAATACCAAATACATCATCTATCAAGATAAAGAAGGGGAGACCCGATATTTTGAAAATGAAAAAACCAATGGCAATGCTTGGTTTGTAGATGCGATTGAAAGCTATGATTCTGCAGATGAAGAAATTTTAGCTTTAAATAAAATTAAAACCAACACCACAGCCATAGCCAATAGTACGGAACTTAGTTCGCGACGTTTTACCAAAGATTCCACCGCCTCAATTCAGTTAGTTGATTACAAGCTCAATCAGTTGGTTTATGACACAAAGAGTTCTGAAGATGGATTTGCGGTATTTTCGGAAATTTATTACAAGAATGGCTGGTCTGCTACCCTTGATGGAACTCCTGTAGATCATTACAACGTTAATTATGTGCTTCGCGGCATGGAAATTCCAAAGGGCTCACATAGAGTCGTATTTCAATTTAATCCAACGGTAGTCAAAACAGGATCCACGATTGCTTTAATCAGTACTGTTTTAGTCGTGATTTTGATGCTGGGAATAGCGATTCTTAATTCCAGAAAACCATCGTGAAAAAGGTTTTAATCATCACCTACTATTGGCCACCTGCAGGCGGTCCGGGCGTTCAACGTTGGTTGAAATTTGTTAAATACCTTCCTGATTTTGGAATACAACCGATTGTTTATTGTCCAGAAAACCCCAATTATCCAACATTAGATCCCTCGTTAGAATCTGAGGTGAATTCTAAAATAACCGTTTTAAAAACGCCCATTAATGAGCCTTATAAATGGGCTCAATTGTTTTCGAAGTCCAAAACAGATCATCTATCTAAAGGCTTGATTTCGAATCAAAAAAAACAATCTGTTTTAGAAAAAGGACTTCTATTTATACGAGGAAATTTTTTCATTCCAGATGCGCGAGTCTCATGGGTTCGTCCATCGGTTTCATTTTTGTCTGACTATATTAAGGTGCACCAAATCGATACAATTATTACCACAGGTCCTCCACATAGTTTACATCTAATCGGATTGAAATTAAAGCAATTACACCCTGTTAGATGGATCGCAGATTTTAGAGATCCTTGGACTCAAATCGGCTATCATAAAAAATTAATGCTAAGTTCATTTGCTAAAAAAAAGCATCAGACATTAGAGGCAACGGTACTTAACGCTGCCGACGAATTAGTCGTTACCAGTTTACAAACGAAGCAGCTATTTTCTAAATTAACAAACACAGCCATCACAGTCATCACCAATGGTTTTGATTTTGAGATTACCAACAGCAGTACATTAGATTCAAAGTTTACCTTATCTCATATCGGATCTTTACTAGAGGGACGAAATCCGCAAATTTTATGGAAAGTGTTGTCAAATTTAGTGAAAGAATCTACCGAGTTTTCTTCTGCTTTTCAATTAAATTTAATTGGGTCTGTTAGTTCAAACGTCATGGATTCTATAGGTAGTTTTG
>Ga0209833_1002517_pt1 | contig 10945 bp, 3 predicted proteins | sample COGITO_mtgs_1105_3_FD_184797 | JGI IMG/M metagenome (GOLD analysis project Ga0209833, IMG submission 184797) | Pelagic marine microbial communities from North Sea - COGITO_mtgs_110506 (SPAdes) (version 2) | ecosystem: Environmental > Aquatic > Marine > Epipelagic ... | reverse complement strand
GACCGGGAAAACAAAGCAAGTAAAATTAATACAAGAAGCCAACGAATTACAAGAAGCCTCGAATAAGCTGACCGAGTTGCAGAATGCTGTAACAAAAGCTGGGGTCAGCGATAAGACTTTACGCATGACTACCACTGCGGATATTGGAATAGAAAAAGCTAATTCAATATTGGGAACAAGAACTGCGGGCATGAAAGCTACGGTTGAGCCTAATGCTGACAATATGCTTGCTTATGCAAACTCTCTTGAGCAAACCAATAAACTGCTTGGAAATGGAAGCAGGGTCATGGATAGGTTTAGAACAAAGATGGCTGAAATAAATGTTGAGGCTGAAAATTTAAGTGCAGATTTAGTTGATATTGGAATTGACAATGCAAGAAGTGGTCTCAAGCAGATGTTTGACGACATTGGATCTGGCGCGAAGAGTGCAAAAGAAGCGTGGAATGATTTTGGTCTTGGTTTGGCTAAGCAATTACTTGATCGAATGACGCAAAATAATATAGACAAAATAGTCAAAAACTTAACATTTGCATTTACCGGAGAAGAAGGAAAGTCTGACGCTGAAAAAATAGCTAGCGAGACTGCGCACTTAGTAGGAGTAAACGAAGGAATTATATCTTCGAATCTAGAATTAATATCAGCAATAAGGGGCCAGACAGAAGCGTTAAAAAATCAAATAGAATCAGAGACACCAGTTAATAAACCAAAAACTGATTTGATTCCAAAGAACACAGCGAGGGGCGAAGATACTCTTGGCAAGGTTGCATCGAACGCAGCTAAAATAGAGAAAGAGCTAGCAGTAAAGCATATTAAGGAATTTACCGATTTCGGAAAACAATCATTCTCCACATTTGTGCAATTAGCTAGAGATTCTTTTTCGGAAAATTTCGGGAAGCCTGGAGTTGCGGGGATTGAAACTACCAGTAGGGAAGCCGCGCTGGACTCCGCGCGGGAAGCCGAGCTGTACTCCGCGCGGGAAGCCGCACTAAAGCAGTCCGATCCGCATAATATGCTTACCAGATACACTCCGGATGAAAAAAGCAAGAGGAAGGTGAAAAAAGAACTTGATGACGAAAGAATCAGCTTGCTTGATCAAGAAAAATTTCACATACAAAATTTTGAAAAAAGAGGACTTCAAGAAAACGAACAAAATAAAAAACAAAGACGTGCGACAGAAGAGGAAGTAAAAAAAATACAAAAGTCTATACCGTTCAATAAAGATAAAATCAAAGAAATATTGCAAAAAGATGAGATTGATCCAGAAACAGCTAAATTAAAAATTGAAGCTTTGAGAGAAAAAATAGAAAAAGCAGAACAACAAATTAAAAACAAGAATGAAGCGATAAAGGATCTAAACACTAGTTTTATTAATTTCGATAAAAGAACTGCCGCATCTTCTAGTAAGATAAGTGAACATAAGGAAAGAATTAAACTTTTAACAGATGAGTATAACAAATTAAATACAGCAATAAACAAGGTAAAACTGGATAATGTCCCCAGCGGCACGTACGTCCCCTTTCCGGAATTGAAAGGTAAATTCTCAGGCGGCAAAATACAACACTTTGCAAAAGGCGGATTTGTAGACGGCCCAGCAGGCGTAGATAAAGTTCCCGCAATGTTAACGGCAGGAGAGTATGTCGTACCTAAAGACAAAGCAAAGCAATTCAAACAAAACGGCGGAGAGATACAGAATTTTTCAATAGGCGGAATGGCCAAAGAGCTAAACAACGAAAACACTGAGAATAGAGCCATTAGGGGAGCACAAGGTGTGACGCAGTTACTGGTTATGAATGAGGTCTCTCGCGGGATAGCTAAATATTTAGAAAAGCCAAAAGATGACGGGCCCCCAACATTTGATAAAAATAAATTCAACAATTTAGACCTAAGATCAGACGTAAATATCAAGCGTGGAGATCCTAGATTGAGCGCAAGGTTTTTAGCTAAAGATCCAGTGATGCAGGAATATAAAGATTATCTCTTAGAGAAGGCTGCTTACGACGTGGAAAAGAAAAACCAAAAGGTCGATAAAAAAATGCAGACAATCGGCTCTGTACTTTCGTTTATGAGTAGCTTTGCAATTGGCCAAATGTCAGAGATAATAGCGCCTTATGTTCAAAAAGCAGTTGGGTGGGCAAAAAATAAGACTATAAATACTGCCATGGGCCATACAGGTTTAGGAAAACATTCAGATGCATTTAAGCAGGCCAGAAGCGATAAATTAAACGTAAATTACAAAGACGTAAGTAATCATATTGAGTCTGGAGAATTTCTAAATATAAACGACAAGAATTACGCCTTTATGCCGCAGCCGGATGGTAGTAATGATTGGGAAATAATGAACACGGGTTCCACCGCTAAGACTCATAGGGGTCAAGGAACTGGTATTGACAAAAATAATGCATCAATGCTTAAAAGGGCAAGAGGTTATCAATCTGGAGGCTCGATACCAGCAATGCTTACAGCGGGAGAAGGCTTCGTTCCAGCTCCTGTCGCAAAGAGAATTGGTTATGATAATCTAAATCGTATGAACACTACTGGTGGGCTTCCAATCGTTCAAGGCAAAGGAGGAATAGATAATGTTGGGCCAGTAGGATTAACCGAGGGCGATTTTATCATAAAGAAAAGCTCAACAGACAAGCTTCTCAGAGAGAATCCCAACATGATGCGTTTCGCCCTACAGAATCCAGAGGGATTCAAGAGGGGTGAGCAGGGTTATTACGAAGGAGGAGTAGTTGGTAGCCCTTCAACAATTCCCGCTCCATCCGTACCAAAGCAGGCCCCAACAAACAGGCTCAAGAGTGCGGATCCTGCTGAGATGCTTAATCAGTCTTTCAGCCAAAAACAAGAAGCCGCTGTAGCGCCACAACAAAAAAGCGAAGTAACCAACAATATAAACGTTAATGTATCCATAGATCAAACAGGAAAAGAAACGGTATCGACAGAGAATTCTAACAGCTCATACGAAGAAGAGCAGCAACTTTCATTAAAAATAAAGAGCGCCGTACTGGATGTAATCAGGCAAGAAAAGAGAATAGGTGGGGAACTTAGCTCATGAGGCAAGCTGTTTTAGGTTATGAACAAAAATTCTTTATAAACGGAACTCAAATATCAGGAGTTCAAAACGTTGCGGGCTCTTATGCGATAGATGAAAGACCAATAAATGTTCTTGGTTGGGGTCATGTAAATAAAAATTTCTATAATGATAGAGAAAGATTTGCTCAGCCTGATGGGTCTTTTATATTGGACGAGAATGGATTTAATATATTAGGAGAAGAAAGTTTAGATTGTGCGGTAGATGGAGACATAAGCGGATTTCCAGAGAGCATGGCTGTTTTGAACGCCCCACTGGAGGGTTCTTTTTCGATTAATTCTGTATTGGTCAGTGAAGATTTCTTTTTACAATTCACGGGAGACGTGCCATTTACTGGAAGTATTCATCATGGAAAGAAATACTTTGGTTTTGATAAGGGGTACATAACTAGCCACTCTGTTTCTTGCGGCGTTGGAGAACTTCCAACGACATCCACATCAATAAGAGTTTTCGGAGACATAGGTGGATCTCCTGAGTTTATGGAGCAAGAAGATGAGGGTGGACTATTTCTTCAGGAAGATGGATTTGCAATAGGCTCAGAAGATTCTAATGCCGGAATATACAACGCATCAGGTGATAATCCCTTTCCTGAGATAAGGCTGCCAAATCAAGGGTCCATTATTGTAGAGTGCGCAGGGGCGACGACAGATAGGGTTACATCCTTTAACTACAGTATAGACATACCTATATCCCCAATTTACACAGTAGGCTCTTCTGTGCCGGCGCAGGTAGATGTTGCATGGCCAGTAACCACGAACACTTCTTTCAGTTTAGATATAGACAAATACGAATATCAAAGCTTGAGGAAATATTTAAAGTCTCCCACAGTTCACGACATTGCGATAAAAATCAACGATTGCTTTGGTGTTCCGATTCAGCATTATGTGGTCAAAAGTGCGAGATTAATAGGAGAGGACATGGCCGCTTCGACAGACGGGAAAATGACTGTAAATTTAACATATAAATCTTACTATAATAAGAGATGAGTAAGCCTTTTTATAGATACGAAGATGTTCCATTGTTGATGGCTTCTGAGGGCCAAGAGCCAGTTATGGTTTTTGCTAATAGAGCTGGTTTATCTGCTAGCCAACCGATACAAGCAAAGAAATTTATAGAGGATTATCATATATCATTCGCATTGCAAACTGGGGATATACATTTTACTGGAGCTCATGAATCGGGTTTTTTGATGGGTCCGCGCAATGGCCCGGGAGTAAGACTTCCAGAATCAGTTGAAAATATATTAAGCGGAACTAAAATTGCCTATCCTGGCGGACAAGGACTTTACTTAACTGAAGATTTATCTGCTGGTGATTATTATATAAATGTAAGATCTACAGGTGAGACTATATTGAGGTACGAGGAAGACATAGAGCATGGAGAAGTTGAGGTCTTAAGGAATTACGCAGCAGGAGGAATAGTAAGAGGTTCTTTGGATGTGACCTATTACATGAACACTGGAAATCTTCATACTTTTGCAGATTTAACGGGCTTGCTTGATCCTAATATTTACCCGCAAGTAAACGAAACAAAAATAACAGGATGCTTTGGTGACTACATTTTTGAAGACGCGTATTTAAGAGAGCTTTCTTTTTCGGCCCAACCCTTTCAGGTTGTAGAATCAAACTTGAGTTTAGATATATATGGAAGAATGTTGTATCAGTCTGGATTGGCCGACTCTATAATTGAAAATTACGGATGTCTAAAAGAACAACAAATAAGCGTACCTCACGCAATCAATACAAAAATACTTGGAGCCTCTGATGTAGGAATAGAATATCCTTTAGATTTTTCATACAGCATAACGTCCACAAGAAATCCAGAAGTACCAATACCTCTAAGCGGAAAAATGAGCGAAGAAGGAGAGCTCCCAATAAGGGTAACCAAGGAAGCTATAGACATTAGCATAAGAATAAGAGGGGAAAAGTTAGATCCATTTTTAAAAATATCAGGGCAAAGAGCTAATGTTACGGTTCAGTTGTCAGACATAGGTTTTAGTAAAGAATTCACAGACAACAATCAAGGTCTACTCAAAGAGTTTAGATTAGCGGGAAGCTTGGTTCATCCAGATTTGCCGTCTCAAGAGTTAAAGGATTATGGAGTTGTTGAAGAGGATAATTTAAGCGTGTCAGAGGGAGGGTTCCTCCAAGGTTCCGCAACAATAAAACAATCTTATAGATAATGGATATATCGAATTCAGGGTTGGATGTTAATTGCGTACAATGGTGGCAGCAGAGCGGCGACGCAAATCTTGTGTTATTGGATGAGCCAACTGGATCTAGCGAGCAACTTTTTGAGTACCCGGAGTCTGGCTCCTATAGACCTGTAGAAGATGCTTATTTGTCGGGTAGAGGTATACAGTATTTTGCACAAACGGGTGAGGATGTAACTCTAGCCAAGTATGTTTATGTAGATTACAATCCTAATTATTATTATACAGAAAATGATATTTTATCAATAGATGATTTAGTTTTTTCTCAAGATAGAAATTTTAATATATCGACTAGTAAAGAATTAAACATTAGTGAATTTTTTAAACTTAATCCTAATTTAGGTTATTCTATTAATGCATATGTTAAAAAGGATAATGAGTCTACTAGTTTAATAGATAATTATAAAACATATATAACAGAGAACCAAGATAGATCTGTTAATATTGGAGATTCTATTGGTGTTGGTGTTGGTATAAAGTTTTATGATAAAAGTGATGTTGAGCTTTATGCGCCGAATCTAAGGGACACCCATAGGTTAATGGCGGCTAGTGAATTAAACCATAATGAATACTATAATGTACAATTAGATATAGCCAACACTTCAATACCTGATGAAGCTGTTTCTGCGCAGTTAGTTTTATTTGTTTATGGAATGAGTGCTGGTTCATTTATTTTCAAAAAACCATCAGTAAGAAATTTAAGTAAGTTCTTTTATTGCATAAAGGATCACAAGTCAACTTCATACAATAGCCCGAACAGCAAGGATGGACTAGAGTATTGGACTCAAGATTTTGTCTGGAGACCTTCCTATGGAGCCAAGTCTGACTTTGTGGCAATAAATGAAGAATTAAAAATGGGAGAAGGTAAAGATTATGTTACCAATATGGCAATAAACGCACTGCCGATGGAATTAACATTAAACTTTAGAAACCGAACAGACAAGGAAGCTAGAGCTATTGTTCACTTTTTGCAAGAAAAATCATTTGCATACGAGTCAATTTTTAGCCTCGATTATAAGGGCGACAGATTATTGTCAAGCGAGATATCGGCGTTTAACTTTGAGTTTTCGTACCCATACAGGAATGACTTAAAATATACTTGCACTCAGTTTAATCATACTATTTCTTATAGAAATAATAATAATGTAAATGCTAAGTTTGTATGCAATACAGAAAGCTCCCTGTCAAGTGTGGAGAGTCATGCTGGCTACAATAAAAGAATTGATGCGCTGATACCTATATTTATAGACGAAACCACTCACTTCAAAAAGGGCGAGCAAATCAAATTAAACACCTTCACCTTGGAAGAAGGAGATGGAGTTATAACAATCGATACCAAAAAAATAAAAACAATCAAAAGGTATCCAGAAGATCCCTTGACTCCAATAACTGGGGGGATAATAACTTTTACCGATGATGTAGATATAGAAGAAGAAGATTGCGTTTACATAACAATTGCAGATCCAAAAAACTCTATTTTTAATGTTGGAAAAACAAAGATAAAGAAAAAAATATCAAAAAACCAATACGCTTTTTGGCCAATACTTGAAGAAGGAGATGAGTCAGACGTTGCGAACTTGAGGGCAACATCTTCTGCTGGAGAGAACACTTCTGTGCAATGGTTTGACGAAGTTGGAGAAAGTGAATTAGAACCTAGGCAGGAAGAGCTACTCACAACTGACTTGGCAGATCAATTATGGAGGCCAACTGATGTAGATAGAATAACTCCAAGAAATGAATTATTCGAATCAGAGGATGGAGCTCAATACTTTGAAGAGACTACAGAAGAGTTTATAACAATAAGGGGTGAAGATTTTATAATAGGTGGCAACATCATGATGAAGAAGATGCAAGTCTGCCCAGAGGACTGTATGTTCAGTAAGGTTCTTTTACCAGAGCATGTTTCGAATATACCGTCAGAGGTAATAGATCCAGCAACTGGGGCGGCCAGAAAAAGGCAGGTTTATCTTAAAAACTACAGAAGGATGCAGATAGACTCAGACATAGATGCAGAAAGCCTGTACGTAATCTTTACGCCTTTAGAGAATTTTACACTAGAAGCGAAGGATGATTTCTGGCTGCTTGTGTCTGCGGTTCAAGGCAGGAGTAGTATTTACTTAAAGGATCCGAATGAAATACCTAAATATCCATGGTTAGAGGTTAGGAACTTTGACCACAAGCCAAGTTTGGCATTTAGTTTAGAACAAACGCCTGATAATATTCAATCAAGTTTTCTAAAATACTATAACAAGAAATTCAAGAGAGGCATTAACGGAAACTTATCAACTTTTAATTTGACATTTGAACAAAGAAGCGACGAAGAAGCATCTGAAATATTGCAGTTTCTCGAGAGTCATCTTGGTTATAAGAAGTTTAGGTTTCAAATGCCGCGCCCATATCTAAAAGATGGAAGTTACATCACTTCGCCAAGCAGACCTTATATTTCGAGCTTCTATTGTCCTAGTTGGGGGCACGATATAATATACAAAAATAATCACACAATATCTGCGACATTTATAGAGTCCACAACTTCAATAGAAGAGGATCTAAGGAATGTTTTTGGAATAGGAAGAGATGAAGATAAACCGTGTTATGGAGCAGAAATATACGACCCAATAACGACCCATGAGCTTTGCACTTTTTCTTCTCAATTGATGGCTGCAAAGGGTGCCGGTTTTGACCTTAATCAAGACTCAAAAACTGCAAAATCTAAAGCTGTTGATTTAGTCTTTATAATTGACACGACGGGGAGTATGACATTTGCCTCTATGGAGACTAATGGGGTAACTAAAACAAAGTACCAAGTAGCCATAGATATAGTTTTGAAAATGATAACAGCTCATGATAGTTATGTCATGCCTGGGACTGAATCATACAATGAATTCGACGCGCCACCATTAAGCTTTGGGTCCAGGAGTGGAGATGATACGTCCCCACCGTGGCCAGCAGATAATCAGGTTTTGGATAGTTTAATTTCTAAATTATATGACCCGCTAAAAGAGCTGCAGGAAGAGCTGGAAAATAATGATTATAATTTAGAGAACCTAGATAGATTTAAAATAAAAATAGACCAAAAAAGAGTAAATCTTGGTTTTATACTGATGGCAGATAGTAGGCAAGTGATACAGGACGTATCGGATTATCCCAACTCATTCGATAAAGTGCAGTCTTATAAGAGTGTGAACGTAAAAAACCCTAATAGCCAACTAATGGAAGATTCGCCTAGAGCAGTTAGTCAGGCCTTGGCTCAGTTTTATAATAGTCCACGAGCTGAGCATGTGACCGATAGGATTATTATTATGTTGAGCGATGGTATTTTTACGACTCCCGACGTAACTGGATTGTCACCACCCTATAACCAGGTTTATAGCCAATACACTCTTGACATGTGCGCTCAACTAAGAAAAGGCGGGGATTTGGCGGTTAGAAGACCATCTGACGAGACGCTTAAGAAGTATGGGTATCAATCTCAAAATCCATATGCCAAAATGGAACAATATAAATTCAAAGAAAGAGATGGCGGCAAGTCAGCTTATAATAATCCTGACCTGGGTAAAGATAATCCCGCATGGTATGAAGAGGAAATGCCAACGGTGTTTATGTTTGCTAGGGTGGGCCTTCCAGCTTACCTAGCGGTTCGAGCCCCAAACTATGTTTATGACTATGATAAGCCTGCGCCATACCTAGAGCCGCCAGGTAAGACTCCTCAGTTCTTTTTTCCAATAACGCAGGACGGAGACCCTAATGGCGAGGTTACCAGAATGATGGACTTGATAAAAGTTGTAGAAATGCTTACCAATGATAATGGTTATCAGAACGTACTATCGATAGTTCTATATAATTGTGGCCCTCACGATGTAAAACTAAAAAACACATTAATTAATATCGAAGGCCAAAACACCGCATTAAAATACACTACTGAAATATTAAAAGAAGGTATACCCAAAGGAGGAAACCTTAGGGATTTAACTTTCACGCAGCCAGATCAGGGATTAGGGTCAATAGTAAAAGGTTACGGGGGCCAATACTTTGGCGACTTGGACAATCAAGATTTATTTTCAGACGACCCTAAGGCTTCAAATATATTGTGGACTTCATTTAATACTCAATACGAAGTGTCAAGACAAGGCGTAATAGAAGACATAAATGGAGGGTGGGCCGCAAACTCAAATTTAACAAACGGAGTTAAGAATACAGGTGTTGCATTTAAAGGTATGCCGATAAGAGTATTTAAGGCAGATTCAGGCCTACAGATAACAGACTACAACATAGGAAACGTTACCCCTAGTAATGGGTACAGAGGGGATTATTCCCATTTACCAGCAATAAAGCCTGGTGAAAAACTTGATTTATTTTTTGGAGTAAAGACTAATAAGTTGAGCGACTTTTCTGAAAAAGTTCAACTCTTTATCAATTCAGACGACGAAACAATGAAGGAGATGGATTGTTATGCTAATTATAATTTTGAAATAATCATTCCATCAAGCAAGGAGTCTTCGGAGCCACAAACGTTAGAAATAGTGCCCGAAAAAAAAGAAGTTGTTGGATTTGGGGTTCATTTTTCGAATCTACAAATTGGAGGGTCAAACAACGGTAAGACAGTACAGGATGAAGAGGCAGAAAATCTTAAATACGCACTTTACGGAAATTTTACCCAAATGAAAACAAGGTCAATGGTTCAGGCTTTTGGAGACAATCCAATTATTAAAGAAGGGGACGCTTCGAGGGTGGGTAGTTCGTATTATTCAAACGAGGCAAATATAGCGGATGCAAGATCAGAAATACTTGATTCTTTCTCGGGCTTCCCGGCCGACATAAATCAAAGCCAATGGGCTGATGACTTAAAGGGCTTAGCGTGTAAAGAGGGATATGCCGTGAAAATTTTCTCGGAAAAGAATTTTGGGGGAGATGTGCTTTTTGAAAAAACTGGACCTTTTCTAATCTATGATAATACACTTCTCGATTTTCGGGGAGGGGCATTAAGAAATCAAGCTCCAAACCTGGATTTGTATTTAGAGGGTTTTGGGATAACCGCTAGTAGGGTTTTTGGGATGAGCCTGCATTTGCTTCTCCCTTATGACAAGCCTACCTCTATAAAAATAACTAGGGCATGAGTTTTATAAACGAAGAGTCTGGAGTATGCCTTTCGGAGACCGGAAATTCGGTGCTTGCTGGGTGCGACTTTTTAATAGATGAGTTGGGCAGAAAGTATATACTGACAGAAGGAGCAAAAAGAATAATCCCAGAAGGGGATTGTTTCCCAATTACTGACTTTGACTGTAGCAAGCTTGATAGAATTACTGTGGATAGCGGAAAATTTGTAACCATAATTAATACTTGCAATCTTCCTTTAACTATAACCGGCTTTAAAAACGACGACCCATTAAGATTTTCCATATTTAAATACCCAGAATATTCGGGTTATGCAGAGTATAACACTGGCAATACTCAAGAACTTCCTTTTACTGTTGAACCATTCCAAAGAGTAAATATAAATACCTTTTTTCATCCTTTATATTCCGAGCTCGAAAGTGGAAACGCAGGAACTTATGAGAATAGAACTGGAGATAAGTTTGAGTCTAACGTTTCAATACTTCCGGGTTTTGAAGTATTGAACTGTGTGGAGGACCCAAATACTTCTA
>Ga0209833_1002500_pt1 | contig 11005 bp, 11 predicted proteins | sample COGITO_mtgs_1105_3_FD_184797 | JGI IMG/M metagenome (GOLD analysis project Ga0209833, IMG submission 184797) | Pelagic marine microbial communities from North Sea - COGITO_mtgs_110506 (SPAdes) (version 2) | ecosystem: Environmental > Aquatic > Marine > Epipelagic ... | reverse complement strand
ATGCACTTAAAACTCGGAACAGTATTGCCTTACCTAAAACTAGGCACTACGCAAGCAGGTGCGCCACCTACAACTACTCCAGTCGGGTTCCTCACTGCTAGTCTGAATAATACCAACTATTCGGTCTATGTAGCTAATGTCTCGGCAGTGCTCACTCGTATAGCCAGCGCACAGTAATAACATCATGGGCGGAGGTCCTCTCCGTCCTATTCCATTCAAAGGATAAACCATGTCTAATCCAATTAGCACACAAGAGTTAATGCAACACCTACGGTTTACCGCTGACTCCTCAGAATTAACAGAAGCCGCTATCATGATCAGCACTGCTACAGCATTCGCTGAGCAGTACACAGGCCGCAAGCTCAGTTCGCAGACTGTCGTAACTAGCTTCGAGACACTCAAATCTAACGCGCCTTTAAAGCTGACAGGTGGCCCAGTGTCATCTATAACGTCGTTCAACTATTATGATAGTAGCTTTAATGTACAGGCACTCACAGACTACCGGCTGATCCATCGCAACGGTGTAGGTTATTTGTATCCAGTTATAGGTGAAAAATGGCCTACAAATGTTGCGCCCACAGATCCTGAGACCGTAACTATTACCTACGTAGTTGGTATGCCTCCAGAAGACGCTCCGGCACCCGTAAAGTCAGCAGTTTTGTTAATAGCGGCTAGTCTTTGGGAGAACCGTGAGAACGAGATAGTCGGTACGAACATTAAGTCTCTAAAGCCTATAATAGCGGCTAAGGATCTCCTTCACCCTTACAAGTTGAGGTAGTTATGAGATCAGGTAAGCTAACAAACAAAGCAACAATCTACATACCCTCTACCGCTCCGAACGAATGGGGCGAAGTCGAGCAGAGCTATACACAACTAGGCACATACCACTGTAGTGCTTTAACTAAGCCACGGCGTGAGACTGTAGAGTCTGATTCTGTAGTTAGTAAGACAGAGTATGACCTACGGTTTCGCTATTACTCCGAGCTAACAACGCTACCACGTAATGCTTACATAAGTTTAAAGGGTATGCATTTAGAGATTAGCTCTATAGCTAATGTGATGTTAAGGGACCGCGAGATTCAAATGATATGTGAGGAACGATCATGATAGATATTGATTTTAGAACTCACCTACTGTCTAACAGTAATATCAGTAACATGGTAGGAACGGACGTTTACGCTCTCAGACTTCCTCAAGACATTACAACCACGGCCATCGTTTACGATATCGGCGCTGGTTTTCCTCTAGCTCAGATAGGTAGTCTTGAATCTGTTATCAGATATAACGTAACCCTTTCTGTTTATAGTCCTAGCTATGTCTCTATGAGACAACTCTCAGAGCATATAAACACCCAGCTTAACGGTATGACAGGAACTATGGGAGCATCGTCTGTAACAGGTGCCCACGTAGAATCAGCAATCAATACGTATGAAGAAGAGCAGAAGCTCTATCGGAATATACTTATTTTAAACATATACACAAACTAAGGAATATTATAATGAGCGCAATCGCATCTCCATTCCACGGATTAGCTACAGAATTACACATGACTTCGGCTATCGACGGGACTATTGACGCAAGTACAAAGGTCGCCGAGGTATCTTCAGTAGGTACCCTAGAGCTATCCGCTAACATCATCGAGTACAACAGCTACGGCTCTGCATACAAGCAGAAGTTAGTAGGTCAGAAGGACTCTGGTACTCTATCCCTCACTATTAACTGGGTAGCTGGCGACACTAGCCACACTGCTCTTAAAGCTAAGTACGATGCTGGTACTGCTCAGACTTTCGCTGTTAAGTGGATCTCTGGAGCAGAGAACGCTGTGGCTCAGTTTACTGGCTACATTGCTTCATACTCTATCGATACTCCAGTAGAAGACGTAGTAACTGCAAACGTCGAAATAGCTATCGATGGCGCTGTCGCTTTTGATCTTACTACTGTTTAATTTATACAGTAACTTTATAACGGTCCACTCTACGGAGTGGGCTATTATTTGATTTTTAAATATTTAGGAGACATATCATGTTAGATCGTAAATCAATTTTTAAAGCCGTTGACTTAGACGTGAAAGAAGTCGCCGTCCCTGAGTGGGGAGGGGATGTGTGTGTCAGAGGCTTAACTGCGCGAGAGCGTGACCAGTTTGAGGCATCTATAGGATCTTCAGCTAACCTAGACAACCTCCGCGCACGTCTGGTAGTCCTATCAGTATGTGATGCTGATGGTGAGCGTATATTTAAAGATAGCGACGCTATCGAGCTAGGCAAGAAGAACGCTCAGGTAGTTAACCGCTTGTTCGACATAGCTAGGTCTATGTCCGGTATGTCTGACGAAGACGTGAGCGAACTTGAGGGAAACTAAAACGAGACCCAGCTAGGCGATTTAAGTTCCGCTTGGCTGGTCATCTTGGTATGACCGTCCGTCAGTTAGAGAACAGCCTATCCTCTCAAGAGCTATCCGAGTGGATGGCCTATTACTCTATTGAGCCGTTCGGTCCTGCTAGAGAGGATTACAGGGCCGGTCTCATAGCCGCAACTACAGCAAACTGTGCTGGAAGTAAAAAGGTCCTACAACCTACCGACTTCATTAGTATCTATCAACAACCGAAGTCTATGTCCTTTATGGACCGCAAGAAGATACAAGGTCAGCAAATGGCCCTATTCAAATCATTATCGGAGAAAACAAATGGCTAAAAAGGACTTCATGACTGTTAAGGTCTCAGGCCTTAAAGAACTTCACGAATCTCTTAGAGAGTTAGACTTTGATCTCCAAAAGAAAGTATTAAAGGCCGCCGGTAGATCCGCAATGGAGCCGGTCGCCGCTAGTGTTAGAAACAACGTCCCTAGGGCCACTGGAGGTCTGTACGGGACTATTCGGGTATCAGCTACTACCGATGTACGTAGGTTACGTAAGTCCGGTCGCAAGGCCTCTATGATCGCCTCGGTGTCAGCAGGTCGCGCTAGTAAGAAGGATGGTATGACTGGACACCAAGCTCTTAATATCGAATATGGAAACGCACGAACTAAAGCTCAACCGTTCATGCGCCCAGCTATACAGGGTAGAGAACGCTCTACTATCCTCAGATTCAGAATGCACCTCAGAAAGGGCATAGAGAAGTCTGCTAAAACACAAGCACGTCGAACTACACGTCTATTAAAATAAAACATTAGAAGGGTTAAACATGGCTACTATCAGTCGGCTATCAGTCGATCTGGTGGCTAACAGTGCTAAATTCCGTAAGGATCTAGATAAGGCCTCTAAAGCCGCCGAGGGTTCATTCGGTAAGATGATTAAGTCTGCTAAAGCGGCCACCGCCGCCTTCGTAGCAGTCGGGGCCGTCGCAGGTAAGATATTCATAGAGTCTGCTAAGACCTACGGTAACTTCACAGAAGCACTACAGGACGTATCCGCCAAGACCGGAGCTACTAAGAAACAACTAGATCAGCTATCAGTCTCTATGCGTAACGCCGCAAAAGCTACCAGATTCACAGCAACAGAAACAGCACAAGCTGGAGCATTCCTAGCGCAAGCTGGTTTAAATGTAAGAGAAATTAATGACGCGCTACGCCCTACCTTGGACCTAGCCGCCGCAACGAAAACAAGTGTACAGAATACAGCGGACTTTATGACCAACATCATGAAGGGTCTGGGCATGTCTAGTACTGAACTAGAGAGAGCCGCTGACGTACTAGCAGTAACAACTGCAAAAAGTAATACAAATCTAACAGACCTAGCGACCGCTATGTCTTACGCCGCTCCGTCTGCACGAGCAATGGGTATGGAGATCGAAGAGACCTCTACGCTTATCGGTATGATGGCTAACGCTGGTATAAAAGGGTCTATGGCTGGTACAGCATTACGAGGAGCGTTCTCGTCTCTAGCGACTACTGGTGGCCTCACAGAGAAAGCAATCGCAGACTCTACGGGCGCTATGACTCAACAAGCTAAGACACTCCGAAGACTTGGTGTACACACTAAGGATGCTGAAGGTAAGGTCCGTGGACTTACTGACATTCTTACTGACCTTAAAGCCGCTGGCGGTGATGAGCAAGACATGATCGCTATATTCGGTCGTCGTGCTGGTTCTGCAATGATGCAGTTTATGAATGAAGGTCTGATGGGTGCTGATGCACTTAAGAAGAAACTAGATAACGCACGTAAGGCCGCTGAGAAGATGGCCGCTACACAGATGGATAGCCTCAACGGTGATCTACTATTATTCAACTCGCAGTTAGAAGAGTTACAGATGGTAGTCGCTGAGAATGGTATTAACGATCTGTTTAGGGGAATCACTCAGGCCGCTACTAAGTTCATGAAGAACGCTGAGCCTGCTTTAACGTCTATGGCTAAATACGCTGACGAGATCGCTGTAGGCCTTGGTGTCATGACTGGCGCTATAGTCTTAGTCGGTATAGCCGCATTAACTACTGCTATGTTCGGACTAGCCGTCGCTATGTTGGCTAACCCGATTACATGGATAGTTGGCGGAATAGCATTAATAGGCGTAGGGATCTATAAGGCCATACAGAACATCGATGAGATCAAGGTGGCCTTCCGAAACTGGATTGGTGAGACTAAGAACACTCTCAGCAACCTAGGCCGAATGTTCACTATGGCATTCCTCGATATTCGTGATGGTGTCTTAGAGGTCTACACTAACATGGAGCTAGGGTTTGCTAATTTCAAGCTCGGATTCATTGGGATATTTAACGACCTCCTGACCGAGGCCCTTAAGAAGGTTAACAACTTGTTAGAGATATATAACAAGATACCTTTCCTAGATGATGCTACACCTATTGCGTTTCAAATAGATACCACTCAGGCCACTAAGAAAGTTAAGGACCTAGAGGCTAAGCTACTTGAGATACAAAATAGAAACAATAGCTTCACTCAATCCATATTCACTCCTGAAGTATTCACACCTAAGGAAGAGGATGGCGGTGCTGGTATTGAAGATATAGCGTCTCCAGAAGATAAAGCACTTACAGAACAGGAACAGCTACGTGCTGATCTTGAGGCTAAATCTCAGATCGAAATGGATGCCATGAAGAAACTGTTTAACATGAAGGCGGACTTCGCTCAAATGACTACAGACCTAGCTACTGGTAGCTGGGAAGATGTTATTGACGCTGGCGCTAAAGGGTCTAAGAAGCTACAGATGCTCCAGAAGGCTTCAGCCATTAAGCAGATCATCATGTCTACAGCTACAGGTATAGCGGAAGCACTTAAGCTACCTTTCCCAGCTAATATTTTAGCCGGTGTAAAGACAGCCGCCGCTGGTGCTATACAGTTAAACAAAGTTAAAGGACAGTTCCACGATGGTATCGATAACGTGCCTAACACTGGGACCTACTTACTGGAACAAGGTGAGCGAGTAGTTGATAAGCGTTTGAATAAGGATATGTCCTCATTCTTAGCTAATCAGAATAGTGGTAACAACTCGGTTACTAATAATCCTACTCTTAACTTCAATGTTACAGGCGGAGACGCTGATAATGTTGAAGCTATGTTGATGAACCACCGTGGTAAGTTCGAGGGAATGATTCGTGATATTTATAATGAGTCAGCCCAGAATGCACCATTCTAGAACTGAAGAGGGGCCTTACGGCCCCTCGATGTTTTACAGTGTTCTTTCGATTCTCATGTTCGGATGACACTCAAAAAAGAACTCAGTGTCCTTACGTTCTAGGTCCAATAACGCCTCTCTCTTAACTGAGTTAAACAAAACGGTACGCTTAGCGTTCTGTAATGATTCGATACCCATCTCTACTAACTCGAACTTGTAAGATCCGGTAGGAAGTACGCGCAGTTCATAAAGATTATCTTCACCTAGCATCTTAGTAATTCTAGCTTTAGTGAAGGACATGCCGTAGTAGTTACCTTCGATATCAGCAGTAAGCTGAGTGTGGTCGTACTCTGATTTTCTGTAGCTAAGTAGTTTTGATACTGAGAATGGGCGGTAGATCATTTTAAATATTCCTTGTGTTTGTTAAGTTGATGACAAGCATTATACAGTAACTTTATATTAGGTCAATACTTAATATAAAATAAATTCAATTAATTTTAGGAGGCTCTATGCCATCTCCATTGCTACCGACTAGCCCATCTCCGGTTAGCTATAATATTAAATCAAAGGTAAATAACCTTCGGTCTGAGAGCCTCTCAGGAAAGATCTTGACTAGGAAGGTAGGCGGTCAGAGATTCGAGGCGACTCTCGTGTTCCCTCCCATGAACCGAGGAGCGTTCAACCAGATCCATTCTTTTATTATGGAGCAAGAAGGCTCTAATGGAATCTTTTACATAAAGATCCCAACTTTCGGCAATACTCGGGGTGCCGCTGGTGAATACGTTAACTACAATAATCACGCTAAAACCTACATGGTAAAAACGGGCGGAAGTGATACCTACCCTGATAAGTTAGTGAGTGGTGGTATCTTAGTCCCCAACGAGACTTATATGCGAGTGTCTCTGCGTAACGACTTACAGGTGATCGAGTACGGAACAGATGGCACAGTAAGGTTAGAAATTGACGTAGTGGAGAGACTGTAATGTTGACTCTCGATAACTCTACGTTAGCCGCGATCGGTTCTGACAGCTTCGAGTATGCTTACATCTGCGATCTACCAGCTAACCTACATTTTACAAATCATTCCAAGGATCTTAGTCACAATGGTAAAACCTATATATCTAATGGCCTAGTAACAGGGTTCTCACCTATTACCCAGACTCAGGGGATGAGCCTATCTAGTTACACTCTAACTCTTAGTAACGTAAACATCTCTGTAGCTCAGGGGTACACAGCCGGAAACTATAGAGGCCACACAGCCACCATTTATCTAGCGATTGTAGCTAACGGATCAATAGTCGGTACACCGACCATCTTATATAGAGGGACTCTCGACAGCTTCGCTGTTAAAGAGAGTAATTCCACATCGACACTTACACTGAAGCTCACATCTCACTGGGCTAACTACAACCAGAAGGGCGGAAGATATACCAGTGATTCTATACAGCAGGGTATCCACAGCGGAGACCGCATATTTAAGTACGCCCACGAAGAAAGCTCGGACTCTCTAGGATGGGGTAAACGATAACTCAGGAGCACACATTATGGCCTTAGGACTTATAGCCCTAGTGGTATCAATAGCATCTGTAGTCGCCTCTGTGGCGATGGGTGCTAAACAAAAGAAAGAAATGGAAGACCAGCAAGCTGGTATCTTAATTCAGAAGCAAGGGGGTAGCCATCCTATCCCGTTGATTTATGGTAAGCGACGTGTTGCTCCTATTAAGGTTTGGGAAGATATCTCTAGGCAACGACTGCCTATACCCTCAGTAGCGACTGTCGCTGATTCAGGCTTCACACATAACGGAGAGTTCTCCTACGCGTCCTCTAGAGACGATAAGGACTTCCTACACCGTATCGACGTTTGGTGTCTGGGTGAAATAGAGAGTATTAACTATTATGAGATTGATGATGACCCTATGACTCATAAGCGATTCATCAACGCTAAAAGTAATCGCCCTTACTTTAGATCTTTAAATAAACATGGATCAACTAGTCAGACAATGTTTTCCCAGTTAGCCGCTGGGTTTGATGGTATTACTACCGACATGAGAGGCAAAGGCATCTGCTGGTCATGGGACAGCTTCCTATACACGGCGGACACCCCTAAGTACTACGGAGATCCTAAACTTACAGCAGAAATCAAAGGATTAAAGGTCTGGGACCCTAGGGCTAACCCTAGTAATTCTGCGATCAAAGCATGGTCCGATAACCCTGCACTTATACTATTAGACTACTTAACGTCTGAGCACGGTAAGGGGCTTAGTATCACTGATCTAGATATCCCTAGCTTTAAGGATGCCGCTGATGAGTGTGATGTAGTAGTTAGCCTGCCGTCTCAGAACCCTGAGACTACTGGAAGGTTAATATATGACCCTGAGACTGGAGAGTATGTATACGTGCCTGCTGGGAGTTACAACCCTAACGCAAACACTACTGCAACTCAGAAGCGCTTCACATGTAATCTTGTCATACAGCCCGACGTGGATAGTAAGGAGAACGTGTCGGAGATTCTAAAGACATTTAAAGGCTCCCTTCCATTTGTTAATGGTAAATATGTTGTCTCTATGGAGATAGCTGGTACTTCCTCAATGTCATTCAGTAATGATAATGTTATCGGGGGTGTTGCTATAGCCTACGCTGATAGGTCTAAGCGCCTAAATCAGGTTACTGTCAAGTTCCCTAATGCCGCTAAGTCATACAAGGAAGATGCGGTGACATGGCCTACCGATTCTAGTACAGCCTACGCTACGTATCTAACACAAGATAACAATGAAAAACTGAACACAGAAGCTACTCTCTCAGGTGTAACTAGTCACGCACAAGCTCTAGACATGGCTGAGTTCATGGTAAAGGACTCACGCAATCAGCAGATAGTTACCTTTAAAGCTCAGCCTCTTGCCATGCAGTTAGAGCCTAATGACATTATTACTGTATCTACAGGTGCTCTAGGACTAACTAACAAGCCTTACAGAGTTAGATCAGTTAGGATAAATAACGACCTCACAGTGGAGATATCTGCTCAAGAATACTATGCGAATATTTACCCGTGGAACGTAACAGAACCTGAGCCTGCACCTGAGTATGTGCCAAGTACTATATTCGATGAGCCTGCTGATATGCAGAATGTAACTGCTACTGGTGTTACCTTGTTAAATCAAGATACTACCGCTATAACGCACATTACAGTCGCTTGGGATTCGATTGTTACGGGTACATCTACTGTAGAGACGATTCTAATAGGTCATAAGCTGACTACTGAAACTGAGTACACATGGACTATATGTCCTAACGACCAGACTCAGCAGGTAATCACTGGGCTAATTGATGACGTAACCTACGACATAATCGCTAGATACAGGAACATCGTAGGCACTACGTCTGGTGATGTGACTCTTCAATGTACTACGCCTAACTCTAATACAGGCTTTACTGATGGAGCCGATGGAGCCGATGGAGCCGATGGTGCTGATGGTGCTGACGGTGCTGACGGTGCTGATGGTACTAACGGTGTTGATGGTATCAATGGTATTAATGGACTGGACGGCGCTAATGGTGTCGATGGTATTGATGGTACTAACGGTCTTAACGGTGACGCTGGTGCTGATGGTCAGACTTCATACTTCCACATAGCCTACGCTGATTCTGTAGCTGGTGCTGGGTTCTCTCAGTCCCCTAGTGGTAAGGACTATATAGGTACTTACGTAGACTTCACTCAGACTGACTCCTCTACTGCTTCTGATTACACATGGAAGCTAATAGCTGGTGCTCAGGGTGATGATGGTACGGATGGTATCAATGGTACTAACGGGATCGACGGAACTACTCAATATCTACACATAGCTTACGCTGATGATATTAATGGTAACGGGTTCTCTCAGTCCCCTACGAATAAGAACTTTATAGGTACTTACGTAGACGGTAACTCTACTGACTCCTCTACTGCCTCGGACTACACATGGACTCTGTATGTCGGTGCTGATGGTGCTGATGGTGTTGACGGTCAGGATGGTATTAATGGACTAGATGGCGCTGATGGTGTCGATGGAATTGATGGTACTAACGGTATCAACGGTGTAGATGGTTCTAATGGTCAGACTTCATACTTCCACATAGCCTACGCTGATTCTATAGCTGGTGCTGGGTTCTCTCAGTCTCCGAGTGGTAAGGACTATATCGGTACATATGTAGACTTCACTCAGACTGACTCTACTACCGCTTCTGATTACACATGGAAGCTAATAGCTGGTGCTCAGGGTGAAGATGGTGCAGATGGTATCGATGGTGATAATGGAATCGATGGTACTACACAGTATCTTCATATTGCTTATGCTGATGATGTTAGCGGTAACGGGTTCTCTCAGTCCCCTACGAATAAGAACTTTATAGGTACTTACGTAGACGGTAACTCTACTGACTCCTCTACTGCCTCTGACTACACATGGACTTTATATGTTGGTGCTGACGGTACTGATGGGTCTGATGGTGAGGACGGTGCTGATGGTCAAGATGGTACTAATGGTCTAGACGGCGCTGATGGTGTCAATGGTATTGATGGTACTAATGGTATCAACGGTGTTGATGGTTCTAATGGTCAGACCTCTTACTTCCATGTAGCCTATGCTGATGATGCTAGTGGTACTGGCTTCTCGCAGTCTCCCAGTGGTAAGGACTATATCGGTACATACGTAGACTTCACACAGACGGACTCTACTACCGCTTCTGATTATACTTTCCAGCTAATACGTGGTGCTCAAGGTGACGATGGCGCTGATGGTATTAATGGCGATAATGGTATCGACGGAACTACCCAATATCTACATATAGCTTATGCTGATGATATTAACGGTAATGGCTTTAGTCAATCACCTACTAACAAGGACTTTATAGGTACTTATGTAGACAGTAATTCTACTGACTCTTCTACCGCATCTGATTACACATGGACTCTATACGTAGGTTCTAATGGTACTGATGGTGAAGACGGTATTGATGGTATTGATGGTACTAATGGTATTAATGGTACTAATGGTATTAATGGGATCGACGGTGCTAATGGTCAGACTTCATACTTCCATGTGGCTTATGCAGATACTATATCTGGTGGTGGATTTTCTCAGTCCCCTAGTGGTAAGGACTATATAGGTACTTACGTAGACTTCACTCAGACTGACTCTACTACCGCTTCTGATTACACATGGAAGCTAATAGCTGGTGCTCAGGGTGAAGATGGTACAGATGGTATCGATGGTGATAATGGAATCGACGGAACTTCTCAATATCTACATATAGCTTATGCCGATGATATTAACGGTAATGGATTTAGTCAGTCACCCACTAACAAGGACTATATAGGCACTTACGTAGACGGTAACTCTACTGACTCTACTAGTGCTTCTGATTACACATGGACTCTATACGTAGGTTCTAATGGTACTGATGGTG
>Ga0209833_1002494_pt1 | contig 11014 bp, 9 predicted proteins | sample COGITO_mtgs_1105_3_FD_184797 | JGI IMG/M metagenome (GOLD analysis project Ga0209833, IMG submission 184797) | Pelagic marine microbial communities from North Sea - COGITO_mtgs_110506 (SPAdes) (version 2) | ecosystem: Environmental > Aquatic > Marine > Epipelagic ... | reverse complement strand
GTACCCGAGACTGCATGCGTCTCGCTGGCCAGGAGCTCGCAATTGCTTCACCGGTAAACCCGGCATCTTGCCACTCTTGCCAGGCGGTTTCTAGAAAGGCAATAAAATCGTCGCTATGGACTGCTCTTACAGGATCCATAGTAAAGGTCTCGGGTTCTAAGATTTCGCCGAGATTCGATTGAGCGATTGCTTTGATAACTGTGTCAGCCCTTGATGGCCGCTCAAAAGGCGTGACTAACTTGCCGCCATAGAGTTCTGTTTTAGCATCTCGCAAACGATGTTTGTCACTGTAGATAGTTTTAATCGTCGATATCCTTTAATTGAGTAGTTGATCAAGCAGGAGGGTTACAGTCTTTCTTTTAGCATAGGCGGCTGATGGAGGTAAGAAGTGGCCACCTCGTAGGCCATAGCAAATTCAAGTACCTGCTGGTCTTGACCCATAGGGCCGATAATTTGCATACCCATGGGTCTGCCGAGACGGTCGAAGCCTGCGGGCACATTGACCACAGGTAGCCCTGCCAAAGTGCCACCAATAACGACCTCCATCCAGCGGTGATAGGTATCCATAGTCTTACCATTGATGGATTTCGGCCAGTGAATATCCGCTGAGAAGGGAAAAACCTGCGCCGTTGGTAGGGCGAGAAAGTCAAAATTTTCAAACAAACGGTGTAACGCTCGATACCAGGCTGCTCTGTCAATCGCGGCTTTATTGATCCTTGCTGCAGGCATATCAAAACCACCTTCCATCTCCCATATTGTTTCGGGCTTTAATTGTTTTCTTATCTCTGCATTATCATATAGCGCCTTTTCAGCACCTACGGACCAGTGGCGCAGGGTGAGCCATGTCTGCCAAAGTCGATCCATGTTGTAGTCCGGCATACAGTTTTCAACAATCGCGCCTTGATAGGATAGTTTCTTCAGGGCACTTTGGCATAGGTCTAATATACCGGATTCCATAGGTAGATAACTCTCATAATCACCCATCCAACCGATGCGTAGACCTTTTAAGGCAGGTTGTTCAAATGCCTCATAGGGAGGGATTTCGTCTTTTAAAGACAGAGGTGCCCGAGAATCATATCCGGCCATTGTATGGAGTAGCCGAATAGTATCTTCGGCATTTCTGCCCATAGGGCCGTCGGAGGATAGTTGATCGTAATAGAGGTCACCGGCTTCTGTGGGGCTGGGCACTCGTCCCTGACTAGGCCGAAAACCGATAATATTATTGAATGCAGCGGGGTTACGCAGTGATCCCATCATATCGCTGCCATCGGCGATGGGCAGCATCTGTGTCGCAATACCAACCGCAGCACCGCCACTGCTGCCACCGGCAGTTAAGTTGGGATTGTAGGCATTTCTGGTTATGCCGAACTCTGAGTTGTAGGTATGGGAGCCCAATCCAAATTCTGGTGTATTAGTCTTGCCGATAAATATTGCCCCCTGTTGACGAATACGAGCGATATGCAGGCTATCTTTAGTTGGCATCATGCCGGCAAAGGCAGTAGAGCCATAGCTAGATTCTAAACCTTCAGCGTTAGCCAGATCTTTCACCGCGTGGGGCATGCCATGCATCCAGCCCCAGTACTCGCCTCTGTCCAGTGCCTTGTCAGCCCGTTGTGCCTGTTGCATCAGTTGATCATCATCAAGCATGCTGACAATCGCATTGTAGACTGGGTTATAGCGGTGAATTCTCTCTAAGTAGGCTTGCATCACCTCAACGCAACGCACCCGCTTGCCCGCAATCGCAGCGGATAATTGAGTAGCGCTCATCTGGGTGATATCAGAGGGCAACTGTTTTGCCGATAGCGTATCGGATACCGGAATGGCTAGCGCGAGACTCAGCCCCGAGGTCTTGGTTAAAAATTGACGACGATTAATTCCTCTGTTGGCCTCATTCATTATTAACTACCTGTAAATATTGATTTGGTCTGGTTAAAACGCTGCTAATACTGTTAATCCAACACAGGATATCGCAGCGGCAATCAGAGCATAGGGTATTTGAGTCAGTGCATGGTCCATTACATCACAACCACTTCCCTGGGCCGCCAATACGGTGGCATCAGAATAAAAACAGGCATGACTGCCAAAAGCACTGGCGGATACTAGGGCACCGATTGCCAGTGGAATACTGACCCCTACGCTTTCCGCCAGAGGTAATATAATTGGGATAGCAATGGCGAACACCCCCCAGCTAGAACCTGTTGCAAACGAAATAAGCGCCATAGCGAGGAAGGTCAGGGCGGGAAACATCAGTGGTGTCATTAATGGGGCAACATTTGCGATCACATAGGTGGCCAATCCCAACTGGTCATTGACCTCCTTAAAGACAAAGGCCATTACAACCATAGTCAATGCTGGTAGCATAATCTTGATACCATCGATAACAGCATCAAACATCTGGGTCCAGGCCATAAGCCGTTGTGCGCCAAACAAAATAATGGTGATAGCAACCGACATAATCACACCTATCTGCACATCCAGGTCATACCAGATACTAAAGCCCAGCAGGGCAACAATGGGCAGCACAAAGTGATAGATCTGAACCCTGTCCTCTGTATCGACCTGGCCCTCTTCAGCGGTCTCATCAAGAGGTTGCGGCGCGGTACCATTGGCCGCTCTCTGCTGTGCGGACTTCATCATCCCCAGTGCGGGAACAATACCTACAGCGACTAATGGCACTAACAGCATGGCTACTATGGGGTAGACCATATAGGGAATAGCACTGACATAGAGCGCCATTCCCTGCCCTGATTCCGCATAACCTGAGTCCATAAATAAGCCAGCATAAAACACGGCCCAGGTAGACACTGGCACCAGAACGCAGATAGGCGCTGCGGTAGAGTCGACCACATAGGCAAGCATTTCCCTGGACACTTTAAACTTATCCGTGACCTTGCGCATGGATGAGCCGACGGCAAGGGCATTGAGATAGTCGTCAATAAATACAACTAGCCCCAATAGCCAGGTGTAGAGCAGGGCGCTCTTGGAGTTTTTGGCCTTTGAGGAGATTGCTCTGCTAAAGGCATTGGCTGCACCCACTCGCATCAGTAGGGTAATCAGACTGCCCATTAGGCCGCAGACTATAATGATCCAGGCGATGGTTTCATCCATCATTACGTCGAGCAGTATGGCGGAGAAGTTACTTAGAGCGGCAGCAGGTTCAAGCATTAATAAGCCAACCATAACGCCGGCCAGCAATGATTCTATTGGCCGGCGGCTCAATATGGCGGTAACAACTGTGACCAGTGCTGGAAGTAGTACTAGTAAGCTAGTTTCGGTAGCCAAAAGAAATCTCCTCGATGGATTGCGGGTTTATTAGGGACTAGATTCATTTTAGTCTAAATATACTCCTTATTCTTACCCATGTCATTCGACATGCCGGGAAGCTTGCTAAAGCACTATTTCGTTAAATGTTGCCTGTCAATTAAGTTTCTAATCCAGAGTTGCTTTTGCATAGTACCAGTACAGTCAATAGTACTTGAACAAGCAAACTAGGCTAAAATATCGCAATGAATAACGACGCACCTAAAAATAATGATGCCCTTGAAGGGCCCATAGTTCCCACCTTTATTAAGTACATGATGCCCTCCCTGCTGGGGTTGATTGCCATGACATCCGCTTCATTGGTGGACGGCATGTTTATAGGTAACTATGAGGGAGTGACTGCTCTGGCAGCAGTTAATCTTATTATTCCCATCACAACGCTTTTGTTCGGTGTCAGCATGATGATATCGATTGGTGGCTCTGTGCGCGGCGGCAAGTATCTGGGCGAGAAGAATACAGCCGCAGCATCGGCAATTTTCAGCAAAACACTGATGTTTATGGTTGTCTACGGCCTGATAGTCATTGCCCTAGGGCTTATGTTTGAGGCTGAAATCTTTGCTACCCTGGGGGCCGATAAGACACTTTTTCCAGTGATGAGCGAATATTATCGAATTATTTTCCCCTTTTTGTTCTTCCAGTTTATTGTTATCCAAATATATTTCTTTATTCGCCTGGATGGTTTCCCAAACTTAGCGGCCACGGGACTTGCCATAGGTGCAGTGGTCAATATTTCTCTGGATTACCTGTTTATTGCCATCTACGGCTGGGGACTTGCTGGCGCGGCGCTGGCTACGGGGCTCTCAGAGGTCATATCCCTTGCGGTGATGCTGGCTTACTTTTTTCAGCCACAGCGAAAGATATTTTTTAGCCTGAGGCAAAAAAATTGGCGCGAGGTCTTTCAGGCGGCCTACAACGGTATCTCTGAGTTTATTAATGAAGTGTCTGGCGCGCTGATTGGTTTTATTTTTAATTGGATGCTTATTCAACGTGCGGGCGTCACAGGTGTGGCCGCCATTACCTTGGTCAACTATCTGCTGTTTATTGGGTTTATGGCGTACTTTGCTATTTCAGACTCTATTCAGGTGATTATTTCGCAAAATTATGGGGCGCGAAACCCCCAGAGAATCAGGGCATTTTTGCGTACCGCTGGCATTATGATTGTGGGGGTCAGTGCAGGCATTATCAGTCTATTGATCGCTGGTAGTGAATCACTGATCGGACTATTTATCGATATTGAGCGAGATAGCGAAACCCTTGTCTTAGCCCTAGAGTTTGTTGCCTATGTTTGGCCGGTGTTTATTTTTGCCGGTTTTACTATGCTGATATCCGGTTACCTCACTGCAGTGCATCTGCCCTTTCAGTCTGCACTGGTGGCCAGCTGCCGCAGTTTAATTATGCCTGCGGGTTTACTGGTTCTGTTTTATATGCTGTTAGCCGATTACCGTTTTGTTGCCGCTATCTCCGTTGCTGAGGCGATCAGCTTTGTTATTGCAGTAACTCTGTATCTCTACCACACCCCAAATAGCATCATCCGAGAGCAGGCTTAAGTCACTGTTTTCCCGTATAAAAGCCGGTAAATAGTTGTTTACCTTATTATGGGCGCTGATTTATAATGCAGCGCTTACTTTTTAAAACCTCACAGAGGTAAGCGTCCACTATGTTACGCATTTCCCATGAAGCTCTAACCTTTGACGATGTGCTGTTAGTACCAGGGTACTCTGACGTCACGGCCAAAGATGTATCCACCCATTCTCAGCTAACCCGCGATATCACTATGAATATTCCGCTGGTATCCGCTGCTATGGATACGGTTACCGAAGCGCGCCTGGCCATTGCCATTGCCGCCGAGGGCGGTGTCGGCATTATCCATAAGAGTATGACGATCGAACAGCAGGCCAAAGAGGTCCATGCGGTCAAAAAATATGAATCTGGGGTGGTTAAAGACCCCCATACCATTGAATCTACAGCCACGCTTAAAGATCTTCACGATCTGACCGTGGCCAACAATATCTCTGGGTTGCCTGTTTTAGAAGACGGCAACCTGGTAGGTATAGTCACTCGCCGCGATGTGCGCTTTGCTACCGACATGGATGCACTAGTCACCTCGGTGATGACCCCTAAAGCAGAATTAGTAACGGTCAAAGAGGGTGCTGAGCCCGACGAAGTGCGCGCACTTTTACATGAACACAGAATTGAAAAAGTATTGGTCATAAATGATGCCTTTGAGCTTAGAGGGCTGATTACTGTGACTGATATAGATAAAGCCGAGCAGCATCCCAATGCCTGTAAAGACGATCAGGGCCGACTCCGGGTTGGTGCTTCTGTTGGTGTGGGCGAGGGCACAGATGAGCGGGTTGCAGCTCTGGTTAATGCCGGGGTTGATGTGTTGGTGGTTGATACCGCCCATGGTCATTCCAAAAATGTTTTAGACCGGGTTAAGTGGATTAAACAGCAGTTTCCAGATGTTCAGGTAATTGGCGGTAATGTGGCCACAGGTGCTGGCGCCAAAGCCCTAGCCGACGCTGGTGCTGATGGCGTAAAGGTGGGTATTGGGCCTGGCTCAATCTGTACCACCAGAATTGTCACTGGTATTGGTGTGCCGCAGATTACTGCTATTGCCGATGCTGTTGCTGCACTAAAAGGCACAGGGGTACCAGTAATTGCCGATGGTGGTATTCGCTACTCTGGAGATATGTCCAAAGCCGTTGTCGCCGGTGCCAGCGCAGTGATGATGGGGTCAATGTTGGCTGGTACTGAAGAGGCGCCAGGTGAGATTGAGATCTATCAGGGTCGTTCCTACAAGTCATACCGAGGTATGGGCTCATTGGGCGCTATGGCTCGCAATCAGGGTTCCAGTGATCGCTATTTTCAAGATGCCAATGATGGTGCCGAGAAATTAGTGCCTGAGGGTATTGAGGGCAGAGTACCCTATAAAGGCCCAGTCTCTGCCATTATCCATCAGATGATGGGCGGCCTGCGCTCAGCTATGGGTTACACAGGTTGCAGCACCATGGAGCAGATGCGTACCGAGCCTGAGTTTGTACGAGTGACCTCAGCTGGTACCAGCGAGAGTCATGTGCACGATGTGCAGATTACCAAGGAAGCACCAAATTATCCGGCCGGCGGTCGATAAGCTGCTGCTGTATATGAAAAAGGGCTGCGTTTAATAAATACCGCAGCCTTTCTTTTTTTAGGGTTAATAAATGTCAGATCTACATTCGCAAAAAATTCTTATTCTCGATTTTGGGTCCCAGTACACCCAGTTGATTGCCCGTCGGGTGCGTGAGATTGGCGTGTTCTCCGAGATTCGCGCCTGGGATATCAGCGAACAAGAAATCCGCGAATTTGACCCCAAGGGTATTATTCTCTCCGGTGGCCCCGAGTCGGTGACTGGCGGTGCCCATGCACCGCGCGCACCAGACTGCGTATTTACCATGGGTTTGCCAGTGCTGGGTATTTGCTATGGCATGCAGACCATGGCTGGCCAGCTGGGGGGTAGTGTTGATACCTCAGATGTGCGTGAGTTTGGTTACGCTCAGATTAAGGTAGAGGGAGAGTCGACTCTTCTGCAAGATATTAAAGACCATGTGGGCCACGACGGCGAATCTCTGCTTGATGTATGGATGAGCCATGGCGACAAGGTAGTGGCAATGCCCGAGGGCTTTAGTCTACTGGCCTCGACCCCATCTTGCCCCATTGCAGGTATGGTCAATGAAGAAAAGAAATTATACGGCATTCAGTTCCACCCTGAGGTGACCCATACATTGCAAGGGCAGCGTATGTTCGAGCATTTTGCCCTGCAAATCTGTGGCTGCGATGCTCTGTGGACCGCCGCGGCGATTATTGAAGACCAGATAGCCCGAGTGCAGGAGCAGGTTGGCGACAGCCATGTGCTGTTGGGTTTATCCGGGGGTGTTGATTCCTCCGTGGTTGCTGCACTATTGCACAAGGCAATTGGTGACCAGCTGACCTGTGTGTTTGTGGACAATGGTCTGCTGCGTAAAAATGAAGGCGATATGGTGATGGAGATGTTCGCCAAAAATATGGGCGTAAAAGTGATTCGCGCCAATGCCCAAGACAAATTCCTAGATGGCTTGGTCGGCGTTAGCGACCCAGAGGCCAAGCGCAAAGTGATTGGCAATACCTTTATTGAAATCTTCGACGAAGAATCCAATAAAATTGACAATGTTAACTTCCTGGCCCAGGGCACCATCTATCCCGATGTGATTGAATCTGCCGCCTCCAAAACTGGTAAAGCCCATGTGATTAAGTCTCACCACAATGTGGGTGGCTTACCAGATGATATGGCGCTTGAGTTAGTTGAGCCATTGCGCGAACTGTTTAAAGATGAAGTGCGCAAGATCGGTGTCGAGCTGGGCCTGCCCTACGATATGGTTTACCGTCATCCATTCCCGGGCCCCGGCCTAGGCGTGCGTATTCTCGGCGAAGTAAAAAAAGACTATGCCGATATTCTCCGCGAAGCTGATGCCATCTTTATCGAAGAGCTACACAACTCCGGTTGGTACCATAAAACCAGTCAGGCCTTTGCCGTATTTCTGCCCATTAAGTCTGTGGGTGTAGTGGGTGATGCGCGCCGCTATGAATGGGTGATTGCCCTGCGTGCAGTGGAGACCATCGACTTTATGACGGCTCGCTGGGCACACCTTCCTTATGAGCTGCTAGAGAAAGTATCCAATCGTATTATTAATGAGATCACCGAGGTTTCTCGGGTGACTTACGATGTATCCAGTAAGCCGCCAGCTACTATTGAGTGGGAGTAGTCGGGCAGGTGTAACCCATTGATTTATATAGAGTTGAGAGTTACAAACTTGTTACAAACCACCCCTAAAACAGGGGGTTTTACAAAGAAAGTTACAAACGGTTGCGATTACTGCAAATCATAAGTAGCATTTAATAGTAGCAGCGTTAAATCACGCTGATACGCGATAAATGAGGCTTATTCTGTTCTAGTACATTAACTAGAAGAGAGTGGTATGAGAGCAAACACACACGTGACTTTAGTGGTAGATAACACAGCACCGCAAACACAGCGCAGCAAATGCGCTACACCGCCCCAGTCCTTCCTAACGGATCAACACCCAATCTACGGTGGCAAAGCCGAAGTTGTCAGAACCCAGCAAAGCGGTGGGTATTGGCACTTTCGTATGTGGATTAGCGAAGAGCGCAAATATGTTCGCAAGACGTTAAAAACCACTCACCTTGATACAGCGGTTGAGCGAGCCGAGAACGAGTTCTTTGCAATCAAAGCAAACGTTAATGCTGGCAGACGAATCTTTAGCCCCACTGTGCAGCAGGCAGAAGATGAGTACCTAGCACATCGATGGAATGTAGACGTTAAGCGTGGATCGATTACTGAAGGTCGTTGGGCAACCATTAAATCCCACCTTAACCATTTTGTGGCTTATTGCGGGATTGTGGGTCGAGAAGCGCACAGCAGCGTGACTCGTCTCAATGATCTAGAAAGCAAAAGTCTACAAGGCTATCAGCAGTATCGTCAGCAGAAGGGCGCCAAAGACGTCACCATCAAAAATGAGCAATCCACTATTAATGCTTTGTGTAAATGGGCATTCGAAGAAGGCTTGCATAATATCCCTCACTATATCTTCCCCAGCATTAGCCGAAGAGGTGTTGATGCTGATTCACTTCGCCGCAGTACCTACTCAGACGATGAGTACGGTCGTATCACACGAGTACTCATCAGCTATACCTCGAAGAAGGCAGCCCAGCGTGAATTCTTGAGTGATGATGAACGCTTTATTCGGCAGTTAGTGCGTCATTTCTTCCTAATTGGTGCCAACACCATGATGCGTTTTGGTGAGTTATACCAGTTGAAGTGGGGCAACGTAGAAACTTACACAGCTGAAAATCAGCGGCTAGTGACGATTAATGTATTGGCTGAAACGAGCAAAGTGCGACAGAACAGAGTGATTAAGGTGCGCGGCGGTAAGCACTTCGATAGGTTGCGAAGTCTCAGTAGGTACACCAAACAAAATGATTATGTTTTCACAGCAAACAATGGTGAACGTGTTACACGTGATGCTTTGTACTATCACTACGCGCAGTTGATGGATCTCGCTAATATTGAGGACTGGAAGGCGCGCAATTTAACGTACTACAGTACCCGGCATTATGGGATTACTAAACGGCTTCAGAGTAATGCAAACCCACTAACACTTAGTAAGGTGTGTGGTACCAGTCTCAAACATCTTACTGAAACCTACTATCATGTTGATTTATCGGAACAAGAGCGAGCGGCCATGCTCAGTTATGAAGGCCAGTCGCAAGACTTGGTTGAACTAGATTAAAGCATCTCAACAGCGTTGCGCAGCAAGTGCGGCGACACTTCAATATAACGCTGGGTTGTTGCTAAGCTGCTGTGTCGCGCAATTTGCTGTATCACGCGAGCATGCACACCCCGTTCGGCCAGCTTTGTGAGCATTGTTCGTCGGCCACTGTGACTGCTTGCACCATCAAAGCCAATTTGTGTATACAGTTGACGAAATACTTGCTGTATTGTTTGACTGCTGAAAGCCCCGCCTTTTTGGCTGCTTAATAGTGGGGAGTGCGGTTTAGCTTGCGGTCTGCATTGTTGTACGTATCGCGTGATTTCTTTACGCAGCTTCTCACTTACCACAACTTGTTGACGCTGGGTGCCTTTGGTTTGCCACCGTTCAAGTAGAATGGTGTGCATGGCTTCACCGTCACTGCCTATGACATCGCCAATCCGCAAACTGGAAATCTCACATGCTCGTAACCCAGCGCAGTAGCTAAGCATCACCATTAGCTGGTTTCTGTGTTGGTACCTGGTCATCTTTGTGCTGTTGAGCACAGTCCTCAGCTCTTTGTCGTTCAAAACACGTGCTTGCTTCATCTTTAGTTTCCTCTGTAATAGGCGCGCCAATAATGACGTTGGTCACAAGCAATAACTCTTTTAGCTGTTCTTCATTGAGTTCCCACTTGTCGCGCATAAAAAGTCCTAAATAGTTGTTTATGTGTGTGTTAATTATATTTTCATACATTTCAAAGAGCATTCGGTTTCTGCCAGAAGGCGTAAGCTGGCGTAATCAATGAGGTTTTTACTGAAATGTATGAAACTGCTAGTTTCCATACATTTACAGACCACTTTAGGGCCTATTTCCTCGTAAAAAGCACTCATCTCGCATTCCTATACAGCCTTGTGGACGTGCCTAGGAGGTCAATCTTGCGCCTAAGCACAAGAACCGCAGTTGTTGGCTTAAACGCCGTCTAAGGGCCGTTTTGAGTGCTTGTATGAGTGAATATCCTTAAGGGAATAAGGAGAATCATATGGCAAGACTCGCCAATGACTTGGCGATGCGATGGGTAATACCAACATGCAGCTGTGAACACTGAAAAAACGGCTGTCCTACAAAACCAGCGAGTTTTGCTTAGTGAAATATGCATGCACAGATAAATACATGTATGAAGACTTATGCCATTACACATGCGTATGCAGACTGGTGCAGTGATCAACAAGCTGATCTGTACTTTGTTTTGAATCATGCGAACTCAACGTTCAGCAAACCACTAAGTTATGAGGTGTTGAGTAGCCAAGTACGCAGGCTTTTTTACCAGCTTGAATGCGAAGAATGGGGCTATGAGCAGCGAGAGACTCGGTGGGGTAGACGGTACTCGCGAATAGAGCGTGTGGTTT
>Ga0209833_1002482_pt1 | contig 11057 bp, 9 predicted proteins | sample COGITO_mtgs_1105_3_FD_184797 | JGI IMG/M metagenome (GOLD analysis project Ga0209833, IMG submission 184797) | Pelagic marine microbial communities from North Sea - COGITO_mtgs_110506 (SPAdes) (version 2) | ecosystem: Environmental > Aquatic > Marine > Epipelagic ... | reverse complement strand
CACAAAAGTACGGGGTAGAGCATACTGTGCATTAAAGCTTTATGCCATTAAAGCTTTACCTTCTCCGGATTTTGGTAGGTATTTTGTGCAAACGGTTGCATGATGGATTTTTTATGTGTACTGTGGGGTTACGCAAACGATTGCACAACGTTGGTAACTATTTAGGATAACGACAGGCTATGGGTAACCTGTATAGATCATACAGCCACTTTTCATAGTATAAGAGATCATTAGAGAACTCAGGCGAGAATTAGTTTGATGAAAATGACACGCAAAGATTTTTTACGTACCTCAGCAGTGGCAGGGACTGCTCTCTTTACTGGGATGCCCCTCTTTACCGGGGCGGCTGGGGCTTCGGCTACGAGCGTCGCCCGTCCCCGGCAAGGACGAATGACTTTGATAAAAGGTGCGTCGATACTTAGTATGGATCCCGAGCTCGGGGATATTATAGGTGGAGATGTTTTAATCGACGGTACTAAAATCATTAAAGTAGGCCACAACATCGAGGCTCCTGGTGCTGAACTTATCGATGCAACTGACATGATTTTGATGCCCGGAATGTGCGATGGTCATCGACATTTGTGGGAATCCATGGCGGTGACCCGGCCAGATTTGACCTTGGTAACTTGGCATCTGATGTGGGCAGTCGGCATGAAGCCAGAGGCAGTATATGACTACTGCTATTTGGGAGGCAAAATGGCCATCAATTCTGGGGTGACGCGCGTCATTGATTATTGTCACGTCACGCACACGCCGGCAAAGATGGAAGCGGCGGCGCATGGTGCGGTAGATTCTGGGATCGGCGGTGTTAACTGTCCCCAACTTAGCGGCACGGTGCCTTTTGGCCCGGGTGATACGGTGGACTTCAAAACAGCATGGAATACTATGCGCGGGCCTGCGGATGATTGGCATTTTGAAATGGCTGAGAAACTGCGCGACGAGTTGTTCTCTGATAGTGAAGCCCCCTTGCAGTTCGGAGTTGCCCACAGCTCGGCTGAGGGTGGCGCTTCACGCAAAAGCATACATGCCGAATGGGCTAGGGCCCAGGCGTTAGAGCCTAAGATGATGACGGGCCACGTCTCGGGCCGGCATGCAGGAAAGGTCGCAGAATACAGAGTTGTACCCGATCTTATAAAAGCTGGCCTGCTACGGGATAATTATATTGTGGGACATGGCAATGGGCTAACGGACGATGAGTTAATTATGCTCAGGGATGTTGGTGCGGGTGTGGGCTCAACCCCAAGAGCAGAAGTCAGAATGAATATTCCAATGCCGCTTGGGCGTTGCCATAAGCTAGGTACACCCGTTGCTTTCGGAGTGGATCATTTGATCTACAACCCACTTGACTATTTCCAGCATATTCGTTCAGCCGATATCGCCATGTATGCAGGGCGCGGCGAAAATAAAGAAATCGCTAAAACCATGACCGCACGTGATTACATGCACATCGCCACGCTGGGGGGTGCCAAGGCACTTGGTATGGATTCCAAGGTTGGTAGTATCACGCCGGGCAAACTTGCGGATATTGTGTTACTGCGAACAGATCGACTAGGTTTTCCGGCAATTGATGACCTAGCAGAGCGCGTGTATACATACGCCGGTATTCAAGATATTGATAGCGTATGGGTTCAAGGGAAACTTCAGAAAAAAGATGGTGAACTCGTCGACTTCGATAAAGGTTTGTATAAGAAGGCTATAAAAAGCTGGGATATCGCTCGTGCCGACGGAGAAACTATTAAATTCATCGGTCAAAACGGAAATATTCTTACGGCAGAGGATGTGCGCTCACCTGCATTTAACCCGGGGCGGCCGCAACCGGCGTCCACGCCGCGATAAGAAACTAAACAAACGATCGCAGTAAATTAGGTGATATTTTCGATAACAAATAGGAACAAAAAAGGGGAAAAGAAATGATTAAATTAACTAAAATGATTGGCATTCCACTACTTCTAGTTGTAATTATGACTACATCTAATACATCCTTAGCGGAAGAGAAACGTACACTTGAGGAAATAGTCGTTACGGCGCAAAAGCGCGAGAGCACTCTACAAAAAACGTCACTGGCTATTTCTGCAATCACTGGAGACACGCTTAAAAAAGCAGGAGTGTTTGACACCTATGGGCTGGCGGACCTAAGCCCCAATTTACTCATTGGGCAGGAAAACTCCGAAACGGTTATCACCATTCGTGGCATTAGCGCCCAAAGCATGAACTCGGTGGGTGAGCCCTCCGCTGCATTTCACCAGGATGGCATCTATATTTCTCGACCTACCGCTGCAAACACCGCCCTTTTTGATGTAGAGCGGACTGAGGTTCTTCGTGGCCCTCAGGGAACACTTTATGGCAGAGCTGCTACCAGCGGTGCAGTTAATGTTATTACGAATAAGCCGACGACTGAGTTTGAAGGCTCCGTTGGGGTGGAGGTTGGTAATTATAATGCTATCAAAACTCGAGGCGTTTTGAGTGGGCCTTTAAGTGATACAGTCTCTGGTCGTCTTAGTTTTTATACTCACGAGCATGATGGTTATCTTGAGAATGTGTCTCCGCTGGCGGCTCCTGGCCCGGATAATGATGACGCGGATGATGTCGCATTGCGAGCCCAACTATTGTTTAACCCATCCGAAAATTTAGAGGTTCTATTAGCCGCGAATTACTATGAACGCGGCGGCGCGGGAGATGCATACAGTCATAAAGGCGATTTCCCCGGAGGCTTTGTTTTCTTTGAGGCACGCTTTGGTCCGCTTTATGCTGGCGCTACCCCTAATCCACATGACCCTAGAAAAATAGCGACCAACCTGAGAAGTAACCTTGATAGAGAAGATTACGGATTTGCAGCCACGGTCACACGAAGTTTTGAAAATTTCGATTTGGTCGCCCAATTTGCCCATCAAGAATACAACCTCTCACAGTTCAAGGATCTAGACGGTTCAGACAATAACTTCTCACAAATCGATTTCCAGTTTTACACCGACGCGGACACTGCTGAAATTCGATTGGTGTCTACGGGTGACGGTCCAATGGATTGGGTAGCAGGCTATTTTCACTTCGAAGAAGAAAACTCTAATATTTTTGACGTCTGTGGTACGACTATTGGATGCCGATATGGCGATAGTCGCGGCGATCTAGAATCTGATGCTGTCTTCGGGCAGATTAGTTACGATTTAAGCGAGTCTTTGGAGGTGACTGGAGGACTTCGTTATACAGACGATCTAAGAGGTGGGGGTAATGTGGTTCCTTATAGCTTTGTATTTTTGCAGCCAGGCGAAGACATCGAAGGTAGCTCCAGTGGTAGTAAAACAACCTGGAAACTTGGTTTGAACCACACTAATGATAATGGGAATATGCTTTATGCTTCTGCCTCTAGCGGTTATAAGGCTGGATCGTTCAACCTTCGTGCAAATACGACATATGGCCCTGAAAATGTTATTGAGTACGCGGTAGGGTCAAAAAATATATTGTTAGATAGCCGCTTGAAGCTCAATGTTGCAGCATTTATTTACGACTATGAAGACATGCAGTTAGAGCAAGTGGTAGGCATTGACGGTAACATATCTATACTGACAATTAATGCAGCAGATTCAGAGGTAAAGGGCTTTGAAGTAGAGGCATCTTATCTTCCGATCGATGCGTTGGAGATAAGCGGCCAGTTTTCTCTATTAGATACTGAATTTAAAGCCTTAACCGATACGGATTCATTGAAAGGGTTTATGGCGCAACCTGAAGACTTAACGGGTAATAGCTTCGCTCGAGCGCCAGAAAAATCAGTTACGTTGGCTTTCGAATATACTATCAATTTGGCAAGTGGCGCCACCTTAGCCCCCCGTTTGCAGTATCGCTACCAGGACGACTGGTATTTGCGGCACTTTAATACGGCTGCTGATCTGGTGCCTTCGCATACTAAAACGGACTTTACTCTGAACTATAGCCACCAGAACGATATGCTGTCAGTAATGGGTTACATCTACAATATATCTAATAATGACATTCTCAGTGGTGAAAATATTGGTTTAGGGGGCTATGGCTCCCCTCGTTATGGGCACTATAAAGCTCCACGACTGTTCGGTGTGAGAGTGGATTATAAGTTCGACTAGTAGAGCTTAGATTACGTTGGGCAGAGTGCTTTGTTAGAGAGCAGTGAACTTTAAAAGGGCTAATACAAGCATCAGCTCTAAAGCTTGTATTAGTCCTAGTAATATAACTGTAGCTTGGTAACTACGTTGAGGAAGAGAAATGAAAATTAAAAATTGGCTATTGAACAGAAGTATTGCCATCCTTTTTGTGACCATTCTTTGCTCCATGAGTGCAAATGCAGCGAGGCCTGGAGACGTTGCGCCACATTGGCAGGCAACCAACTTTCAGGGCGACGTAGTCTCCTTTCCTGAATTGGTTGATGGAAAGCCAGCCGTCATGATTTTCTGGGCAAGTTGGTGCAGTTATTGCAACGCCTTTATGCCCTATTTGAAAGAGATTCAAAAAGAGTATCAGGATGATATTGAAATCATTGCCGTAAACTTTAGGGAGGCTGAGGGCGGAGAGAGTGACCCTGATGCTTACGTTCGACAAACAGGTATCAACATGATGGCAATTCGAGATGGTGAAGAAATTGCTGCTGCCTACAGAGTGAGGTTTGTCCCAGGATTGATGGTCGTAGGAACCGATGGCATAGTCTCCTATCGGCGTGGTAAGACAAAACTACCAGCAGGGAAAAGTATTGCTGAATTGTGGTCCGAGCAAGTTATGGAGGCACTTGATGAGCAGCTTGATATGGGCGGGTGTTAATGCCAAATAATTTTTCCTGATGTCAGAGCGAATAACAATTAATAATTTTGAACTATTTTTATCTAGCGTTAATTAAGGAAGAATAATGAATAAAATAATGATCGGCTTTTTATTGGCAAACATTATATCAATTGGTGCTCCTCAGGCTGCAGAGGTAAATAGAAACATCCAGGAAGAGGATCGTGCTGAAATCTCCAAAAGGGATCGAATTATGGGCGCCATTATGGGCGTTTTTATTGGTGACGCGCTGGGTGTCGGTACCCACTGGTATTACGATCTCGATGCATTGAAAACAGACTTCGGCCCGTGGATTTCTGACTATAATGACCCGAAGCTTGAAAGTACTAGCCGTTTCGCCAAGGTGCATCAGTATAGGCATGATCAGGGAGTACGCGCAGGTGATTTGTCACAGACAGGTCAATTATACAGAATGCTAGTCGAATCTGTGGTGGATCAAGGTGGTTACGATAGAGCCGACTACGCGGCCAGAGTTGATGAGTTGTTCAAAACCCTGAATGGCAAAAATTATTCTGGGCTATACACTGATTCGGCAATTCGCGAAACATGGAAACATCGTAAAGCTGGAATATCTTGGGATGATCCAAAGGTAGGCAGCAACGCGATCACCTCAGACGCAGCGCAGATGAATGTTGCATTGGCCGCGCTGTTTTATGACGATCCCGAAATGTTAGCAAAAACAGCGAACAGTCAAACTAAGCTTTTCTATCACAACGACTTTCCGATTACGCATTCGGTTTCCTATGCGCTCGTTGTTGGTGGTTTGATAGACGGCGTTCCATTAGAGCACATGGCGGAGCACATTCTAGGCATGAATAGGAGAGTGTTAACGAGGAATGCACTTTATTACGATTCAAGAATACAGATCGAGCTTGGGCAGTCTGCGTGGGAACCTGAAACTAGGTTTTCATCTCCCCACTTAGCAGCTAAAGTTTACGGGCAACATTGTGAAATACACCAATTGCTTCCTGGCGCTTATTATTTTATTCATCATTATCAAAATAATTTTGAAGAAGCGGTGCTAGCTGCTATTAACGGTGGTGGAAATAATATGGCTCGTGCTGCCTTAACAGGTGGGTTAAGTGGAGCTATGGTAGGGTTGTCTGGCATTCCTGAGAGATTTATAAAGGGGCTTAACAACCACAAACAGCTACTCAAACTGGCAGAAAAAATGGCAGATCTAACTCAACCATAATTACTTGCTCAACCACTTTTAAGCAATAGGAAAAATCATATGGTTTCTTTTAATAGAGCCTTTGTAGCAGTGTTTTTGTTGATTTTAGTATTCTGCCAATTTACTGAAGGACAACCAGCGTCTGCGGGCCAGCAGTCTTTTGGGGAGCCAGAAATCGCTTCTAATCAGGACGAAGTTGATTCTCTGTCTACTGACGATTATGAATATGATGATGAGTTTCTGGAAGTGGAAGAGGCGTTTCAATTAGAGCCGCGCTTGGAGAATGGTTCCCTCGTGCTGCATTGGGATATTTCGGACGGTTATTACCTATACAGGAATGAAATCAAGCTACAGAAAGAAGTTGGCGGCATTCTGTCTGACGTGTCACTTTCCTTGCCCTCTGGCCAAGATAAATATGATGAGTTTTTTGGTGATGTCAAAGTTTATTATCATCAATTACGAGCGGTTGCCTCATTATCAAATGGCGAATTGCCAAAGTTTAGTGTTCGCTCGCAGGGTTGCGCTGACGCAGGGCTTTGCTATCCTCCCTTTACGCAAGTATTTGAGTTCAATGCGGCGATATCTCAATTTGAGGAAAGGCCGGTTAGTGCTCTGAAAGCGGCTAGTCAAGAAAGCAAGGTCGCTTCCCCTTTAGGAATTGATCAGTCTGGCGATACATCTCTATGGCTTATGATTTTATTTGCCTTTTTAGGGGGCACGATACTTAATTTGATGCCTTGTGTTTTCCCAATCTTGGCACTAAAGATTTTGGGTTTGGTAAATACTAGCTCTAGTTCTAGTAATCACAGGCGCAGTCACGGGTTTAGTTATGCAGCAGGCGTTGTGTTCTGCTTTGTGGCAATCGCCAGCGTGTTACTGGCTCTTCGAGCGGCGGGGGAATCACTGGGTTGGGGGTTTCAACTGCAGACGCCGTGGGTTGTTGCTTCACTGGTATATTTGTTTCTCGTTATCGGCCAGAGCATGTCAGGGTATGTTGAATTTAATCCCAGCTGGGCTAATGCAGGACAAGAACTGACTGAGCGTGGCGGTAATACTGGATCGTTCTTTACGGGGATGTTGGCTGTTGTTGTTGCAAGTCCTTGTACGGCACCTTTCATGGGCGCAGCGCTCGGTTTTGCGTTAGTGCAGCCACCATTTGTTGCTTTGTTGATTTTTGCCGCGCTTGGACTCGGTATGGCTGCACCATTCGTACTTTTGGTCACAGTGCCGAGCTTAGCCGCAATCTTGCCAAAACCTGGCGCTTGGATGCTTACCTTTAAAGAAATTATGGCATTCCCACTTTATCTTACTGCAGTCTGGTTGCTCTGGGTTGTAGGGCGCCAAACTGGAGTAGATGGAATGGCGATGGTAACCGTTGGATGTGTTTTGATTTTCCTCGCTTTGTGGCTATGGCGCAGAGAAACTCCCCTTGCTCGTAGGTCTTCGCTAATCGCCGCTATTGCCGCATTATTGTTATTGTTCGGCCCCTGGATGATCGAGACAAATGATACTGGCGCTACTGCAGTTAATAATACAAATGTGTACTCATCTGAGAGAGTTAGTGCATTGCGATCCGAGGGCAAGCCTGTATTTGTAAATGTGACGGCAGACTGGTGCATTACCTGCTTGGTTAATGAGAGGATGGCGCTGTCTAGAAGGTCTGTTTTAGAGGGATTTACATCTAATAATATAGCTTACCTCAAAGGTGATTGGACTAATAGCGACCCCATAATTACCGAGCTTTTGAATGAATATGGCCGAAGTGGAGTGCCATTATATTTACTTTTCCCCGCGGAGAGCTCTAAGCCGGCCATATTGCTACCGCAAATATTGACTCCTGATATAGTTCTCGAGGCATTTTCGTCGCTTTAGTCACCACATAAAAGTAGCTGATGACACATTGATGATATAGACGTCGTGAGTGAACAAGTTTGAACCAAAAATCCAACATAAGACTAGTCGAAGGATGAAGATATGGATAGTGCCTTATCCCTTTATAAAGCCAAATTACGAGGGATTGTTGCCTGTATTTTAGTCGCTCTAGCCTCTAAGTTTTTGTCTCTGAACTTTGGCGCTCCCACAATGTTGTTCCCGCTAATATTAGGGATGTCAGTAAACTTTCTCTACGAGTCTGAATACTCCATTCCAGGAATAGATTTTTGCTTAACGACAATTCTGTGCTTTGGCGTTATTTTATTGGGTTTAAAAAATATTTTTGGCAATGTCCTTGCCCTAGGCTCTCAAACTCGACTATCGCTTTGGAATGCTATCTGGCGGTGCTGTGGGAATATGTGGCATCGCTGCCGCCATGACCTTGTTCTCTATAATGTAAAGTTGGCGATTTAAATAATCAGAGATAAACCCATGAAGTTTTCCATTTTTTAGACTCCTTTTTTAAATTATTCAAAGCTATTGTGGGAGTATTGGCACCAACCAACCTCTTGACAAAAGCTTGTAACGGTATAGTATTGCACACGTGTGCTTTTTTGGGCGTGGCGGGCGTAGCCGTCTTATCTTGGGCTCATGAATTTTCTGGTTTTAAGCACTTGACTGAGACTGAAAGGACAATAGCTCTCCATTTTTAAATTTATTACTCGATGACTAGCCCAACAAACTATTTAGCTTCAGCATGAAAGGATCAGTGTGATGTTTTTAAAGAATACTTGGTATGTTGCTGCATGGAGTCGAGATGTTGGCGATAGCCTACTTCCCCGAACAGTTCTCAATGAGAAGATCGTGCTGTATCGGACAACCAATAAGACCATCGTTGCGCTCGAGGATGCTTGTCCTCATAGAAAACTACCTCTGTCCAAAGGGCGTAAACTTGGTGACATAATAGAGTGCGGTTATCATGGACTGCAGTTTGATTGCTTTGGTGTGTGTGTTCTTGCCCCAACACAGAACTTTATCCCGCGACTCAAGATTAAGGCTTACCCTATAGCAGAGAAATGGGGCCTGGTATGGATATGGATGGGAGACTTCGACTCTGCTGATGAGTCGAAAATTCTCGACATTACCAACTATCACAATCCGGCGTGGGGAGTTACCAGCGGTGGGACGCTGGAAATCAATTGCAATTACCTCTGGCTAACAGATAACCTTCTAGATCCCTCTCATGTAGCATGGGTACATCGTACTTCGTTTTTTGGTCCTGGAACTGACGACACTCCTTTACAAATACAAACCTTTGATGATGGTGTGTTAGCTTCACGATGGATCTTTAATCAGCCGCTGCCGCCATATTATGCTCCAGTAGTTAAGTTTTCGGGCCACTGTGATCGATTGCAGCACTATGAAGTGCGCGTTCCGAGCATTTGTATTAATCGTTCAATATTCACGCGTGCGGGTACAGGCGGGGAAAACTGCAAATTAGATGACAAAGCGTATCTGATTACTTCATATAATTTTATGACACCCATCGATAGTCAGCGAACTACCTACTATTGGTTTCAACACTACAATACTGACGTGGACGACGAAGCAGTTGCAAACCGCATAAATGAAGGTGCCGTGGCGGCTTTCAATGAAGACCGCGAGATTCTAGAAGCTGTTCAGGTGGGTATGGATGGAAAAAATACGCGAAATATTAACCTAGGAATTGACGCGGCATCACTAAAGTATAGAAAACTTCTCAGTACCTTTATCGCGAATGAGCAAGAGTAACTGCTCCGCAAGGACCCGGAAATGAACGATTTATCAGCAATGCGTGCCGGCGTCGAAAACCTTTTATTTAAGTGCATAGGAGCACACCCGGGTGATTCACTCTTCATAATAGCGGAAGAAGAGGGCGGTTATTTTTCTCGATCTCTTGCCAGCCATATCGCGACACTAGCACGCTCCTACTGTCTTGATACTCGTATCATAAATACGAATTTTGCAGAAGACGCCACGATTCTCCCTAAAGAGATAGCCAATATTCTCGATGCTACTGACCATATCTTATTCCTTGCGCGTATAGGCGATCAAGTGAGATTTAGCGAACTTAGCGGACGTAGCAGCAAGACCATGTGCTACGCACAAGACGAGGAAAGTTTCATGTCTGCGTTTTGTAGCGCAGACTACCAATTTTTTCTCAAATTTAAAAATATAGTTAATGCTGCCTTATGGGGTGAGAAAAAAATTACAATTAGCTGTTCGTCAGGTACAAAGTTGCAAGGCATTTCACCAAAGTACACTGACACTGATATTGTCGGTGACGTTACTATAAAACGATTTCCATTAAATGTATGCCAGCCGATACCCACAGCCACGTTTTCCGGCGTGCTAGCAATGTCGAAATGGCTTTGTCCAACCGGGTCTCGGTTTTATCAGCCCGACCACGTACTGATAAATAGTATCGTATATGCACACATTGAAAATGGACGAATTGTTGATTTCGATGGGAGTGAGAGTGACGTAAAAAAAGTACGCCAACATTACGAAATGGTGTCCCAGAGATATAATATAGATCGTGATATCATTCATTCGTGGCACGTGGGCATCCATCCACAGAATGGTTATTTTGGTCTTGCTTCGGACAACCTGGCTCGCTGGAGCGGTTCTGGCTTCGGCAACCCACGATATCTTCACCTTCACTCTTGCGGTGATTATGCCCCCGGGGAAATTTGTATTTCGGTATTTGATCCCACTATCTCTGTAGAAGGCGTTGACCTTTGGCGAAATGGTGACCTACTGATCGCTGACACTCCACTCGCACTGGAACTTATGGCCATGTATCCCGGCATGCGACAGTTATTTGAAAATCCCAATAGAAACTTCGGCATCGGCGATTGCTAGCACCTAAGACAAAGCGATGGAAAACCAGTGATGGATTTACAACCCAAACATCATAAAAGCTGAGTTATCTAATTTGGATCACACCTGAAATGCCGCTAAATGGTGTGCGACTGTAGTTTTAACAACTTCAGCGGTATGTTTAAGATGCTTGTTTTGATAATTTCTCATTCTTTTTATTATGCCGCTACTTTCTCTAACTCTTATATAGAGCCAGTTTCTCCCAAGTCTAATTTATTCACGCGTATTAGTAATACTAGGGTAGAGCAGGAGTCCCTTCTGACAAAAATGGGGGGTACCCCCGGGGTAGGGT
>Ga0209833_1002481_pt1 | contig 11061 bp, 9 predicted proteins | sample COGITO_mtgs_1105_3_FD_184797 | JGI IMG/M metagenome (GOLD analysis project Ga0209833, IMG submission 184797) | Pelagic marine microbial communities from North Sea - COGITO_mtgs_110506 (SPAdes) (version 2) | ecosystem: Environmental > Aquatic > Marine > Epipelagic ... | reverse complement strand
CAAAGCGCCTAACGCTCTTTTAAAGGCTTTCTTGCTCATTTGCATGTGAAACTTAATTGAATCAGGACTGCTTTTATCAGTTAAGTTCAAAGTTCCCTTGTTAGCTTCTAATTTTGAGAGTATCTTTTCTTTGTCTAAATCAATTGCATTTCTATAGCCTAAAGGCTGTAAAGACACATCTATTTTTCCATCTTCCCTGATGTTTTTTATATAACCTAACACCTCACTTCCTTCTTCTAAAGGTGTAAAAACTTCGTTTCTATAGATCAATCCTTGATGAGAATCATCAATCAGTACATTATAACCTAAGGCACTTTCTGTTCCGATAACTAAATCTACTCGTTGTCCAATTTCTAATTCCATCTATCTTAAATAATTGATATATTCTTTTAATATTTTGTCGTTTTGATCACTTGGCGTAAAAATCTCTAACAATTTAGGTCTTTCTCCTCCATTGAAAAAATGTTCCAACTGTTTTTCTACACTTTTGATATCATTCCCAATCACATAATCAAACCCATACATTTTACAAAGATGTTCCGCAGTTAAATTGTGAGGAGCTTCAAAATAATCTAGTGATTCCGTAGTTTTCGGTCCATGAATAATTTTAAAGATCCCTCCGCCAGAATTATTAATTAAGATAATTCTAAAATCATTAGGTATATGGACATTCCAGAGCGCATTGCTATCGTATAAGAAACTTAAATCTCCTGTTATCAACGTTGTTCTAATCTTTGAAGCGCAGGCTGCTCCAATAGCTGTGCTCGTACTACCATCGATACCGCTAGTCCCTCGATTACAAAAAACCGTTAATGACTTTTTCATTCGGAAAAGTTGAGAATAGCGAATAATAGAGCTATTACTAAACTGTACTTCAGAATGTTCTGGTAAAGATTCTAACACCTTTTCAAACACTTTAAAATCTGAATACGGAGCTATTTTCAAATACTCGGCATGCTTCCGTTTGGTATGGTCTCGCAATCCAATCCATTTCGACTCATAATCACTTCCATTCGTATATCCCACTTTAGAACTAAAGTGTGTGAAAAATGTTTTACTATCTATTTTAATGTGCTTTGTTAATGAAAAATAAGTATCAAGAGCTCTTAATTCATTGATATGCCAATGCTCTTTAGGCTTGTAATCACGTAAGAATTTCTTAATCTTTTTAGAAACAATCAATCCTCCAAAAGTCAATAAGATGTCTGGCTGTAGTAATGTAAACTCTTCATCGGTTAAATTGAAAATTAAATTATCAATTGAATTGACAAATCGTTTGTTATGTAAATTGGATGTAGTTTCTGTTAACACCAATACTGAAGGATCATCGGCTACTTTGCCTAATAAAATTTCTAATTCTGTATCAGGATAATGAACTCCTACTAAAATCATTTTTTTCTTGGCAGAATTCCACTCCTCAGATAATGCTTCGTAATTAACATCATCCATTTCAATCTGTTGATCGATTTGAAAATGAAATTCACTCATTTCATCAGCTCTTTCATACAAAGGTTCATCAAAAGGGGCATTAATATGGATAGGCCCTTTTACTTGCGTTAGCATAGAAAAAGCTTTGGTTAGCAAATCAAAATTCATCTTCGACTTCCCTTCTTCTAGATTTGCACTAAATAAAATATGGTTTTGAAATACGTTCTCTTGACGAATGGTTTGTCCGTCTCCAATATCAATTAAATGTCTAGGTCTATCGGCTGAAATAACAACCAAAGGAATTTGACTATAGTAGGCTTCTGCAATGGCTGGATAATAGTTTAACAAAGCTGAACCAGATGTACAAACAATTGCAACAGGTTTTTGACGCTGTTGTGCAATTCCTAAAGCAAAAAAAGCAGCACAGCGTTCATCGACAATACTAATGGTATCAAAATCTTGATGATGTGTAAAGCCAATGGTTAAAGGAGCATTCCTTGAACCAGGTGAAATTACTACAGTTTCGATTTCAAATTGGCGACAAGCGGATATGATAATTTGTGCTAATTCCTTTTTAGGATACATTTTTTATTAGTTACAAAGTTGAAAAAAGTTTGCAAGCTGCAAAGTTACTATGTTTATCTATCAATTAATTATTAAAACAAAAAAATCAGAAAATCTCAAAAGCAAACTGCTCTTTCGACTTTCTGACTTTAAATCTTTATAGCTTTGTCTTAGTTTCCTTTTTGATAATCTGCTAAAAACTTAGCTAAACCACTATCAGTCAACGGATGTCTTAACAATCCTGTAATTGCACTTAAAGGCCCTGTCATAACATCAGCTCCTAGCTTTGCACAATCAATAATATGCATCGTGTGACGAACAGATGCCGCTAAAATCTCAGTTTCAAACATATAGTTATCATAAATCAATCGGATTTCATTAATTAGATTTAATCCGTCTGTAGAAATATCATCTAAGCGACCAATAAAAGGAGAAACATAGGTAGCTCCTGCCTTTGCTGCTAATAATGCTTGACCAGCAGAAAACACCAAAGTAACATTTGTTTTAATTCCTCTATCAGAAAAATATTTACACGCTTTTACTCCATCAGCAATCATAGGTAACTTCACTACAATCTGAGGGTTTAAAGCAGCCAATGCTTCTCCTTCTCTTACCATTCCATCAAAATCTGTAGAAATTACTTCAGCAGATACATCTCCTTCAACAATCTCACAAATAGCTTTGTAATGATTGATAATATTCTCTTCTCCTGTAATTCCTTCTTTAGCCATTAATGATGGATTTGTGGTTACTCCATCTAAGATACCCATAGCTTGAGCTTCTCTAATTTGATCTAAGTTTGCTGTGTCGATAAAAAATTTCATGTGTCGTTATTTATTATTTTTTTAATGGTCACATGTAATCTTCGATTTCATGTTTGTCGTATTGTTTTACGACACAAATATATGCTGAATATCAAAAGTATAAAACAAAGAATCATGCAAACCTCTACGTATTTATCAACAGTTGTTTGACAAGTGGGTGATTTACAATTTATAGTGGTTCATCAAAAGCTTTTCATATACCTTACTAGGAAGTATTCTTTTTAAAACTATCGAAAATTTCTCCATAAACCCACCTACTTTATAGTGTACTTTCGGGTGATTTAGATTGATGATCTTATAAATCTTTTTAGCCATTTTAATTGGCTCCATTCCTCCATCAACATGAGCATCCATCAAATCTAAATTCATTTGATATTTCTCTTTATAAACTGAATCTTCAAAAACAGGTGTATGGTATCTCCCAGCAGCAATATTAGTAGCTGCATCACCAGGAGCTACATTTGTAACATGAATCCCAAATTCTTTTACTTCCATTCTGATGGCTTCTGTTACCAACTCTAAAGCTCCTTTAGTTGCAGAATAGATTCCTCTATACGGCAACCCCATGTAGCCTGCTATAGAAGTAACATTAATAATAGCTCCATATTGTTGCTTTCGCATTTGAGGCAATACCACTTTCATTACATCAATAGCGCCAAACAAATTGGTATCAAACACCTTTCTCATTTCGTCAGTTGGTGTGTCTTCTATAGAACCAGTAACTCCCATACCTGCATTATTTACTAACACATCTATTCTACCTTCTTTAGAGACAACTTCCGAAATTGCTTTAGTTATAGATTCAGGTTTTGTGACATCTAAAGGTACCATTGTATACGAATTAGATTCATCGTTCTTAGGGTTTCTACTTGTTCCGTAAACGATATAATTCTTCCCCGAAAGAAATTCAGCGATTGATTTTCCGATTCCTGAGGAGGCACCAGTTATGAAAACGACTTTAGGCATCTAAATTTATTTACAGCTACAAATATGAGAAAAGAAAACTAAAAATAGCAAGAGAGCAAGGAAACTATAAGGCATAAAAAATGGCAAGCTACCTACATCACACTGCTACAACCTAATACCCTTGCTGCGTTCCCGCCCTGGGGGATTCAAAGGGAGCTAGTTGTGTAGGACTTGCCGATGCAAATTTACAACCTATTTTTAGCATGGCAAATGAAAACTTTCTCAATTTTTATGTAACAAATCTAATCTCTTGGTTACTAATCTATTGTTTTGAATCTATTTTCTTAAAAATGAACTGAAAATGAATTCTTTATATTTGTATAACTAACTAAATTTTAAAACCAATGGAAAATCAAGCATCAAGTAAAAGTGTCATTTTAAATTATGGCCTTTATCTAGGAACGATATCAATATTAATAGCTGTTATTAAGTATGCAATGGGAATGCAATACGAACAAGAATTTTACTCAGGAATTCTAGGGTTAATCGTATTAGTCGTATTAATAATATTAGGGATTAAAAAATTTAAAACTGACAATCTTAATCTTTTATCTTTTGGGAAAGCTGTAAAAATAGGTATTGGAATCACTTTTATAGCAACGTTACTGATTATAGTTTACTATCTTATCTTTGGAATGTTAATAGAACCAGATTTTCAAACATTATCAATTGAAGCTCAAAAAACGGTATGGGCCGATAGTTTTGGAATGACGCCTTCAGAAGTTGAAGCCACCGCAGAAAGATCTATAGATTACTTTTATATATCTCTTTTTGGAGGTGTTTTAATTATAAATTTATTTTTAGGGGGAATTACATCCTTAATTGCAGGAGCAGTGATGAAAAGGACTAAAGAAGACCAATACTAGAAACTTATTTTTAGTGTTAAGAATATGATTAACTTTGCGCTATAAATAATATCTTATGAATATATCGGTAGTCATACCTTTATTAAACGAAGAAGAATCTTTACAAGAATTATATGATTGGATTGCATCTGTGATGCAGTCCAATCAGTTTTTATATGAAATCATTTTTATTGATGATGGAAGTACCGATAGTTCTTGGAATGTTATTGAAAAATTATCACAGGATAACGAATCGATAAAAGGAATTCGTTTTCAAAAGAATTACGGAAAATCTCAAGCTTTAGATGCTGGTTTCAGAATTGCTCAAGGAGATGTTGTTATTACCATGGATGCCGATTTACAGGACAGTCCGGATGAAATTCCTGAGCTGTATCAATTAATCACTAAAGAAAATCTCGATTTAGTTTCTGGATGGAAAAAGAAACGATATGACAACATCATTGCAAAGAACCTTCCGTCAAAACTCTTTAACTGGGCAGCTAGAAAAACGTCTGGATTGAAGCTCCATGATTTTAATTGTGGATTAAAAGCTTATAAAAATATTGTTATAAAAAGTGTAAAAGTAAGCGGTGAAATGCACCGCTACATCCCTGTGCTTGCCAAAAATGAAGGATTTAAAAATATAGGAGAAAAAGTAGTAAATCATCAAGCTAGAAAGTATGGAGAAACAAAGTTTGGAATGAATAGATTTGTCAATGGATTTTTAGATTTGATTACGATTTCCTTTCTGTCAAAGTTTGGAAAGAGACCTATGCACTTTTTTGGTCTTTGGGGCACATTAATGTTCGTTTTTGGTTTCTTATCAGCAGGATATATGGGTGCTATGAAACTCTACAAGTTATCTCAAGGAATGAAAACCATTCTAATAACCGACAACCCTTGGTTTTATATTGCATTGACGGCTATGATTTTAGGAACACAACTCTTTTTAGCGGGCTTTATTGGTGAATTACTCATCAAGTCAAAAGATGGCGAAAAGCATTACAAAATACAAGAAAAACTCAACCACTAAATCCGTAACTTAGCGGGCTTATTTTGGAAAATACATGGAGAATATTTTAGACAAAGCAAAACAATGGCTTTCAGACACATTTGATGCTGAAACCCAACAAGAAATACAAGCATTAGTTGATGCTCATTCAGAAGACTTAACAGATCGTTTTTATAAGGATTTAGAATTTGGAACTGGAGGCATGCGTGGTGTGATGGGTGCTGGAACAAATCGAATTAACAAATACACTTTAGGAAAAGCAACTCAAGGATTAAGCAATTACTTGAAGCACGCTTATCCAAATCAAAATTTAAAAGTAGCAATTGCTTACGATTGCAGGCATAATAGTAAAGAATTTTCAAAATTGGTTGCAGATGTGCTTTCAGCCAATAACATTAGCGTTGTTGTTTTTGAAGATTTAAGACCAACACCAGAACTTTCCTTTGCTGTGAATGAATTGGATTGCCATGCAGGAATTGTTTTAACCGCTTCTCATAATCCACCAGAATATAACGGTTACAAAGTATATTGGACAGATGGTGGACAGATTGTTCCTCCACAAGACAAAGGGATTATTGACGAAGTAAATTCTTTAGATTTTTCTGATATCAATTTTGATGCTAAGGAAGAATTGATTTCATACATTGGTTCTGAAGTAGATGAAGCTTTCTGGAAAGCTTCAATAGAAAACGGAACTTTTGACATTCAAGGAAGAGATAATTTAAAAATTGTGTTCACTTCATTACACGGAACATCCATTAAATTGATTCCAGAAGTTTTAAAAAGGGCTGGATATGATCAAATACATATTATTAAAGAACAAGAAGCTCCTGATGGGGATTTCCCAACAGTAAAATCGCCAAACCCAGAAGAACCCGAAGCTCTTGAAATGGCGATACGTTTAGCTGAAGAAATTGATGCTGATATTGTCTTAGGAACAGATCCTGATAGTGACCGTATTGGAATTGCTGTAAAAGATACTGAAGGGAAAATTAAATTATTGAATGGAAATCAGGCTATGGTAGTCATGACCGATTTCTTAATTAATCAATGGAGAAATGAAGGGAAATTGAATGGCGGACAGTTTGTAGGTTCTACGATTGTTTCAACCAATATGGTGAATGATATTGCTGATAGTTATGGTGTAGAAACTAAAATTGGTTTAACTGGATTTAAATGGATCGCTAAAATGATTTTAGACTTCCCTGAACTAGATTTTATTGGTGGTGGTGAAGAAAGTTTTGGTTATATGGTTGGTGATTTTGTTAGAGATAAAGATGCTGTAACTTCTGCTTTATTGGCTTGTGAAATTGCCGCAAATGCAAAAGCAATAGGAGGTTCTTTCTTCGATGAGTTACTACAATTATATGTAGATCATTCTTTCTACAAAGAACGTTTAGTTTCTTTCGTAAAAAAAGGAATGGATGGAGCTGAACAAATCAAACAGATTATGATTGATTTACGCAACAATCCATTGACGCACATTGATGGTTCTAAAGTTACTTACATCAACGATTATCAATCTTCTATCGAAAAGAATACTATTACAGGAGAAGAAACTACGATGGACATTCCAAAATCAAATGTATTGATTTATCATACAGAGGACGGAACAAAAGTAGCTGCTAGACCTAGTGGTACAGAACCAAAAATAAAATTTTATTTTAGTGTCAATTCAAAATTAGAGGCAGTTAAAAATGCAGATGTAGTAGAAGGCGAATTAGAGGCTAAAATAGATCGCATTATTGAAGAAATAAATATTTAATGAAATACTTTAGAAAAATATTAAGGTTTGGTAAGCCCTTTCTAAGACATGCTTGGTTAAGTGGGGTGTTCAATATTCTATATGCTATATTTAATATTTTAACCATTCTTGCTTTTTTACCTGTTCTATCAATTTTATTCAAAACAGATTCTAAAGTGTATGTAAAACCAACATACGAAGGAATTAGTAAAAGTTTCGATTTTCTAAAAGATACTTTCTACTATGAAATCACAAGACATGTAGAAGCTGAAGGAGTATTGGCTACATTGAGTGTTATTTGTTTTGTACTTATTGGGTTGTTTTTCTTTAAAAATTTATTTCGCTATTTAGCTACTTATCAACTGGCTTATATTAACAACGGAATCATTCGAGATTTGCAAGATGCCATTTATAATAAGATGATTACATTACCTATATCATACTTTTCAGAAAAACGAAAAGGGGATTTAATTTCTAGAATGACCTTAGATGTTCAAGCAGTACAAGCATCGTTTTTATCTACATTAGAAACTATTTTTAGAGACCCAATAACCATTATCATTACACTTATCATGATGTTTTCTATGAGTGTAAATCTTACCCTATTTGTATTCATTTTATTACCCGTTTCTGGTTTTATTATTTCAGCCATAGGAAAGAAATTGAAAGCAAATTCAATGAAAGCTCAAAAAGAAGGTGGGCGATTTTTATCATTTATTGAAGAAACGTTAACCGGATTGCGTGTCATTAAAGGTTTTAATGCAGAAAATGTAATTGAAAAAAGATTTAATAAATCAACCCGTTTGTACGGTAGGTTGATGACAAAAGTGACTCAACGACAAGCATTGGCTTCGCCAACAAGTGAATTTCTAGGTGCTCTTACGATTATAGGAATTCTTTGGTTTGGTGGACATCTTGTTTTATCCGAAACCAATAGTAGCGGATTGGATGCTCCTACATTTTTTACTTATATCGGTTTATTTTACTCGGTGTTAGCTCCAGTAAAATCAATCTCAAGTGCAGTTTCAAAAATTCAAAAAGGTGATGCTTCTGCTGAGCGTATCCTAGAAATATTAGAAACAGAGAATGATATTAAAGATGCTGAAAATCCAGTTATTAAAGATGGATTAAACTCAGCGATCGAGTTCAAAAACATATCTTTCAAGTACGAAGAAGATTATGTGTTAAAGAATTTTTCATTAACCATTCCTAAAGGAAAATCAGTGGCTTTGGTTGGCCAATCAGGAAGTGGTAAATCTACTTTAGCAAATCTAGTGACACGTTTCTATGATGTAAACGAAGGAGAAATTACCATTGATGGAGTCAACATAAAACAAATCTCCAAAAAATCTTTATTAGGGTTGATGGGAATCGTTACGCAAGACTCAATTCTTTTTAATGACACCATTGCAAATAACATTAAACTTGGAAAACAAGATGCTGATGCATCAGGTGTAAAAAGTGCTGCTGATATTGCTAATGCTCATGAATTTATTAAAAACCTTCCAAACCAATATGAAACTAATATTGGAGACAGCGGAAACAAACTTTCTGGTGGGCAAAAACAACGTTTATCCATTGCTAGAGCAGTCTTAAAGAACCCTCCTATTATGATTTTAGACGAGGCTACTTCAGCTTTAGATACAGAATCAGAAAAATTAGTACAAGTTGCCTTAGAAAAAATGATGGAGAACAGAACTTCATTAGTCATTGCCCATCGATTGTCTACGATTCAGAATGCCGACAATATTGTTGTATTAAAAAAAGGTGAAATTGTAGAACAAGGAAAGCACGAAGAATTACTTGCTAAGAAAGGTGAATATTATAAGTTAGTTTCTATGCAAACCTTGCAATAATGTTAAAAGAGAAAATCATATTTACTCTTTTATACAAATGGAAATATTTGATTGCTATTTTGAAGTCAAAGTTTATCAAGAAAGAAAAAAATACTGATTTCAATTCTATCACTTATGTAGCAAGAGAAGCTGACAAAGATTGGATTTTTGGTGCTAAAGTGAGAAGGCTTGCTAAATTCTCTGGCTTAGAAACTCAAGCTTACTTTCACGATCGTTTGCGTGATTTACCAGATTCTGATGGATATTTTTTTGTGTTTCATCAATATTTCTACAGAGCCATACGTCATAATCCAAAAATTCTCAACAAGAAAAATATTGTGATGTTTACACATCCAAATTGGACCTTTTCTTTTTCTCAAACACATGTCATCTGGTGTCTCAACAAAGCAGATAAAGTTATTTGTCTCAACTCTTCAGTTCAGAAAGAATTGATTGAAGCGGGATTGAAAGCAGAAAAAACCGAATTGATGCACATTGCTTCCAATCCAGATTTCTTTTACCCTCATGAACGCAAAACGGGATCTATTGGATTCTGTAGTGCTTATGGAGATCGTAAAAACCCTGAAATGGTTTATAATTTGGTGAAACACATGCCAAAGAGACAATTCTATATGATAGGGCGTTATTGGGATCAATATGAAAAATATGATGACCTCATGTCCTTTTCGAATTTCACGTACTTTGAAAATGAAGAATATGAGAAATACCCTAATTTGTATAATCAAATAGACATTTTTATCTCTCCTTCAACTTTAGAAGGCGGTCCTGTGCCCGTATTAGAAGCCATGCTGTCAAATTGCTTTCCAATTGCATCCAAAACTGGATTCTGTCCAGATGTTATACAACATGGAGAAAACGGATTCTTATTCGATATAGATGCAGATTATACTGAAGTCATGAAATTGATTAACCAAGCTGATTCAAAAACTGTGGATGTTCGAGCAACTGCAATGGAGTATTCTTGGGAAAATTGCTCAAAGAGAATTGATCAATTATTTCTTTGATATTTCATCAAGATCTCTCCCATTTTTTGATGAATTAAATTGATTGCTTTTATAGGACGAATCATTACTTTAAAATCTACAATCTTTCCTGCGGTGTTCCATGAAATCATATCTATTCCGTTGATGGTAATTCCTTCAAGTTCAACCTCAAATTCTAAAAAAGTCTCTGTTTCATTAATAACCTCTCTTAAGTATTTAAATTCTCCCGCTAAGAAAACTTGTAATGCAGCTGATAAGTATAAGGCTGTAATCTTTTTTCCTTTTTGAGGTGCGTGTACTACTGGTGAATGAAATACAACATTGTCATCTAAAATTTCTGATAATAAAGCTACGTTCTTAGTTTTAACAATTTCATGCCATTTTGCAAGATTTTTTTCCATTCTACGATTGTTTTAAACCAAGCTCTACCCCTTTTTTTATCATAAAATCATAGGATGCTTGGTGCTCATTAGGTATTTCCCCTTCTAAAATAGCTTCTTTAATTGCCTCTTTAATCTGACCAATTTCACGACAGGGTTTTAAATTAAAGACCTTCATAATCTCTTTACCAGTAACAGGTGGTTGAAAATTACGTACATGATCACGTTCTTCTACTTCTTTGATTTTTGCACGAACCAATTCAAAATTTTTATGATAGCGTTCAAATTTTCGAGGATTTTTTGTGGTGATATCTGCTTCACATAAGGTCATTAAAGAATCGATATCATCTCCCGTATCAAAGACCAATCTTCTTACCGCAGAATCGGTTACTTCTGAAGCCAAAACAATCGGACGAGAGCTTAACAACACCATCTTTTGAACAAATTTCATTTTGTTGT
>Ga0209833_1002468_pt1 | contig 11098 bp, 9 predicted proteins | sample COGITO_mtgs_1105_3_FD_184797 | JGI IMG/M metagenome (GOLD analysis project Ga0209833, IMG submission 184797) | Pelagic marine microbial communities from North Sea - COGITO_mtgs_110506 (SPAdes) (version 2) | ecosystem: Environmental > Aquatic > Marine > Epipelagic ... | reverse complement strand
GACGGACTCGGGGCATGGATTGGTTTCAACAAGGCGTACAACGGCGGTGAGTTGAACAACGAAGGTACGGGCACACCGGCTTCTTCCATCACCTACGAAGTCTTCGAATACAGCAACAATGACGGAATTGAGCGTGTGACTGTAACGGTTGACTACGGTGAATTCCCAGGTGAAGCGTATTGGACGATGCGCATGATCGCGGAATAAGCATTTATAGCATTCTGAATGAAAGGGAATCGGTCATGGACCGGTTCCCTTTTTTGATTGCTATCCCGCAGCTTAAGCCTCGATCCATGAATTGCGCATCAATCACAGATGGAAACCAATGCGAGTTGGTTTTCGGTCCGCGCGACGGATTTCGTGCCTTGAATTACAATTTCCTACGGTTGGCTGGCTGTCATGATTGCGCGCGCACGCTGGATGATGTAGAACATCTCCGCGCCAATCTCCTTGGATCGTTCTTGATAGATGCGGGACTCTTGTTCCGTTCCATCGCTGATTTTCGGGTCCTCGTAGGGCAGCGAAAAGCGCGCAACTGCGCCAGAAACGATCGGGCAAGCTTCATTGGCCTCATTGCAGACCAGGATGGCCGCAAATCCACTTTGAGGATTCGACGGGTGGGAATACCGCTTGCTAAACACATCGAAAGGTGGCTGCCCAGATTGAAGTTGGATTCGATAAATGGGGTTTTCCCGATCGGTGTTTTGGCTCAGCTCGACCCCCTGTGAACGGAGTGCTTCAGCAGCACTGGGATAGAATGCCGTGCCTTCTGTGCCACCGCTCCATGTCCGCAGATTGTCGAATTCGTAATGCCAAGCTGCTGCCTGAAGCCACACCTGACCCAAATGGCTCCGTCGACTGTTGTGGGTGCAGATGACCGTAATGTATGTGGGCTCAGTCAATGGCCGACCTGAAATCCAATGGGCCAATTGATCGAGAGTGGCAAGCCTCTCCTTTCGAATGTTCCCAGGTACGAGCATGCTGCGCTCCTGAAGTTCCTGGATTGTTTGCTGAAGTGGTTTCATGATTTTCGGATGGGGCAATCTTGGATGTGAGCGCCCGGAAGGTAACCTGTGCTGACCAAAAATTCACGTGTGATTTCACCTCCGGTGAATTTGAACGTTTGTTTGAACAGTAGCACCCATTGCGATAGTTCCATCATTCCTTGTATCGCAAGCCACTGTTTGAATGAACCGAATTCGATCTGGAGCCTTTGTATCTGCTTTGCATTGTGGATCACTGCGGCAATCTTCAAGCGGTTCCGGACAATGCTAGAATTGTTGAGCAATCGTGCAACCTCTGTTTCACCATAGGCGGCAATGCGCGCAATGTTATACCCATCATAAGCTTCTTTGAAGTTGGCCTGCTTCTTCAAAATTGTCGTCCAAGAGAGGCCGGCTTGGTTGATTTCCAAAATCAACCGACCAAACAATTCATCATCGGATTCAACCGGGAATCCGTATTGCGTGTCGTGGTAATGCCGGTGGACATTATCCTCCGGTAGTGCGGCGACATAGGCACAATAAGATTGATAAACTGCGTCATCATCAGCCATCGAATCGGAGCTTTTTAATCAGCATTCCTGGCCAAACGCCCCTAAGAATTGAAGGAGGTCTGCTGTGGTTACGATGCCATCTTGGTTGATGTCTTCCGGACAAGCGTCCACGCAATCCCCAAACAAACAAGTGCCGTCGTCCCAGTTGGCCTCCGCATCAAAATTGGTCGCATCTGAATACATGCAGCCGCCGCCGGGTGTCTCGGGATTCAATGGACAATGTTCGGGCGGGAACAAGCATGATCCGTCTTCAAAAGCCGCATTGGGGTCGTAATTGCAGGCATAAGTATACGTACACCCTCCGTATTCAATGATCGGACAGGCTAGCATGCAATCATCCATGGAATCGTACAATGCCTCAGCGTAATTGATAGCCCCTACTTGCGCACCGCAGCCGCTGATGGAAGAGCAATTGCCGTTGATGATGCCAACGCCCATGACCATATCACAAAATCCGAAGTCAACCCCGGCCAAATCCGTGCAGGGTTCCACATCGATTAGATTGGGTTGAATGGTTAACGTTGCCGTCTGGCTGACGCTGTTTCCGCATCCGTCAGTGGCCATGAATGATACGGTCACAAGAAGGGTTTCCTCGCATGTAACCCAAGGGATGGCGTCAAAATCATTGCTCCAAGTCACCGTATTGCATGCATCTTCGGCTGTGGCACCTGCAAACGAGTCAGCCCAATCAAACATGGTTGCTTCAGCTTCCATCGGATCTGAGCAGCCGATGGTCATGTCCATGGGTGGGTCGATGATGACGGGCGGTGTGGTATCCACGACTTCGATTTGTTGGGTATCCGAGGTAGAATTTCCGGAGGGATCGGTGGCTGTGAACGTGCGAATGTAACTCACGGTGCCAGCGCACGGTCCAGAAATGGATTGCGTGGATTCGGTTAATTCTACCGATCCACTATTGTCACTGGCAGTTGCCGCTTCAAATTCGAATGAGTCGCCGCACTCAACGACCAAGTTATCCGGTACGTTGAGGGAAGGCGGAATGTTGTCGCCATTTGAACAGGGACCCGATGTCCAGGAAGTCACTCCATCAATCACCTGGGCCAAACATGAATTGTCATAGGTCACGTTATTGCAGCCACATACCGGTGCGTAGATGAACGGGCAAAATGCAGTGGGGTCGATTAAACTCGGATCGATGCAATCTTCTTGCGCGGCCAATCCTTGCGCGGAAATCACCAAAATGACGAAAGCAATGGTCACCCGAAACGGCGAGGATGAAAAGTGAGTCATGGTTTGATTTTTTCGAATTTAAGCAAAATCAAATCGAGCATGGCCAAGGACTTGTGAAAAACGCAAACCATTTGCCCCGCAATTCCGTGCTAACTTTCCCCCATGCGAAAGAAAGTTTTACTGCTGGGTTCAGGTGAGCTCGGGAAGGAATTGGTGATTGCCTTTCAACGATTGGGCCAATATGTGGTCGCGGTCGATGCATATGCTGATGCGCCGGCGATGCAGGTGGCACAGGAATGCGAGGTGATCAATATGCTCGACGGCGATGCCCTGGATACCGTTGTCGCGAAACACCGCCCTGATATCGTCGTGCCTGAAGTGGAGTCGATTCGCACCGAACGGTTCTACGATTATGAAGCCCGTGGAATTCAGGTGGTGCCATCGGCCCGTGCCGCAAACTATACGATGAACCGCCGGGCGATCCGAGATCTGGCCGCACAAGATTTGGGGCTAAAAACAGCTCCGTACCGATATGCCACGTCATTTGAAACGCTCAAAGAAGGAACAGAAGCAGTGGGCATGCCGTGTGTTGTCAAACCGTTGATGTCGAGTTCTGGGAAAGGCCAATCGGTCATTCGCTCAATGGATGACGTCGAAAAAGCTTGGCAGTTTGCCCTTGAGGGATCTCGGGGCGATTTGGCAGAGGTCATTGTAGAATCATTCATTGAATTCGATTACGAGATCACTTTGCTGACTTTGACTCAGGACAATGGAGAAACCTTGTTTTGCCCGCCGATTGGCCATCGGCAAGAACGAGGAGATTACCAAGAGAGCTGGCAGCCGGCGGCAATGGAACCATCTGCACTGGGCACGGCCCAGGAAATGGCCGCTGTGGTAACGGATGCACTGGGAGGCAGCGGCATTTGGGGTGTTGAGTTTTTTGTCAAACGGGCGAATGAGGAGGAGCCCGCAACGGTCTATTTCTCAGAGCTTTCTCCCCGACCGCATGACACGGGTATGGTAACCTTGGGGCGTACCCAAAATTTTTCCGAATTTGAATTGCACGCCCGTGCAATCCTGGGTTTGCCGGTGCCGGCGATCGAGCACCAACGGAATGGCGCCAGTGCGGTCGTGCTTGCGCCTGTAGATGCGCAGTCGGATGAACGGGCGGAGAACCAGCCCCATTTTACAGGCCTTTCCAAAGCTGCGGCTATTACCGGCACGGATTTTCGCATTTTCGGTAAGCCAACCCTTCGGCCCTACCGACGCATGGCGGTTGCGCTGGCCTTTGACCAAAAGGACTGTGATGTCATGGAGTTGGTGGACAAGGCCAAGGAGGTGGCGGCGATGATCCAAGTCAAGGGGTGATGGGCACTACTCAATCATCTTTTTACTTTCGAGTCTTCCCTACAACTGATTTGAATTAACCAGCAAATGCCACCTAAAAATCATTCCTTGATTGAAGGCAAACATTCTGCGGATGCTTCTGTTTTTAACGACATGAAGGACATGAGTGGAAAGCCACAGCCGGAACCCCAATCCCATTTACGAGCAGAGGCTCAGGGTTTTCTTGATTCCATGGCGTCTGACAAGAATGCGCATCAAGCGTTGGACAGAGTCGGAGGGATGGAATCACGCCTTCGTGCAATTTCCGACGAAATTGAGCAATCTGGGACATACACGCACACCGCAGAGGAGCTCCAATTCGGTGCCCGTCTGGCCTGGCGTAACAGCAATCGATGCATTGGTCGCCACCTTTGGCGCTCCCTTGAAGTGCGCGATTTGCGCACATTGCACACTGAAGATGATGCCACAGATGCCATCACTGGTGCGCTGAAAAGGCACCTCAAGGATGCCTTCAATGGCGGCCGCATCAAAAGCATCATCAGTGTTTTCGCTCCGCGCCGCCCGGGGAGTGCGGATGCCGTTCGCATTGCCAATCACCAATTGACGCGGTACGCGGGATTTCGATTGGACGATGGCCGGGTACTCGGTGACCCGGATTCCCTTGCATTGACCGATGCATGCCTGGCGCAAGGATGGAAGCCCTCGACTCAAACTCCTTTTACCCCGCTGCCCTGGCAATTCATCCTTGAAGGCCAACGAACGCGGATTCAAGAAGTATTCAAGGAACAGCCTGACTTGTTTCAAGAAGTGCATTTGACCCATCCCGAAATGTCCAGTTTTGACGCATTGAACTTGAAGTGGTACGCCGTGCCGTTACTGGCCGATATGGCCATGAAGATTGGGGGCATTGTTTATCCTTTTGCGCCGTTTAATGGTTATTACATGGGAACCGAGATTGGTGCGCGCAACCTCGCGGACCAGCACCGTTACAACGTTTTGCCGAGTGTCGCGAAAGTGATGGGGCTTGATGATTCATCCAACCGTACGTTGTGGAGAGACCGGGCGTTGGTGGAGCTGAACCGTGCCGTTTTGCATAGTTTTGATCAAGCCGGGGTTACCGTTGGCGATCACCATGCCTTGGGCGAGCAATTTGAAGCATTTTGCAAGGCGGAAGAGCGCAAAGACAGGGATGTGAAAGGGGATTGGTCTTGGCTTTCGCCTCCAATTTCGGCATCGCAGACCCCACAATTCCACCGCGAGTTTGACAATGAAGTGGTCCAGCACACCAACTTCTTTTACCAGCATTCGAATCCCAAACCCACGGAAAAAAGCAGCGGTTGCCCATTTCATTTGTAGTTTTGAATGCGTCCATTTCCACCAACTGCTTCCATTTCATGCTCATTGTACTTGCTGCTTTAGCCGCCGTTCTTGCTGGCGTCGCGTGTTTTCTCCTACTCGGTATGCGCAATAAGCTCGGAGGTGGCGAAGGCCATTCGGATGAGAATTTAAAGGCTTTGTCCGAATCGATGCGGGATGAATTTGCGCGAAATCGAAAAGAATCAGCGGAGCAGGCTCAAGCGCAACGGGAAGAACAGCGAAAACTTCAGGAGGCTTTTGAAAAAAAGATGGAAGAGAATTCCAAAGAGCAATCTGCCACCTTGCGCCTCCAGTTTGGTGATTTGGTGAAACAACTGGAGTCGCAGAACAAACAATCCTTGGAGGCGCTCAAAGACGTGAGGGGTGCGGTTGAAAAACAGCTGAAAGACATCCGAGAGGACAATGGAAAGCGCTTGGAAGAAATGCGCAAGACGGTCGACGAAAAGCTGCAAGACACACTCGAGAAACGCTTGGGCGAAAGTTTCAAAATCGTCAGTGAGAGGCTAGAACTGGTGCACAAAGGACTCGGGGAAATGCAAAACCTGGCGAGCGGGGTGGGTGATTTGAAAAAGGTCCTGACCAATGTGAAAACCAAAGGGATTCTTGGGGAGTATCAATTGGCAAACATCATCGAACAGCTTTTGCCTTTGGAGCAGTACGAGGAAAACATCGCCACACGCCCGGGCAGCAGTGAGCGTGTGGAGTTTGCCATTCGTATGCCAGGCAATTCAGACGATGATAGCGTCTGGCTGCCCATCGATTCCAAGTTTCCGTTGCAGGGATATGAAAACTTGTTGGATGCCCGTGAGGCTGGAGATTTGGAAGGGATTGCCGCAGCAGAGAAGGCCCTGACATCGACCATTGAGAAGTTCGCGAAGGACATTTCAGAGAAGTACATTGAATCGCCGCATACAACAGATTTCGGCATCATGTTCTTGCCCATCGAGAGCCTGTACGCTGAGGTCCTACGACATCCTGGGTTGTTTGAAACGCTGCAGCGTAAGCACCGCATCACCATCACGGGACCGACCACGATGTCTGCGCTTCTCAATAGTTTGCAAATGGGTTTCCGTACACTGGCCGTGACCAAACGAAGCAGCGAGGTTTGGAAAATTTTGGAAGCGGTGAAGACGGAGTTCGGGAAGTTTTCGAGCAAGCTCGAGCTCGTCGACAAGCAGCTCTCCACCGCCAAGCGTTCCCTGGAGGATTTGCGCAATACCCGCACCAACGTCATGGAGAGTAAGCTCCGCAAGGTGGGGACGCTGGATCACGATGAGAGTGATCGACTGTTGGACTTGCCTTCAGAAGAGGATCCCGCCGGTTCGCCGGAATGAGGGTTAAAGAATTGAAGCGGGCACCATTCCCCTCGTCCACGTTTTGAGGCGTTTCCAAGCAGTTGCTTCTGAATCAGGATTGAAGCGAGCAGTCGTCTGCCACGCGTTCGCTGGCGAAAGTTCCTCGACCATCAATGCCTCTACCTGAAGCGCCATCGCTGCTGAGGTCATGATGGCAATGCATTCCGTGTTGAGATTGGCACTTCTCGGATCCAAATTGAAGGTGCCGATCACCGTTGTGCGGTGGTCGACCACCATGGATTTTGCGTGCAGTCCAAACGTCGGCATATAGTCGAGTTCTTTTTGTTTTTCAGCGGTAATCAATCGTTTTCGAATCGCGGCATCCGGCCGGTATTCATACACGTGCACGCCAGCTGCAAGCAATTCGGAGCGGATGCGCTGGTAACCATTGAAAGCTTCCAGGTTGTCGGTGGAGCTTAAGCTGTTCGTGAGGATTGTGACGTCTACGCCCCGCTCCACTGCTGCCTGAAACAAGTCCAGGCCCATTTCTGTGAGCACGAGGTATGGGCTTTGGATCATTACGGATTCCTTCGCTTGCTGCACCAACTGCAGAAGCGCATCCGTGCTCTTGCCTCCACCTGTAAAGCCTGGGGATTCATTTTTTCCAGGCACATCGGAGACAAAGGAAAACTCCTCCACTGCATGCAGTTTTCCTGCGGCTTGCAGCCGTGGAATGGCTTCCGGTATGCCGTTGATGAGTGCTCGAATTTCGGGCCAGAAATTTTCGGTATCGCAAGCGTAAGCATGGATGCGTCGGTACAATTCATCGTTGCCCTGGGAATCCGATTCGTCGTGGCCAGTGATGGTCATCGCCAATGGGTGCTCCCAAAATGAATCGAATGATTGTTGGATGCTGTCCGCACCTACTCCAATGAGCATCACATCGCGATCCCGAAAATTGTATTCTTGGTCGTAATCGAAATATTCATCAGCAATGTTGCGTCCACCCGTAATGGCGACGCTTCCGTCTGCAATGAATGTTTTGTTGTGCATTCGCTGATTGAATCCCTTGAAATCAGTCGCGGCATGGAGGGCTTGCTGAAACCCATTTTTACCGGGATTGGCGTTGTAAATACGGATCTCGAGATTGGGGTGAGCATTCAATGCAAGAACATCGGATTCCGCCACATCGAGCATGATATCGTCCACAAGCATTCGGATTTTTACACCTCGATCCGCAGCACGCAAGAGGTAGTCGAGCGCAATGATACCGACGTTGTCCAAGGAGAAAATAAAGTACTGAATATCAATTGTTTTCTGGCTGTTTTGGCTCAGCCAAGCCCGAGTGAAAATCGCTTCTTCCCCTTCTTCGAGCACGTAGGCGTAGGTTTTGGTAGAATCGGTGATTCCCGCAGCAGTTGCCTGATCAGCTATCGAAGAAGATGGTCGCGATTCGATGGAGGGGCACGGAGTTGTGGTAGCAGCGTATCCAGCCAATTCGTTCGTGAGTTCGTCTGGAGAACAGCAGACGAAAATGAGGGGAGCAAAAAGGCAAATTAGAGGGAGGAGTTGGCGCATTGGGCCAAGGTACACTGGATAGTGTTTCTTTTCTCTCGTGTACATTTATCCCATGATCAAAGTGCAGCGGTTTGCGAAAGGGGAGATATTGCAGGAGGCGGGACAGCAGCGCTTGAGTGTCTATCGTGTCAAAAGTGGATTGCTCCGATCCTATTTTACAGATGAAAACGGGAAGGATCATAATTTTATGTTTGCTCCTGAGGACTGGGTCCTAGGCGATTTGGAGGCGATAGCTTTCGAAAAGGCGAGCAAATTGACCATCGAAGCCTTGGAACCTTCTGAAGTCGAATTGTTGTCTCCCAATTCCTTGGAGCAGGAAGACTGGCAAGGAGGATTCGCAAAAATGACCCGCCGTGCAGGCACATTGCAACGTCGCGTTTTGATGATGATGAGCACGTCTGCTCTGGAGCGATATGAATATTTTTTAGAGTTGTACCCAGACCTCAGTGCACGTTTGACGCAACGTCACATTGCGTCCTATTTGGGCATCACTCCGCAAGCGCTGAGTAAGTTGAGAGCGCAGCGGGTGGGAAAGTTTTATGGAAGTTAATGCAGGCGAACGCGCGAGGAAAAGAGATGGGGGAGATTTAGGCCTCATAAACTTTTCAAATCATGAAACATTATTCATTCGCGCTGGCAACAGCGATGTTCTTATCCCAGCCCCTATTCTCGCTCGCACAAAACGCCACGATTGATGCCGAATCCTCAACCGTGGAGTGGGGAGCAGGCAAAATTGTCGGAGGCGATCACAACGGTACAATCGCCATCCAAAAAGGCAGCCTTGTCCTCGAGGACGATCAAATCAAATCAGGTTCAGTGGCATTGGATATGACATCCATGGCCAATACGGACTTGAGCCCAGAGTACGGTGCCAAATTGATGGGGCACCTCAAATCACCCGATTTCTTCGATGTTGCAGCCCACCCGATGGCAACACTTGTCATCAATGAAGGATCAACATTCAAAAAGAACAAAGCGACTGTCAAAGCCAGTGCCACCATCAAAGGCATTACCAAGCCGCTCGAATTTGAAGTGACTCGCGAAGGCAGCGCTTATGAAGCAACCATCGAGATCGATCGCAGTCAATTTGATGTGCGCTATGGATCAAACTCCTTTTTCGATAACCTCGGAGATCAGGCGATTCGCGACATTTTTGTCATGACCGTTCACCTTGAAGTCAAGTGATCCATGTCTGACAATCAATCCAATGGACTCGGCTCAAAAGCACAAGGTCCAGCGATCAAAACATTGACCCCGGGCACCACCTATGCGTGGTGCTCGTGCGGCCAATCGACCAACCAGCCTTGGTGCAACGGTGCTCATCGTGGAACGGACAAGCAGCCAGTTGTATTCAAGGCAGAATCAGAAAAGCCCGTGGCACTTTGCAGTTGCAAGAAAACTAAGAATCCGCCTTACTGCGACGGATCGCACGCGAGCTGAAGAGGGAGATACTTAGCTCAGGTTGCGGACCACCTTGTAGGTGGGGTCATCGAAGTGATTGATTTCGATGATGGACTCCGCTTTGTCGATGAGTGCGCGGCAATCTTCACTCAGGTAGCGGATGTGGACGGTTTTTCCCACCTCGGCATAACGCGATGTCAATTTGTTGAGCGCTTCAATGGCAGACATATCGACGACACGGCTTTCTTTGAAATCCAAAACCACATGTTCCGGATCGTCTTGAATGTCGAATTTCTCAGAAAAGACCGTGGTCGATCCAAAAAACAGCGGGCCATACAGCTCGTAATGCTTCCAACCCTTTTCGTCGGTGCGTTTGCGAGCACGAATGCGGACGGCGTTGTCCCAGGCAAAAACCAGGGCTGCCACCACCACACCGATGAAGACGGCGAGGGCGAGGTTGTGCATGAATGCGGTGATGAGGGTCACGAGGATCATGATGAACACATCAGAGGTAGGCATGCGACGAAACGTGCGCAACGAGGCCCACTCAAACGTTCCAATGGCCACCATAATCATGAGCCCAGTGAGAGCAGCCATGGGTAGCTTTTCAATGAGCGGAGCGCCAAATAAAATGAAGAAGAGGAGCATGACTGATGCTACAATTCCACTGAGTCGGGCACGTGCTCCGGAGCTCACATTGATGAGGCTTTGTCCGATCATCGCACAGCCGCCCATTCCACTGAATAAACCACTCAGAATGTTAGCGGCTCCTTGCGCGACGCACTCGCGATTTCCGCGGCCGCGTGTGCCTGTGATTTCATCCAAGATGTTCAAGGTCAATAAGCTTTCAATCAAACCAACTCCAGCTACGATTGCGGCGTAGGGGAAAATAATGGTCAGCGTTTCCAACGTGAATGGCACAATTGGAATGTGAAACGGAGGGAAACCACCTTCGATGGATGCCATGTCACCAACCGTTTTGGTGTCGAGTCCCAACGCAGCTACGAGTCCGAATACCACGATAATAGCCGTTAATCCAGCGGGTACTTTTTTGGTCAGCTTGGGCAGGAAAGCGATGATGGCCATGGAGAGCAGCGTGAGTCCAACGAAAATGCCCAATGATCCCCCTGTCAGCCATTCTCCGCCGTCGTCTTTGAACTGATCGAGTTGGCTTCCACCGATGATGATGGCGAGGCCGTTTACAAAACCGAAAATTACGGGCTGCGGAACCAGTCGCATCAGTTTCCCCAGTTTCAGGAAGCCTGCAACGAGTTGCAGGATGCCCGCCAAAATTACCGTTGCAAAGATGTATTCGGGACCTTCGATCGCGGCCAAAGACGCAATGACTACTGCA
>Ga0209833_1002457_pt1 | contig 11132 bp, 5 predicted proteins | sample COGITO_mtgs_1105_3_FD_184797 | JGI IMG/M metagenome (GOLD analysis project Ga0209833, IMG submission 184797) | Pelagic marine microbial communities from North Sea - COGITO_mtgs_110506 (SPAdes) (version 2) | ecosystem: Environmental > Aquatic > Marine > Epipelagic ... | reverse complement strand
GCTTCTTTTCTTGAAATCTCTTCTTTTTGTGTGTTTTTTTGCTGTTTCATGTATTTAAAGATTTCTGTTATTGAATGATTATTTTTCTGTTTAGCACCCCGTTTTCTGTAGTAAGTTTTACAATATAAATACCCATAGGAATGGTGTTCAAATTAATGTCGTTGACACCGTTTCCTTCAAAAGAGGTTTTTAACATCTCTTTACCGAGAATATTATACAACCGAACAGTAGCTGTTCCATTTTGTACACCAACAATTCTAAGGTTATCATTACTAGAGGTATAGATACTTATGTTCTTGTTAATATCAAAATCATCGGCACTTAAAACTCCGGATGTGGTATGCAAGTAAAAACGTCCAATACCTGAAAGATTATTCTCTGGTGTAAAACTAAAGTTTGAATCTGCTTCTAACAAAGTAAAACTATTGTCTTGTTTGTCTTCTAGATAAATGTTGATACCAGAGGGGAAGTTGTTTGTAGCTGCGTCTATGGTAATGGATGTTCCAGCTTCAGCGTTAATCCCTACAGGAACCACCATGTTTTCATAGTTGTTGGGAGGTAAAGATTGAATTCCTAAATCTCTACCGTTTCCATTGGCAACAGCATGAGTGTAAATAGCAAATTCATTGGAAACACCACCAAATATTGAACTGTCATAGCCATTATCCCAACCGGTGGTTGTTCCTTCAATATAATAGATGTCGGCATTTCTTATCGCTGTACCATTAGATAGAGATAATGCTATCTCTGGTCTTGTTGTAAGTCTTTGGAAAGAATCTGTTCCTTGATGCGATTGCATGGCTTCTGTAATACTAAGATTTACACTACCTGTTGCGCTCACGAAGAAGCCTTGACCTGGAGCAATATATTTAGCTGAGGATGCATGATTTATTTGATCATAAGAATTGGTGCCTTGATTCCAAAACCATAATGTTGACTCTGAAAGGTAGTCATTATCTGTATCATTTACTTTTAGGATATTGTTGGTTGCATCTGCACTGTTATTAGCAGCAATAAAAGAGGGATAGGGATTTCCAACTAGATTAAAAGCATTACCTCCACTTCCTGTTGCATCTGTAATAGAAATATTTACATCAGAGGTATTAATAGTTCCTGTAAAAGCGATATCTCCAGTAGAGGCTAATTTGATGGCTCTCCCATCTCCCGAGGTAAAGCTTCCAGTTCCAGAGGCTCCATTTTGGTAGTATTCCCATCCTGGAGTAGTATTATTGTAATCACTTAACCCTAAATTATTTCCAGTAGTACCAGAGGCTAAACCCTCTGAGGCAACAAAAGCATCTATATCTTGTCCTACAACCGGTGAAGAAATTAAATACCAATTGTTAGTGCCTAAGTTTCTATTATATGTTACGTCACCTGAGAAGGTTGAAGTTGTTATAAATGATTTACCCGAATCAATTGTCATCGATCTCATGTTAAAAAATGAGTTTGCAGTAACATTATGTTTTATATTAACAGTTTGTTTAAATGAAGGTGCTACTCCGCCATACCACGTTGCCCCGGTAGCCCAGTCACCATCAGCAATGGTTTCAATAGGAGTTGTGTTGTCTGAAAATGTAATACTTTTTATGTAAATCTTACCACTTTCAACAGCATTTGCATTAGAGGAATTTCTAGCTCTTAAAAACCAACTATTATTTGTAGCTCCAGACCAACCATCTTTTGTAATATTAAAAATTATTGACTGAGCTGTGCCGTTTGGATCGTCCGTATCATTAGGGTTCATCGAAATAGGGGTAAATTCTTGACCTGAAGCAGTAGATACAAAAGCTAATTGATTATTTGCCGATACATTAACAAGTTCAACTGTTACTAATTTATTCATATCGGCATCAGTTGTATAATAAAACCCACTTGTTTTCATTTCTAGCTTTGCACTGTTGTTATTACCATCAAGTGTCCAAGTAGCATACCCATCGTTATTTGCAATTGAGGATCCATTTGCTGCAGAGAGAGTTTGATAATCTGCATCCCCGTCAAAAGTCAATTGATTAATGTCTTTTGAAGAAGATAAAAATCTTACATCATCAAATATTGTTGTACCTGGATTAGTGGTGTTCGTACCAATCTGTATGGTAACATCATCTTTAATACCGCTTGTGTCCCACGATGTTAAGCTCCCCATATTAACATAATATGTTTTAAAACCGGTATCATTAGTCGAGATATCAATTGATTTATACCCATAACCCGAATCATCTTTATCAAATCTTACACGAAGTTTACTACGATCTGAAGAATTTTGTATTCTAACAACTAAATAATTATAATCTTCTCCGACAATACCTACTGTTGTTTTTATTCCGCTATAACCAGTATTATTAGTTTTTAATGTTAAGGTTGCGTTAGTGCCATTGTAAACCCAATCATTTGCATTATCTCTTGACCAATCAGAGCTTGCTGCATCAAATGTCCATTTATATTTTGTAAAAGTGACATCATAAATATAAATATTACCTAAACCATCATCTAAAGCTGAATCATAATTTGAATCTTCTCTGAACTGAATAGTTATATTGTTTATAGTACCTGTCCATGCGGCGTTAGAATCTAATTTCACATAATAGGTTTTTACCTCAGTATCGTTAGCAGAAATGGTAACGATTGTGTATTTCCATCCTGAACCACTATCCGAAAAATCTGATAGAGAAGGTCCGTCATTATAAAACACCCTCATAACTGTGTTCGAAGTATTGTTTTTAAGTTTAATAATTGCCGTATTTTTTGAATTGGCATCTATTGAGGCTTGGTAAGATCTAAGTTGTGGATTTGCTGCTCCGTTTACATCTAAAATTGAATATGTAGCTGATGTAGTTAAATTGGCTGAGGTTGAAGTCGATTCCCAAACATCATTTGAATTTGAAAAAGTCCACGGACCTTGTGAAAAAATACTTTGGTTTATAAAAGCTAAAAATAGAAGAGATAGTAATTTTTTATTCATAATAAAATGTTTTTATATAACACTAGTCATTTAAATGACAACAGTCAAAGCTATTAATAACAATAATTTGAAAATATAATTTATGAGTAAAAACCTATAACTTTTGAAGCAAAAGGCAACTAATAATTCAAAAACAAACAAAAGTTAATATTGATATTGTTTTTTAATGGTTGGGCTTCCTGTTATGTAGGATAAAGAATTAAGGAATAAATCTATTTCTAATGTAGTTTCTATAAAATATTTTAAAGGGGGTTTTGCAAAGAAGGCATGCCCTACATCTTTATAAAGTACTAATTCACATCTACTTCCAACGGTTTTCATGTTGGTTTGATAGTTTTTTACGGTATTGACGGGAATAATTTTATCTTTTGTACCAATAAGTATTAGGGTTGGAGGTGCACCCTTTGAAATATTATGAATGGGTGAAATTTCAGTGTATCGATCTTTAAATCTTCGATATCCAAAAGCATTAGGGCCGTTATCTATTACAGGGTTTAGTAGTACTAAAGCATCTGGTACAGAACTAATTTTTAGATTTTCTTTTGGGTTGTCTAAACCTTCAATATTTCCACAAGCAGCAGCCAAATGACCACCGGCAGAACCACCTCCTGCAACGATCATATTTGGATTTATGTTTAATTCTTTTGCATTTTCTCTTACAAATCTAATCGCAGATTTTGCATCTTCAACAGCTTCAAATGGTGTGGTATTATGCTTGTTTTTTATTCTATACTCAGCAGCTATTGCAATCATTCCTCTAGAAGCAAAATACATAGATTGTCTTTTAAACATTTTTGGGCTTCCATTATTCCAACCTCCACCATGAAAGAATACAATACAATTATAAATACTGTCTTTTTGAAAATTTAAAGGCTTATAAACGTAAAGATTTAAAAGTGTTGAATCTATTTCCTTATAAACTACTTTCTCTGCTGAAATTAAGACTTTATTTTGTTGACTAAAACTATTCTGACTCAGTATTAATGAAAAAAGAAAAGACAGACAAAGACGAAATCTAAATAAAGCTGAAATAACCATCGTTACTTTTTAGTTAAAATTTCTTGAACAGATTCTTCATCTTTAATATTATCTACGATTCTCCCAAAATCAGTATCTGTTATTTTTCTAAAGTCAGCTAAACTTTTATCATTTTCATACTTAATCATCAAGTTTTTTAGCTTTACTTTCAATTCAGCTATTGTAGAAGTGTAATTAGGATCACTATAGATGTTATTCATTTGATTTGGATCCTTTTCCAAGTCATACAATTCCCAAACATCAATGTTGTAATAAAAGTGAGCCAGGGTATATTTCTGTGTTCTAATCCCATAATGAGGTTGAACATGATGCCAAAATGGAAATTCATAATAATGATAATACATAGCATCTTGCCAGTCTTTAGGTGTATTGCCCTCTAAGACTGGAACAAAACTAGTTCCCTGCATTTTTTGAGTTGTTGTAATCCCTGCTAATTCAAGCAAAGTAGGTGCGAAATCTATATTGGTAATGATGTCTTCATTAACAGATCCTGCTTTAATTCTTTCAGGGTATTTTACCATAAAAGGCATTCTTAAAGATTCTTCATAGATAAATCGTTTGTCAAAAAAACCATGGTCTCCCAAATAAAAACCTTGGTCTGAGGTAACAACAATTATGGTGTTGTCTTCTAAATTATTTTCTTTTAAATAGGTTAAAACACGTCCAATATTATCATCAACAGACTTCACACAAGCCAAATAGTCTTTGATATAATTTTGATATCTCCATTTTTTACCTTCCTCATCAGACATTCCTTTTGGCTGAACTATTTCTCCTGCTTTGGCTCCGTAAAAATCCCATTGAATTCTTTCTTTACGTTTTAGATTTTTTGGGCGCTCTAATTTCATATCTCTTCTGCTAAAATACTCCATAGTCATTTCTGTATCACCAGCAGTTTTTTCTCGTCCTTTATAGGTGTCATTAAAAGTTGAAGGGTAGGGCATTTCTACATCATCCCAAAGTTTTTCATACTTTGTGTCTGGATGCCATGGCCTGTGAGGTGCTTTATATTGCAATACCATTAAAAATGGTTCGTTGGTCATTTCTTTAGCATCTAACCAATTCAATGCAAAATCAGTACTTAGATTCGTTGCATATCCTTTTTCCTTCACATTTTTACCATTATCGTTATAAAGCGGGTTCCAATAATTTCCTTGTTGTCCTGAAGCATTATGATACTTAAATGTATCAAAACCAACGGGTTCAGTTCCTAAATGCCACTTCCCAAAAAGAGCTGTTTTGTAGCCGCTTTTTTGAAATTCTTGAGGGAAAGTCCATTTAGAGTCATCAAATTTACCACCACTTTCGTTCTTATAATAGCCATTTAAATTACTGTAATTACCCGTTAAAATAGCAGCTCTACTGGGGCCACAAATAGAATTAGTAACCAATACATCTTGAAACAGCATACCTTCCTTTGCAACCTTATCTATATTGGGTGTTGGAGCAATATCTTTATAGATACCACCATAAGCACTGATGGCTTGTGTGGTTAAATCATCAGCCATAATGTAAATAATATTTGGCTTTTTTAAAGGTGTTCTCTTTTCAGAAATACAAGATGTAATAATAACTAGAAAAGTTAAAAGAATGCTGGTTTTATGGGTTCTATTGATCATTTTTAATTTTTTTATTTAAAATATTACTTAAACTATCCACAACTATTTTATAGCGATCTTCAATAGCCAAATTTCTATTTTCATCAGGATCTGTATTGTGATCATATAACATCTTAGCAATGGTTTTATCGTTTATTTGCCACTCAGTGTAGAAAAAATTATCAGCAATTAATGTCTCTCCTTTTTGATACCGAGCATATGCCTTGTTTTTAAAAACTTTGGAAGGATTTTTTAACGCATTAGTTAAAGAATTTCCTTCCAAGTGAGCAGGTTTAGAGATATTTGCTAAATCACAAATTGAAGGATATAAATCTACCAGTTCTGCTATTGAGTTTGTTTTTTTATTTTTTTGAATATCAGAGTCACTAATAATTAGAGGTACTTGAAGGGCTACCTCAAAATTACTATGTTTAACCCACAAACCGTGCTCCATTAAACTCCAGCCATGGTCTCCTACTAATATGATGGTTGTGTTTTCTCGCATGCCAAGATCGTCCAATCCTTTGATGAGTTTTCCTACCTGTGCATCAACATAACTTACTGATGCATAATAGCCGTGAATTAACTTTTTAGCTAGTTCATTAGATACCTGTCCTTTTTTAGGAATGTCTTTATAGTATCGTAATTCTCCCCATAAATGTCTTGCTCTATTTGGTACATTAGCTTGAAATTGATTGTTTTTAGGAAGCTCAATCTTTTTAGAATCATATAAATCCCAATATTTTTTTGGCGCATTAAAAGGTAAATGTGGTTTTACAAATCCAACCGCTAAGAAAAATGGGTTTCCTGCCTCTTTTAATTTTTTTAAATCTTCAATTGACTTATTTGCTGTTTCACCATCATTGTATGCATCATCATCTACATCTGGACTTTCATAAGCGTACCCGTGTTTGCCATTATTTTCCAATAATATATTTTCTTCAGTGATATAATTTCTCCATTTTTTTGAAGATGGATACCATTCTTCATCCCATTCTTCAATATCGTATTTTAAATGTGTAATTTTATTGTTACTGATGGTAGTATATCCCTCATTTTTTAAATGTTTAACTAAATTTAATTCATTTGGAGCTTCTTTTTTGATACTTGCATTATATCTCAAAAATCGTTTTGAAGTAGGTCTAATTCCGGTAAGCAAACTAGCCCTTGAAGCACCACAAACAGGAACATTACTGTAAGCTCTATTAAAGACAACTCCAGACTTAGCTAATGCATCTATATGAGGACTGCTAATTTTATTTTCTCCATAAATATTTAGTTCTGGGCGAAGGTCATCTACCATAATAAAGAGAATATTTTTCTTTTTTGAGGCAGTATATTTTTCTTCATTTTCTTTAGTTGTTTTAAAACTTAAAAAAACCAAAACAAGACTTAATATTATAAGTTTACGAGAGTTCATTTATAATTTAATTTTTTTATTAATTGTTAAAATTGTCTTTTTTAAATCTTTATTATTTGAAGAAGAACCAGTCATGATGGTAAAAGTTCCCGGTTCTACAACATAATTCATATTAATATCATAAAATGCAAAACTTTCAGCCCCTAAAGTAAATTCAACTGTTTTTGTTTCTCCTGCTTTTAGAAAAACTCGCTGATAGCCTTTTAATTCTTTTACAGGTCTAGTTACACTACTTACATTATCTCTAATGTAAAGTTGTGCAACCTCTTCACCATCAACCTCACCCGTATTTTTGATTTCTGTAGTAACTAGTATTGTATTCTCTTTAGTTAAAGTATTATCTGACAATAAAGGGGTACTATATTTATAATTAGTATAACTTAAGCCATATCCAAATGGATATAAAGGAGTTTTTTTCTCATCGGCATATTTGTGAAAATATGCAGAGGGCTTATGATTGTAGATCATTCTTAATTGCCCAACACTTCTTGGAACCGTTAGTGGTAATCTTCCACTTGGATTTACATCTCCAAATAAAATTTCTGCAACCGCTTGACCACCTAAATTTCCTGGCTCCCAAGATTCTAAAATAGCAGGAATATTATTTTGAAGCCAAGGTTCTGAAATTGGTTTTCCGTTTACCAAAACAACAACAACAGGAGTCCCTGTTTTTTTAATTTCCTTAATTAAATCCAACTGTTTTCCAAACAAATTTAAAGATGCTCTGGCCATATTCTCTCCTGCCGTTTTATCTTTCCATTTGTAGCGCATAGAATTATCCCCTACAACAACAATAGCAAAGTCAGCCTTTTTTGCTTTTTCTGCTGCTTCCTTAATTTTAGAATCTTTAATTTTTCGAATATTCTCTCCAGAATTAAAATAGTCTACACTATACCCTTTAGTTTCTCCCAACGCTTTAATCCCTTCATAAATGGTTGTCACATTTTCACTGGGTTGAACTGCATGCCAATCCCCCAAAATAGATTGGTTATTGGCGTTAGGACCTGTTACAAAAATGTTCTTTTTTGAAGAACTTTCTTGTAGAGGTAATATTCCATTATTTTTAAGTAATACAATTCCTTTTCTTGCTGATTCTAACGCAGTAGCCTTGTGTTCTTTTGTAAAAAGAAATTCTTCTTTTTTTTCTAAATCCACAAATCTATTTTCAAATAACCCTAGCTTAAATTTTGCTGTTAAAATTTTACGACATGCATCATTTACACGATCTATAGAAAGCTTACCCTCCTCAACAGAAGCTATAATTGCTTCTGTAAATTTTGGCCCATGCATATGCATATCCATACCAGCATCTACAGATAAATAAGACGCTTCTTTCATATCTTTAGCCGTATGGTGTAGTGTATTAATACGCTCAATATCTAACCAATCACTTACATAAAAACCATTAAATCCAAATTCATCTCTTAACACATCTGTCATTAACCACTTATTCATATGACATGGAACACCATTTAATTCGTTATGAGCAGCCATTATAGAATATACACCTGCATCTATTGCTTTCTTATACGGAGGTAAATGAACTTCTCTAAGCGTTCGTAAAGAAATATCTGCAGGAGCAGCATTTAATCCATTGATAGATTCGCCACCACCAATTAGGTGTTTTGCACATGCAATTACTTTTTGAGTACCTGTAAAATCATCTTGTTGAAATCCATTTATCATAGAAGCACCCATGTTACCTACCATAAAAGGATCTTCTCCTAAAGTTTCTCCAACTCGACCCCATCTTGGATCTCTTAAAATATCAATATTTGGAGTAAAAGCCCAATGACTTCCCGTAGCTCGCATCTCTTTAGCGGTTTGTTTTCCTACTGAATATAAAAAACTGTCATCCCAAGTAGATGCTAGTCCAATAGGAGACGGGTATACAGTAGTTCCTGAAACTAAAGCATTACCATGTATTGCATCTATTCCAATTAAAAGTGGAATTTTTAGTGGTGATTTTAACGCCAATTCCTGCAAATAATTAGCTTCTTTAGCAGTTAAAACATGTAAAAAAGACCCTATTTTTCCTTCAATTGTTAAATTAGTAACATCATTAATTGATAAGTCTTTATAAAACCCTTGTGCATCATTATTGGCCTTGTCATCGTTTGGATTCCCAGATCGCATATGTTCTAAGCCAACAAACTGGTTCATTTGAGAAACCTTATCCTCTAATGTCATTCTTTGCATTAAATCAGCAACTCTCTTTTCAATTGATAGTATTGGGTTTAAGTATTTAGGATTATTTATTTTTTTATCTCTTTCACATGAGGTGAATACTATTGTTAAACAAAAAAATAAAATAGGTGTTGTTATACTATTTAAGTTCATTATAAATTTCAGTTTTGTAGTGCTTTTTTAATAATTTCATAGGCAGGTGTAGGATTAAAGTCAAGATCATAAATAGAATGGAAAGCTCCTTCTTTTCCTTTTTTTGTTCTTACCGCCATATCCCAAAGATTCAATGTTACAACCCCTGACTTTGTTTTCTCTTTTAAGACATTTACAATTTTTTTATAAATTTCAGCTTGTTTTTGATATCCTTTAGCTAATTTATTATTGTTTTTGATGAAGTAATCTAATTCTGTAACATGAAATTCTAAGTTGTTATTATGAGCCCAATCTATCAATTCAGAAAGCTTTTTTAGTTCTTCCTCTGGATTTTCTATGATAGCTCTTGTCGAAGAACTCAGTCCTAAGTGAGCTTGCCAACCAATGCCATCTACACGATACCCTTTAGATCGAATGTACAATATGGTTTTCTTAATTTTATCCCACATAATATTTTGCATACCTGCATTATGATTATAAACTAACTTGATGTTTGTGGCGTGTTTTGTAGCAATTTCAAAAGCTTTTAAAATATACAATGGATAGCCATTTTTGTCCAACCCTATTTTTAACCAAGGGTTTTCCCATTTATTAGTTCCTTCTTTTGGTCCAAACCATTTGCCGTTGGGAAGAATGGTTTCGTTTACAACATCCATCCATTTTATGGTAGGTTCATTGTTGAATTTTTTTGCAAAGGCAGTAGTGAATTCAATCATCATGTCTTTAAGTTCATCAGCTGTTCTATAATCTTGCTTTGCCCATTTTGAAGCTTGAGGTGATATTGGGCCATGCAAACGAACCTCTAGGTCATGTTTTTTAGAAAATTTGACGAAATCATCTATTTGCTCCCAATTCCAAACTGATGGATTTGGATGAACTCTGGATTGTTTTGCTGCGTTAGCTGGTGTTAAATAGTTGAAATCTTTTAAAAAAAGTTTTTCTTTAATGGTATTTAACTCTCTGTAATTTAAAGTTGCACCAATTAATAAATTAGATGATTTTTCTTCCTGATTAACAACTTTAGGATTTGAAATCACCTGAGGACTATTAATAACATTATTGTTTTTAATGCTTTTTTTAACTGTATTGGTTACGGTTGTAGATTTTATAACGTGATCATTAAAGTAACGAGCAGCCAATAATTGAAAAGTTGCTTTTACTTTCTCATAACTTTCAGTATTAATTTTATTCTCAGTTTCTAATGGATCCTTTTTGTAATCATACAATTCTTCTGCATAAATATCCTCTTTGTAAATTGGTTCAGTACTTTTTTTATTGTTTACCCAAACCGTATATCTGTAGTCATTTGTTCTAAAACTATACCCCATCTTATTTCTTCTAGGAAATTGACTTACAGCATATATTTTTTTAGTAGTTACCTCTCCATTTAGTTGTCCTTTGAGGCTTAAGCCATCTAAGTTTTTAGGAATATTTAAATTCGCTAAATCACTTAATGTTGGAAATAAATCTACAAATTCTGTAGGGGTATTTATTTTATACCCTTTATCTATTCTTGGGTCGTAAATAATTAATGGTGAACGTGTTGCTTGTTCAAAATTAGAATGCTTGTTCCATAGGCTATGGTCTCCAAGATGCCAACCGTGATCACCCCAAATCACAATAATAGTATTTTTATCTAATCCTTTTTCTTTTAATTTATCATTGATTTTACCGATTTGAGCATCAATATAACTTGTGGCAGCATAATAGCCATGAATCAGTTTTTTTTGAAGCTTTTCATCCAATTCCAGTAAACCATCATCATTTAATCGAT
>Ga0209833_1002455_pt1 | contig 11137 bp, 5 predicted proteins | sample COGITO_mtgs_1105_3_FD_184797 | JGI IMG/M metagenome (GOLD analysis project Ga0209833, IMG submission 184797) | Pelagic marine microbial communities from North Sea - COGITO_mtgs_110506 (SPAdes) (version 2) | ecosystem: Environmental > Aquatic > Marine > Epipelagic ... | reverse complement strand
CTAAACTACAAATATCAGCTTCAGTGGTAAGAAATTTTGCGGTCAATCCAGTATAGTCAGGTCACCCAAGTAAAATCTGAGTACTTAAAATTTTGACTAACGAATCTCTCGCAAAAGAATTTTGGCAACACGGCTATCTGTCTATTGATAACTTCTTCGATCAGGCTCTGATGGACCAATACCATGCTCTCATTTTGAATCAGTTTGGTGACAACCCAGATTACCGCCACAACGCTGAATTTTTAGAAAAGTCTAATACCGACGTCATTCCTTGGTTCCCCCAATTAGACGGCCTCAATGTATTTGATCTAGCGGAACAAGATCCACGACTTAAAGACTTAACATCCGCTATTTTGGGCAGTGGCTGGTCATCGCTCTACAGCATGGTGATGTATAGTAAACAAGGCTCTCAAGGGCAGTCATGGCATCAAGATTGTCCCCCAGAAGATAAGTCACGATTTAATTTAAACCGCTTGGCGTACACAATGGATATTGGTCAAGATGTCGGTGGTGAGACCTTGGTTGTGCCTGGAACCCACAAAGGCGGTGTAATTAGTGTAGGAGATATTAATGAAGACTTGCCTGACCAGGTTGTACTCAGACCAAAAAAAGGTACGCTAATTTTAGTACATGGGCATCTTTGGCATAGGGTTATGCCCGTTCATGGGCCCTATCGCGTATCGACCAACTATCGTTGCTGCCCGAGTAATACCCCTGAAGACATCACTGATACCTGCGTTTATCGGAACATGCGTTATCAGTTTTCTACCAATACTGTTATTGAAGAACGCAGAACATGATTGACTCTCAGAAGAAAACCATAAAGTGGGGGATTATTGGCGCAGGTCGTATTGCACAAACTTTTGCCACAGATATTCAATATGCTGGCCATGCTTCACTTCAAGGAATCGCCTCTCGCCAAGTAGATCCCGCTAAGGTCTTTGCTGAGGAATTTTCTGTTCCTAACTATTATGGCAGTTATGCCGCGATGCTTGCGGACCCAGCTATTGATGCGGTATACATTGCCACACCCCATAGTCACCACAGAGACCAATCTATTGCAGCGTTGAATGCGGGCAAACATGTACTCTGTGAAAAACCAGCGACCGTAACAGGCGCTGAATTAGAGGATGTGATTACTGTTGCTAAGCAGCAAGGCCGATATTTTATGGAGGGTATGTGGACCTACTTCATGCCCGTGATTCAGAAAACAAAGCGATGGGTTGATGAGGGGCGAATAGGTCAACTGTGCCATGTTAAAGCTGATTTTGGCTTCCCCCTTCCCTATGACCCCAATTTGCGCGAATACAACAATCAGCTTGCCGGAGGTTGCTTGTTAGAAATGGGAATCTACCCTATCGCAATGGCATGGCTTTTTCTACAGAAAGACCCCAGTTCACAGTCAGTTTGGCATCACAGGGCGGGCAATGGTGTTGAAGATGATGTGGTAATACTAAATACCTATGGTTCGAATGCCGCCACTGCTCAATTAACCACTTCATTTCGTTGTAAGTTAAATAATTACCTCACCTTAATTGGTACTGAAGGCTCTATCACTATTGCTGACTACTGGGCAGCTAGAGAGGCTAGGCTTTACAAAGGGCATGAGTGTATTGACCGCATTATTGAAGATCGTGAGTATCAAGGTTTTAATCATCAAATTGAACAGGTAAGCTGTGAGATTCTCGCCGGCCAGTTACGTCCCTCTGTCGTCAGTTGGGAAGACAGTCGAGCATTTCAACGGCACATAGAAAACATAAAAATGTGTTTTTAGTTTGCGCAATAACAATAATTTAGGGTTCATCTAAGGAATAACTGTAATGGAAAACCGTACTCTCTATGCACTTTATTGTGCAACCGTTGTATCGCTCGGCGGTTTTGTCTTTGGTTTTGATGCCTCGGTAATTTCAGGCGTCGTTGGATTTGTGAGTGTCGAGTTTGATCTAACCCCCATTCAGTCGGGGTTTGTGGTTGCTGCACCGACACTCTCTGGAGTCTTCGGTACGATGGTGATCGGTCCTTTAAGTGATGCTTTAGGCCGTAAAAAAGTCTTATTAGTGATTGCCTTTTTATATTTGCTTTCGGCCCTTGCTTCAGCATTCGCATCCTCTTACATCATGTTGGTGACCGCTCGCGCCATAGGTGGTCTAGCCTTTACTTCTCTGATGATAGCTCCAATGTATATTGCCGAAATTGCCCCAGCGCGACTAAGAGGAAAATTGGTCTCTATTAACCAGCTTAATATTGTTATCGGTTTATCGGCGGCTTACTTTGCCAACTATTATATTTTGGGCGCCAGCGAATCCGACGCTAGCTGGGTAACTGATTGGGGTGTGGATGCTAATACCTGGCGTTGGATGTTGGGTGTTGAGATTATTCCCGCTGTAATTTTCTTTTTAGGTCTTTTCTTAATCCCAGACAGCCCTCGCTGGTTAATCTCTAAGGGGCGAGAAGAAGAAGCTAAAGAAGTCATGGGAAGACTATTACCTAGTGATGCCATTGATACTGAAATTCAATTAATCCGCGATGGTCATGATGTCGAAAGTGAGTCTCTATGGCACCGAATAAAAGGGGTTTTTGGACCAAGAATGCGGCTTGCCCTAGTTGTTGGCATCATCGTGGGCATAGTTCAACAAATCACTGGTATCAATGCTATTTTCTTTTACGCACCAACGATTTTTGAACAGAGCGGCATTGGCACTGATGCTGCCTTTGCACAGGCAGCATTGATCGGGCTTATTAACGTTGTATTTACCTTGGTCGCCATCGCTCTGATTGATCGCTGGGGCCGAAAACCTCTTCTCTTAGTTGGTTTGTTAGGTATTGCCATTAGTATGGCAGTGTGTACTTATGGCTTCTCACAGGCTACCTATGAACTAACACCTGAAGGTTTGCTTGAAATGCAGCTGATCGAGAATATGGATGAGCATTTTGATACTTCCGATCTTGATAATATGCTTGGCGTTGTTTATCAAAGTGATGTTGAGTTTAAAACCGCTCTGTCGAACTCTATTGGCACCAGTGCTGCAAGAGAGTTTGAGAGCCAGTTTATTAAGTTCTCTACGACAATGAATGCGGTGCTTATTCTCTTGGGTATTGTTGGCTTTGTTGCCTCATTTGCTATGTCTTTAGGCCCAGTAATGTGGGCACTCTTTGCGGAGATATTTCCAAATCAATTGCGCGGTGTTGCCATCTCTTTTGTTGGCATGATTAATAGCTTGGTGAGCTTTTGTGTGCAATTGTTCTTTCCCGTTGAACTGAGTGTTTTTGGTGCTGCATTAACCTTCTTTTCATACTGTGTGTTTGCCATTATTGGCCTGGTATTAGTTGCATGGCTGTTACCTGAAACTAAGGGCAAAACATTAGAAGAGTTAGAAGTCTTGTTTGCAAAACGCCCGTGAACTGATGAAGACTAAACGCTAAACGAAGTTCAGAACCATCACTAAAGTTGCTGGGACTATAAGAGCCCAAAGTAGAAGTGTGTGAATCACTGGCGCTCCTTTAAGATTTAACAATGTTTCTCGGTTAATGCCAGACCCTATACAAAATAGTGCGACCATTAATAAGGTACTCGATACAGTATTAGCTATGACTAGAATTTGAGCGGGGAGCTCTAAAAATGGATTCATAGAGGCTGCCGCAAGGAACAGAATAATGAACATTGGAATATGTATTTTTGCACGGCCTTTGCTTTGAAGAATACTAAAGATAAATACAAGAGGCACTAACCATAGAGTGCGACCCAATTTTACAAAGGTAGCAATCTTAGCAGCCTCCTCCCCAAAGACTGTACTTGTAGCAACAACAGACGAGGTGTCATGCACAGATAGCGCAACCCAAATACCAAACTGCTCTTGGCTCATCTCCAAGTAAGCCCCTATGGAAGGGAATATCATTAAGGCGAAGGCGTTAAGTAAAAAAATCAGCGTGAGAGCGGTACCTGTATGCTCGGGCTTGGCGCCAATCACAGGAGACAGAGTTGCAACGGCAGTACCACCGCATATTGCGGTCCCTGAGCTTATTAGTTGTGCAGATTTCTTGCCGTTTCTCAGTATCCGCCCAAGTAAAAGGCCAACCCCCATGGTTAAAATAACATAAGCAGTAACCATTAAGCTGTAGTCAGCAGCGATCGCCATAACCTGATCTGCATTTAATTTTAAGCCCAATAAAACGATGGCTGCTTGAAGACTATAAACACCGAGCTTATCAATGCCAGCGACCAATGGTCCATTAATGATCAACGCAATTGCAGCCCCCAACAAGAATGCAACAGCGGGACTTTTGAAATAAGCCAATAGACAAACTGATAAGAGAATCAATAGGCTTCTTGATGCCATGCTAATTTCAGTTCGGGAAATACTTACCATAAATCAATTTCTTACCTAATTAATTTATCCAAGTTAGAAAAAAGGCCAATCAGATAACTGACTGGCCTTTTAATTAACTGCTGTTACAGAATTGATTACGCTTTAGTAAACCGACGTCGTGCAAAGAGCATCAAGCTCGCTAGAAGCAATAATATCAGCGAAGAATCTGTTGACTGTCCATCACCTACAGTACAACCACCACCGGACTTCTTCTTCACAGTGATAGCCGTTGATGTAATCGATGCAGAGTCAGTTCCATTGCTAATTGTGGCAGTCACTGTTAACTCACCACCGGTACTTCCAGGCGTCAGGGTAGCTATATAGACTCCTTCACCATCTTCAGTGAAGCTACCAACTGTTACATCAGACAGACTAGCAGTTGCAGTTACACTCATGCCTTCCAGCAAACGCCCGTCTGAATCAACAGCTGTCACTGTAATCAGGCCTGTCTCAGCACCGCCGGCTTGCAACTCAACGACATCAATACTAATAGTACTGTCGGTACTAGGAGGACCAAAGTACAGAGTGGCAATACCACTTGGGTCAGTGACTGTGCCATCTGCTATACCATCAGCGTCATTAGCACCACCGTCTTCGATAAGTAACTGCAGGCAATTTGCGCCTATTGTCAAACCATCAATGTAATCCCCATTACCTGGTTGAGGACAACTTCCACTAGCCGAGGTTGCAGAACTCACAGCGTTGTTGGCGTCAAGAACGAAGTCTTGCCAGCCTACGTTGGCGTCAATGAACTTTCTCACAGATGCATTAGCTGGGACAGCTACACTTAATGGTATAACAACATTATAAGACGCACCCGCCTGACCACCTGAGACCTCAAAGTCACTTAGACCACCCAAATAGCTATAGTCGGCGTCAGCTGTGCCAACATCTTCTTCGTCAACACCTATTTCGTTATCGCCAGCACTAAGTGCTGCATCACCTAATGCGATAGTTGTTCCGAATGAAGTCTCTACAACCTGACCGCTATCACCAATTGGCGCTAGGTAAGACTCTGTTATATCGTCCTGATAATCAGGGATACCGTCATTATCGCTATCACCGTAACCTTCATCGGCATCCGAAACTCCGTCTCCATCGCTATCGGCATCACCGAGAACTGGCGCCGCTACTAGAACTTTTATACTAGCTGAAGCATCAGTAGTTAGAGACACAGCACCACTGTCTGTAACAGAAGCGTCGGTGCTAATCATGGTGTCACCCAATGTACTTGGATCGAACGTGGCAACCGCGCCATCGATTACTACACTTGGCAAATCACTAACGGCCGCAGCCCAAGCCAGAGTATGAGTATCAGCTGAATTTAGATCGCTATAGGTTGCCGTAACTGTCACCGTACCACCGTCAGCAGCAACAATTCGACCAGTATTGCTACCTTGTGTCACTGTCAGCACAAGCTCTGGAGCAACGTTATCTTCAGTAATCGTTACGGTTCGTTCAGATGCGGAACCGGCCACTGCGTTGGTAATATCTCCCAGAGTAATGACGACATCTTCAGTAGTTTCAGCTTCGTTATCTGCTGTCACTGTCATGGTTACCATTCCCATGGTCCCTTCGCTAATCACGATCGACTCGGCAATAGAGAAGTCTTCAGCTGTCGCTGAACCGCTAATAGTTAGCGGAACTGTTACCGGATAGGCAGCAGCAGAACCGCTTAACTGCACGCTCACCTCAACACTAGAACCTTCTACCGTAACAGATGAAGGCGTGAGGTTAGCCAACGGCATGATTACTAATTGCTGTACCCCAGTAGATACGTTGCCAGCAGCATCAGACACTGTCCAAGTAATCTGATAGGAGCCAGATTCGAAGGGTCCAGTCTGACTTGCGGTTGGCGTCAACGCACCATCTTTCTGATCAGTGGCTGTGGCTTCACCCAAGTTAACATCTGTCATGCGACCAATGGCTCCCATACTAATATCAGCAGGAATAGTTAGCTCAGGAGGTAACTCATCCCTTGTAGGGTCAGTGCCTGCTTCATATTCCTCTAAATTAGTAAACCCATCGCCGTCAAGATCGCCCAAGGCATCATCAGCATCATTCGGATCCAAGCCATTCTCGGTCTCATAGAAATCAGGCAGGCCATCATTATCGGTATCCAAAACAATGACAGTAATACTTGCGGACCCAGTTACTGTATTACCAGCCGCATCCGACACAGAGAAGGTCACAAGAGTCGTTCCAACAGGGTATGCAGTTAAACCGTTATTTGTGATATTCGCCGTTAGGTCCCCATCTTTGTTGTCCGTTGCAACAGCCGCAGCAAAGAATAGGGTAATCACATCGCTGCTAGACAGAACAACATCGCCTGGCATATCTACATTGATACTAATAGATTCAGGGATGGTTAACTCAGGATCAACAATATCTAGGCTAACATTAACAATAGTTTGAGTTGTTCCAACATTACCCGCAGCATCCGTGGCGGTAAAGGTCACTGTTGTTTCACCAAAAAGAAATAGATCAGTGGGTGCATCGCTAAGGACTTCCAGAGTGCCATCGACATTATCTGTCGCAGTAACCCCAGCAAGCATGTCCATAATCTCTTGCCATGCATCAGGTTGACTTTCTGCAGAAACTCCATCTGATTCGCCCAAAACCACGAATATTTGAGGTGCAGTAATCACTGGCGCAGTAGTATCAGCAACAGTAGCGGTAGCCGTCGCGGTTGACGTATTTCCAGCAGCATCGGTTACACTAAATGTAACAACTGTGGGTCCCAATGGTAATATTGCAGGCGCATCGTTAGTGATGGTTACACTGCTATCAACGTTATCAGTAGCGACCGCACTCTCGACCCAAGCAACAACCGCAGCATCTGTCGCAGCCGTTCCATTAGCATCAGTAGCCGGAACAATCCCATCAGCAGGTGCTGTGAGAACCGGAGCAGTCTGATCAGTTACAGTAACTGTTGCCGAATCTGTTCCCACATTACCCGCAGCATCTGTAGCACTAAAAGTAACTATCGTTTCACCCAATGGGAACACAGGTAAACCGTCATTTGAGACCGATAAAGCACCATCTACGTTATCAGTAGCTGTAGCACTCGCCAAGAAGGCACTAATCTCAGCAGTGGGTGATGGCGCCTTAGATAGCTTGAACTGCCAAATAGCATCGCCGCTGTAGTTAACCTGAAGCGTCATTGCAGAGGCAGTCATTTCAGAGATCGCGTAAGTAATGGAAGAGACAGCGTCTGCTGAAGCTGCAAGCTCACCATTATTATGTACTTTGGGCAGTCCAATATGCGCGCCCACTCCGTTTACCGTGATCGTAGCTGCATCAGCATCATAGACATAGGTGGCTGAGGCACTGCCGTCATGAGGAGCTACTGGCGCGGCGCATGCATCGCCACCACCTTGCCAGCCCTCGACCCAGGTCTCGGCTCCCATTACATTGTGGAATGTTCCATCAGCACCGAACTTGACCACATCGTCAAACAGACATGCTCTGACAGTGACCGACGCATCATCATTCGACCACCAATTCCCAACTTCACTAGCATTGGGACCTACCGCGAGAGCGCCGGCCATAGGTGATAACTTCCAATTACCTTCTAGAGCAGCAGGCTCCACCTTCACTAATTTAAACTGCCAAATAGCATCGCCGCTGTAGTTAACCTGAAGCGTCATTGCAGAGGCAGTCATTTCAGAGATCGCGTAAGTAATGGAAGAGACAGCGTCTGCTGAAGCTGCAAGCTCACCATTATTATGTACTTTGGGCAGTCCAATATGCGCGCCCACTCCGTTTACCGTGATCGTAGCTGCATCAGCATCATAGACATAGGTGGCTGAGGCACTGCCGTCATGAGGAGCTACTGGCGCGGCGCATGCATCGCCACCACCTTGCCAGCCCTCGACCCAGGTCTCGGCTCCCATTACATTGTGGAATGTTCCATCAGCACCGAACTTGACCACATCGTCAAACAGACATGCTCTGACAGTGACCGACGCATCATCATTCGACCACCAATTCCCAACTTCATTAGCATTGGGGCCTACTGCAAGGGCTCCAGCAGCCGGCGCCAATTTCCAGTCCCCGGACAAAGCAGAGATTGATGAAGCCGTGCCAGAGGCGTTAGTCGCCGCTACTACAATAGAAGCAGGAGGCGTAACAACTGGAGCCGTCAAGTCTGCAATAGTTAACACTGCCGTTGCAGAACCCTCCAGGCCTGAGCCATCGATTACGAAAAACCTAACAGTCGTAGCACCTATTGGGAAAATATCAGGAGCATCATTACCAATTTCTACCCCTGTGAGCTCACCATCAACATTATCTAACGCAGTAACTGAATCAAGCCATGCCGCAATCTCTGTGCTTGTCTTTGCAGTACCGCCACTGTCTGTTGCAGCAAGGGTTGCGTCTTCAATAGTAATCACCGGAGGCGATTGATCTTCCACTGTAACAGTCGCTGAAGCAGTCCCAGTATTACCCAGAGAATCAGCCGCGGTAAAGATGACAGCTGTTGCGCCTATAGGGAATACTGACGGCGCATCATTAGTGACAGAGACACTTCCATCAACTGCGTCAGCCGCTGTTGCTGCTGCTAGGAATGCTGCTATGTCAGCGTTACTAGCGGGTGTTCCAGCTCCGCTTGCCGCATCCACGGTAATATCTGCTGACACACTAACCGTAGGGCCAGCAGTATCTTTAGTGGCAGAAGCCGTAACTGTACTGGTTTCGCCTGGTGATGTTCCAACCGCACTCACGGTCACTGTGCCATCTGGCAGAGCACTGGCATCGGCCGAAGCTGTCCAAGCACTATTTGTGCAAGTAGCGGCAGCGGATGAGGCTGAGGTAGAGCCCCCAGATAGCGTAACTGTTACTGACACACCTGGAGCATTACAGGTTCCTGAGACACTGTAGGCCCCTTGATTAGCGGTGGTGATAATAGTTGGAGTCGCAATCGTAACCGCCATCGCGTCTGCTATAGTGAGAGAAACACTATACGTTGTGGATCCAGTGCCATCCTCAGCAAGCGCAGTAATTTCAATTGCAGTGTCCCCCTCTGCTGTGATCTCAAAGGAATTTCCTGTAACTGCATTGCCATAAGCAAGGTATTCACTAATAGAGGCAAAAGAGTCAGTTAAGGTGGGTACCAGAGACACTGAGGTGGCTGAGAAAGGAACAGAAGTTTGGTAGGTTAATTGATCCGCTGAGAATGCGGGGTCTAGTGCCAAAGCAGTCGCTGTTGACGAAGCACCTATCAGATAAGAACCACTCAGGTCAGACAAAGTCGACACTGTGCCTGGAATTTTGTTAATACTTGCGGAATCGCCAGAAAAAGTGAACCCGGCAGCTTTCGAGGAGTAGGCGAAATTCAAAGTGCTACCATTAAACCCACTTATCGCAGTCAATGGGACTGTATATAGCGTAACAGGCAGAGTCTCACCATCTGGCCAATCACCTCCAAAATCAAACCAAGTTGTGAGAAGAAATTTATCAGTGGATGGATCATCATCATCATTATTTGTATCATCCTTAATTTGGTTACCTGACGCTCCCTCTTCCAAAAGGTTAGCCAAATCACCCATCTCTAAAACAGAACTATCGAAATGCAACTGCAGCCCCAAACCTGTCGTAGCTGCATCTGTGCCACTTGAGTCAGTCGCAGTGTATGAAACAGTGAGGTCGGTCGATTGGCCAGCAGACAGTTCACTAACGGACAGGCTTCCTGTAACAGTTTGGGTCTGTGCGGATGCGTATCCGGTAAAAAATATCGAAGCCAAAAATAGAGCGGCTGATTTGTTGAACCCAAACTTACTAAAAGCGAGCATGATGCGAATCCCTATAAATATTTAGTTAACTTTAATGCAGTCTTTATCGCAGACCAAAACCTAATTCCGTCACATATTATAACGAAATGAATGAAACGTAAAACCTTATCGTTTTGTTGCCTAACTTACCTGCCAGTTAGGCTAGTCATTTTACCCTTAGTCCCTATCAATATAGCTAATCCAAGACAACTAAGAAACATGACAATACTGGTAAAACATTAGTTAAAACGCCCCTTATAGCTTTTTAATTTTCTCTAGGGCGAGCGGCAGTAATCTCTCAACAAATCGACTGTAAGCAATTTCTGAAGGATGCAATCCATCGGATGCAACTAAGCTTGGATCCTCTAACCCTTCTCTGGTTATATCCGTAATATAGACATATGAAAGATTATTTTCGTTAGCGTAATCTTCAGCAAAACTGTTATACATATCTATCTCAGCACTAATCTTTTGGCGGTTACCACTTTGACCAAAAGGTGTGTAACCGTAATCAGGAATAGAAACAATTATTAACTTACTCTTATCACCCCCCACAAAAGAAATCGCGGATGTCACTAGCTCAACAAATTCAGCTTCGTAAACACTAAATGGTTTACCTTGGTACTGATTATTAACTCCGATTAAAAGAGTCACCAGATCAAAGTCATCTGAGGGGTCTTCAGATGCAATGGCATTCTTGAGATTAGTGGTCGTCCAACCGGTTTTAGCTATCACCTCCAAAGTAACCTCGCTCTGCTGTGAGTACTCTGCTCCGAGGCTACTTTTTAATTGTTCAGGGAAACTACAGGTGTCGCACACGCTTTCACCAATAGTGTAGCTATCACCGAGTGACAAAATATCAATGCTCATAGGATCTTGATAACTTCTTCTAACACCTTCTTCTCGAGCAGATTGAATCTGAGTATCGTTGATGTCATACCCTTGAGCGTGCATCAAGCACTGCTCGCAATCATGACCAAGACTCAATACATGACC
>Ga0209833_1002451_pt1 | contig 11159 bp, 8 predicted proteins | sample COGITO_mtgs_1105_3_FD_184797 | JGI IMG/M metagenome (GOLD analysis project Ga0209833, IMG submission 184797) | Pelagic marine microbial communities from North Sea - COGITO_mtgs_110506 (SPAdes) (version 2) | ecosystem: Environmental > Aquatic > Marine > Epipelagic ... | reverse complement strand
CGCTGCAAGCTTTTAGCTCTGCTTCAAGACGTTTAATTTGTGATTTACAGTCATCACAATTTTTACAGTCGCGCTGTTTGTTAAATAAGCGACCCAAAAGGTAGCCAAATAGTGCGCACAATAGTCCAACGATTATAGGGATTAATAGATGCCAATTCATGATTTTTTTGTTTTGTAGTTAATTAATTATTACGTCTGTTCGTCTGTTTTTAGCTTTTCCAGCAAGAGTATTGTTGGTTGCAATTGGAGCCGATTCTCCTTTTGATTCGGTTTTGACTTTATGAGCTTCTACGTTCAGTTTTAATAACTGACGTTTTGTAAAATCAGCTCGTCGCTGTCCAAGCCCCATATTAAATTTGGCCGACCCGTCGCTATCACAATGCCCAACAATGGTGCAAGAACGGTTTTCATACGCGTTGAGGTAATCTGCTAAGTCACCAAGAGCGCTTTTTTTCAAGTCTCGGTTAGATATTGTGTATTTACCAAGTTCAAAATTCAGTAAAGTAGGCGATGCTAATAAGGCATTTTTTAGTGCAGCATCCCGTTTGGATAAATCGTCATCCAATAAAAGTGCATAAGGGCCGTGTAAAACACCCGAAGCATCTGGTCGAAGACCTTCATTCATGACCCCAGAAGTAAGAATTTTATCAACCGAAATCCCCCTGGTACTCAATTGTTTTTTAATGGCTTCTGCTCGTGCCATTCCTAAATCGCCAAAAGAAGAGGTGTTGGATTCATCACCTTTAAAATACCCCATCACTTTTAGAACTTTTGAAGGATTTTGAGACAGGTAGTTTTTTAGCTTTTCAATTGGGGTGTCCAGTCCTTCAGGAATAGGCGCTAAAATAGTGTGTCCTGAAGTATTGAATTTGAAATTTTCACTGGTACCAATATCAAAGTCCGCCCCAGAAATCGAAAAAGGGTTCAAGTATTCAGAGACACTAGTGGCATCAATAGGAATGTTTGTGTTGGCGTTGAGAGTCGTATTTTCACAACGGTTACAATTGGAGAGCCAGTAAAGGATGGATCCAATAACAATGGTAAATAAAATTCCCAATAAATAGGTGGTTTTCTTGCTCATCTGACGTGGGTTTTACGTTGTAATCACAACAAACAATAGTTGTGTATAAAGTAAGACACATAAATAAAAAAAAAGTCACATCTTGCGGATGTGACTTTTAAAAACAATAATAAATTAGGTTATAAATTGAACATAATCCCTTGTGCTAAAGGTAATTCGTCGGAGTAATTAATGGTATTTGTTTGACGGCGCATATATACTTTCCATGCATCCGAACCAGACTCACGTCCACCACCCGTTTCTTTTTCACCTCCAAAAGCACCACCAATTTCTGCTCCAGAAGTTCCAATATTTACATTGGCAATTCCACAATCAGACCCGGCATAAGACAAGAACTTTTCAGCCTCTTTTAGTTCATTGGTCATAATCGCAGAAGACAAGCCTTGAGCCACACCGTTTTGTTTTTGGATGGCATTTTCTACCGCCCCAGAATATTTCATTAAATATAAGATTGGTGCAAAGGTTTCATGTTGTACAATCTCATAATGGTTTTCAGCTTCAATAATGGCTGGCTTCACATAACAACCACTTTCATAGCCTTCACCTTCTAAAACACCACCATCAACCAATATATTTCCTCCTTCAGCTTTTGCTTTTTCAATTGCTGCTAAATAGGTGTTTACAGAATCCTGATCGATCAAAGGCCCGATATGGTTTTTTTCATCCAAAGGATTTCCGATGGTTAATTGTCCATAAGCTCCTACAATAGCGTCCCTAACTTTGTCATATACAGACTCGTGAATAATCAGTCGTCGTGTAGAAGTACAACGCTGTCCGCAAGTTCCTACCGCACCAAAAATAGCGCCAGGCACCACTACTTTTAAATCCGCGGTTGGGGTGATAATAATTGCATTATTTCCTCCCAACTCTAGTAAAGATTTCCCAAAACGTTGAGCTACCGTAGCCCCTACAATTCGTCCCATTCTTGTAGAACCGGTCGCAGAAATCAAAGGTACTCTTGTGTCCGTCGTCATCATTTCTCCAACGGTATAATCGCCATTGATGATCGACGAAATCCCTTCTGGCAACTTGTTTTCTTTTAAAATTTCGGCAATAATATTCTGACAAGCAATAGAGCATAAAGGTGCTTTTTCTGACCCTTTCCACACACATACATCTCCACAAATCCATGCCAAAGCAGTATTCCACGCCCAAACTGCGACAGGGAAATTAAAGGCAGAGATAATACCCACCACTCCAATAGGGTGCCATTGTTCTCGCATCACATGGCCAGGACGCTCAGAAGGAATGGTTTGTCCGTTTAATTGTCGAGACAATCCAACGGCAAAATCACAGATATCAATCATTTCTTGAACTTCTCCATACCCTTCTTGCAAGGATTTTCCCATTTCATAAGACACTAATTTACCGAGGTGTTCTTTTAAAACTCTTAACTTATTTCCAAATTGACGGACAATTTCGCCACGTTGGGGCGCTGGCATCATTCGCCACTCAGGGAACGCAGCCGTTGCAGCCGTCATCACCGCTTCATAGTCTGCTTGAGAGGTGCAAACCACGCTTCCAATTTTTTGGCCATCTACAGGCGAAAAACTATCGAGGGTAGCACCATTTCCAAAGCTATTTGCACCTGTTGAAGTTCCTAAGTTTATATCTTTAACTCCAAGCGCATCCAATGCATCTTGAATTTTAAAAGTATTAAAGGCTGTATTCATTTTTTATAATTTTATAAATCTGTTTGAGTTGCGAATATAATAATTTTATAGCCGCTTTAATGATAATTACACAATCATTCCCAGTCGCAAAAAGGATGTTTACTGAGGTTAGAATTATAATATCTTATATCTCCAGTAACTTCTTGTCCTAGCCAATTTGGTTTAGAAAAAACGTCATCTTCAGCGCTTAATTCTACTTCAGCAATTACCAATCCAGCATTTAAGCCTTCAAATTCATCAACTTCAAATAGGTGATTACCGACCGAAACTTCATGCCTTGTTTTACGAATGATCGTTTTTTCACATAAGCCTAAAAGTGTCTCGGCGTCTGTTTTAGAAATTTCTTTTTCCCATTCAAACCGACTTAGCCCACTTTCGTTGCTTTTTCCCTTGACGGTCATAGAGCCTTTTTGGTCATTAAGACGAATCCGAACTGAGCGCTCGGGATGGCTGTTTAAATACCCTTGAGCAATCGTCGATTTTTTTGAAGCTTCTACACGATATCTGTCAGAGATTACCAAAAATTTACGTTCAATTTCTATCATAAAAAATAAGCTAGTGATTAGATGCTCTAAATTTACAGTAAGTCAAACGATTTACCAATACGAAATAGAAAACAACTTTTTTAAACGCTTTCAAGGAGACTTATCTGGAGTAATTGCTAAAAAATATGGAATGAATTCTTTGGTTTGATAAGATTTCGTTGAGAGAACTCAACCAATATGCGAATATTCGCAAAAATACTACTTTCGTAGAGGAATTTCGGAGTTGCTTTAGTAATTTTGGGAGCAACTAAATGTATTAAAGTAATGTCCACTCAGCCAAAAATCACCAGATTTAAACAAAACGTTTTGTCAAAATATCAAATATACAACAGTATATTTATGACTCTTCCTTTTAACTCGATTACAAAAACCGGTGCGCTTTTGCCACTTTTTTTTGAAACCTGTAAAAAAGGATTTGCAAACAATGAAGATCCTACAACCATTGTAAATACATTTTTTAAAAAATACCAAGCCAGACGATCTCCTAAAAGTCAGATCGATTTGTTGTTTCGTTTTATACAATATATCGAGCGCCAAGTGGTCTTGTTTGATGCCATCGAAGATGCTGCCTTCCCTGTTGTTAACAATATGGATGGAATTGGAACTTTGAGAAGTCTAAAAGAAAAAGTAAGCTCTGAGAACAAATTGGAAGTACTTCAAAACTACTTAGAGGAATTCAAAGTGCGTATTGTGTTAACAGCGCATCCAACACAATTTTATCCAGGATCGGTATTAGGAATTATCACCGATTTAACCGAGGCCATCCGTGAAAACGACTTATTTCGCATCAACGAATTGTTAGCACAATTAGGAAAAACACCTTTCTTTAAACAATCAAAGCCAACACCTTACGATGAAGCAGTGAGTCTAATTTGGTACTTAGAACATGTGTTTTATAAATCGTTTGGGAGTGTTTATGACTATATTCAGCAAAATATTTTTGACGGGAAACACATTGATAACGACATTATTAATATTGGTTTTTGGCCAGGAGGCGACAGAGATGGGAACCCATTTGTAACCCCAGAAATTACTTTGAAAGTTGCGGCAAGGCTTCGTGAAACGATTATCAAAAACTATTACCGGGACTTAAGAGGTCTTAAAAGAAAACTATCCTTTGCGGGGGTTGAAGATCGAGTTGTAGCCTTAGAAGTGGAGCTCTATAAAATTATAACCAATAAAAAATCTACCTTAACACTAGAGTATTTAACGTCAGAGTTAAAAGAAATTAAGGCCGTTGTTGTTCAAGAGCACCAGTCGCTTTATGCCCCTGAATTGAACAGCCTTTTAAATAAAATTCATTTATTTGGATTCCACTTTTCTACACTAGACATCCGTCAAGACAGTCGTGCGCATGCTGCGGTATTTAACGATATGGTCAATGTGATGATTGAAAGCGGAAGCGCTAGTTTCCCTAAAAATTACCATGATTTGCCGGAAACAGATCAAATTCAGGTGTTGTCAAATATTAAAGGACGTGTTGATTTTGATTTAATTACGGATAAAGACACATTAAAAGCCTTAAAAACGATGGAGGCGATTAAAACCATTCAGCAGACCAATGGCGAAAAGGCAGCCAATCGATACATTATTAGTAACAATCAAAGCACGCTCCATGTCATGCAGTTGTATGCAATGCTTAAGCTTGTTGCATTTCAAGATGATCTAACAGTGGATTTAGCACCACTTTTTGAAACCATTACAGATTTACAAAATGCACCTTCCGTCATGGAAGACCTTTATACTAATCCCGAATATGCTGCGCACTTAAAAGCGCGAGGAAACAGACAAACCATCATGCTGGGGTTTAGTGACGGCACCAAGGACGGTGGTTATTTAATGGCCAACTGGGCAATTTATCAAGCGAAAGAACGGTTAACTGCGATCTCCAGAAAGTATGACATTACGGCGATTTTCTTTGATGGTCGAGGTGGGCCACCCGCAAGAGGTGGTGGAAAAACACATAATTTCTATGCGTCCTTGGGACCAACAATTGAAGACAAAGAAGTGCAGCTGACGATTCAAGGGCAAACGATAAGCTCAAATTTTGGGACGTTAGAGTCCTCACAATATAACCTTGAACAATTGATTAGCTCTGGGATTCATAATAGCTTGAGTGACAAAGACCTTAGTATGACCCCTCAAAACAGAGTGGTGATGGCCCAGTTGTCTAAACTAAGTTATGAAGCATATGTGAATTTTAAAGCGCATCCGAAGTTCATCCCTTACTTAGAACACATGAGCACGCTTAAGTATTATGCGAAAACCAATATTGGAAGCCGTCCATCTAAGCGAGGCAAAGCAGAAGGACTCGTGTTCGAAGATTTGCGCGCCATTCCTTTTGTAGGCTCATGGAGTCAATTGAAACAAAATGTACCAGGATTTTTTGGCGTAGGAACCGCATTAAAACATTATGAAGATATTGGTGAGTTTGAAAAAGCACAACACTTATTTAAAACCTCTGATTTTTTCAAAACGTTGATTGAAAACAGTATGATGTCCTTATCTAAATCGTTCTTTGATTTGACCAAATACATGTCTGAAGATCCAGAGTATGGCGAATTTTGGAATGTGATTTATAGTGAGTATGTTACCACTAAACGTTTGTTATTAAAACTAACAGGTTATGACGAGTTGATGCAAGAAGAGCTTGCTGGAAAGGCTTCTATCTCGGTGCGAGAGTCTATCGTATTGCCTTTATTAACAATACAACAATATGCATTGAAAAAGATTCAGGAGCTAGAAAAAGAATCTCCAAGAGACAAGGATCAAATTAAAACTTACGAAAAAATTGTAATGCGCTCTCTATTTGGAAACATTAATGCGAGTCGAAACTCAGCATAAATCACACATTCATATTAAATTAAAAAGCCTCTAGAACAACTTCTAGAGGCTTTTTGGCGACTAACTAAATAAACAGCTAATGCTCATTTAATCTAAAATCTGGGTATGCGTCCATTTGGTGTTCGTGTGCATCAAGACCTTCTAGTTCTTCTCGTTCCGAGACTCTAATACCCATGGTCTTCTTTAATGCAAATATGATAAGGAAAGAAGTCGCGATACAAAACACAGCATAACACAAAACGCCAACGAGTTGTACTAGAAACTGATCAACCCCTGCTTTGGCGCCAAAAAGTCCAACAGCTAAGGTTCCCCAGACACCACATATAAGGTGTACAGCAATGGCCCCAACAGGGTCATCTAATTTTATTTTATCGACTAAGCTCACCGTAAATACTATGAGTGCGCCAGCAATCGCTCCAATGAGGATGGCATCTTCCGGGCTCATTTGATCGGCGCCAGCAGTAATCCCTACAAGTCCTCCTAAAATACCATTTAGGAACATTGTTAAATCTAAGTTTTTATATAAGACCGTTGAAGTAATCATTGCGACGACACCACCAGCGGCAGCGGCCAAACAGGTGGTTACCAAAGTTAAGGATGTTGCTTCGGGGTTTGCGGATAATACAGAACCGCCGTTAAATCCAAACCAGCCCAACCAAAGAATAAGAACTCCAGCCGTTGCTAATGGGATGTTGTGTCCTGGAATGGCCTGAGACGTTCCATTATTAAACTTCCCAATCCGAGCTCCTAAAAGGTAAACAGCGACTAAAGCAGCCCATCCCCCCACAGAGTGGACGAGGGTAGATCCCGCAAAATCATAAAAGCCTTCCGCATCTCCAATGGTTAGCGACGATAAAAATCCGCCACCCCATTGCCAAGATCCAGCAATTGGATAGACAAACCCAACATATACAACCGTAAAAATCATAAAGGCTCCGATTTTCATACGTTCCGCAACGGCTCCAGAAACAATTGTTGCGGCGGTTGCGGCAAACATGCCTTGGAATAAAAAGTCGGTCCACCACGTATAACCCCCATCTGCATACTCGGCAGTCATGCCGTTTTCTGGAGGGCTTATCCCTGGAACAATAGACCCTATAAATCCATTAAAGTCTCCAGGGTACATTAAGTTAAAGCCTATCATATAGTAAAGGAGAAGCCCAACAGTTATAATAAAGATGTTTTTAAATAAAATATTAATTGTGTTTTTTTGACGTGTGAGCCCAATTTCTAGAAATGCAAATCCAGTATGCATAAAAAAAACGAGCGCCGTACAGATCATCATCCATACGTTATTGATAGTTAGTAATTCCATAGTTGTTATTTTAATGTATTTATGCCTTTTTCGCCGGTTCTAATTCTATAGACTTCATCGACCTGTGATACAAAGATTTTTCCATCACCAACATCGCCCGTAGAGCCTGCTGAAAGGATCGCCTTGATGGTCACTTCTTCAAAATCATCATTTACCACAATAGACAAATAGCGTCTTTGGATATCACTTGTGCTGTATGAAACACCCCTGTATACATGGCCTTCTTTTTCGTTCCCAAGACCTGTAACGTCCCAGTACGAGAAGAAATTGACACCGACTTCGTGCAGGGCTTTTTTGACACTAGAAAATTTAGATTTTCTAATGATTGCTTCTACTTTTTTCATAGGTTTTAAATTTAGTTTGAATTCAAAAATAATTAAAAATATAAATACCCCTAAATTTTTAGGGGTATAGTATGTATTTTTATGAATATGACAATAATACCCCGTTTATTTTGAAGGGCTTGTTTCTAAATAGTATTAAACATAAAAACCCTAGAAGCGCGAGCCCCTAAGGTTTTTAACACAAACTAAAAATCACAAACTAATTTTTAATTTTTTTAGAGTAAATGAATACTCCAATATTGTTTTGAAGTTAGTCTTGACCTCTTTCTCTTTTACCAGGATATGCAATAGATCCGTGCTCAGAGATGTCTAATCCAGCAACTTCTTCTTCTTCTGTAACTCTCAATCCAACAGTTTTCTTAAGGATTCCAAAGACTACAAAAGAAAGAACAACAGCCCAAACAGCATATGCCAACCCTCCAGTCAATTGTGCTACAAGTTGAGCAGAACCACCTCCGTTAAAGATCCCAAGTCCAGCATCGCCGTCTACACCCCAAAGTCCGATTACAATCGTTCCCCAGAATCCAACAACTCCGTGAACAGAGGCTGCACCAATAGCATCGTCTATTTTAAGTTTCTTTTCGATAATTTCGATAGAGAATACCACAATGATACCACCAATAAGTCCCGCTAATACAGCACCACCAGCAGTCATGTTTCCACAACCTGCAGTAATACTGACCAATCCAGCTAACGCACCATTTAAAGATTGCGCTAAATTTGGCTTACCGTACCAGATCCAAGTGGTGATCAGTGCACCTAATGCACCAGCCGCCGCAGCAAGGTTGGTAATTAACACGACTGTTGAAGCAGCAACCGCATCGTCTCCACCCCAAGCAAGTTGAGATCCACCATTAAATCCAAACCATCCTAACCAAAGGATAAACACCCCTAAGGTTGCTAATATCTGGTTGTGACCTGGAATAGGCATTACTTTTCCATTTACAAATTTTCCAATTCTAGGACCTACCATGTAAGCAGCAACTAAAGCAGCAAAACCACCTACAGCATGTACGATAGACGATCCAGCAAAGTCAATAAACCCTAGCTCTGTCAACCATCCTGATCCTTGCCATTGCCATCCCCCTGCAATTGGGTAGATGATAGCAGTCATAACGATTGAAAAGATAACGTACGTTGAGTATTTTGTTCTTCCAGCGATAGCTCCAGAAACAATTGTTGCAGCCGTTGCAGCAAACATTGTTTGGAAGAATAAATCAGCCCCTTCACCTTGCATGATGCCACTCCAGAAAAACCATCCGTTTGTAGTATCGCCATACATTAAAGAGTATCCTACAAACCAGTAGGTAAGAGATCCTACAGCAATATCCAGCAAATTTTTCATTGCGATGTTCACTGCATTTTTGGACCGTGTCATTCCAGATTCTACTAAAGTAAAACCTGCTTGCATGAAGAATACTAAGATACCAGATAATAGCATCCATAACATTCCCATGTCGTCCTTGATCGCTCCAGCAAGACCCTCAACCGCAGCGGCATCCTGTATTACTAGAGGTAAGTTGTTAATTAAATGTGACATAAATTATATTTTTGGTTGGTTAATATTTACGGGTCCTAGAAAGAGTAAACGGCAGCAATTGTAAGCGCTGTGGCGTTTTTTTCAGCGGCAATCCCTTCAATAATGTAATCGTCAGAACTATCGTAACGTAATTCTGTGATTAGTTTTAAGTTGTCGTCTAACTGTGTGCTACCAGTAAAGGTTAAGGCTAAAACATCTTCGCTGTCATCTGCAGAAGTGTATGAGAAAAATTCTGGACGCAATCCTAATGCAAACGTTTCAGAGAACGTGTTTTCTAGGTAAAAAGCAACTCCTTGGTATCCAGATTCTGTATCATCAGAGTATGCATAAGCAGCGTTGATTCCTACGAAAAATGAGTCAGAGGCATTAAAACCTCCTGTGTAATCTACAAAAATAGCGTCCGTTGGAGCTGATGGAATATTTACAGAGCCATAAATGAAGTTTAGGTATTGCCCTTTATATCCAACCTGAGCGCCAAATTGAGTTGCCCCGCTCTCATTAGCGTCAGCACTAGAAATAGCATGTGCGTTAGTTATCGCTAATAAAAAAGATAGATCTTCACTTGCAGCGTAGTCTAACTTCACACCTGTGTGAGAAAATGGACCTGCGTTAAATAAATAAGATACAGAATAGTTAAAGTTAGCTGCAGGAGAAATCACTTCATATCCTAAAAAGGTGTTGAACTGTCCAGCAGTAATTGTAACGGATTCACTTAAATTATAGTAAGCGTACAATTGGTTGATGGCTCCAGCCATGTTTGCATCGTCAGCTCTTGGGCCAAATGCAAGATCAGCAACAACACCAGACTTGGCGCCTTCATAAGAAAACACGGTGTTTGCCATTCCCAATCCAAATCCATTTGCTTTTTCTGGATTTGCAATTAACAGTCCAGGAGTTCCTGTCCCATCTACTGTGTTGGTGGTGCCGTACACATCTACTGTACCAGATACTGATAATTTAGGAGCTTCATCCTGTGCGTTTAGAGTCATTGCTCCAACAAAAACAATTGCACTTAAAATAATTTTTTTCATAATAGTTAATTTTAGTAGTTAATAAATTTTAGTTAACGGCCCAAAACTAACAATAAACAAACAAAACCCTTAAAAAAATAGGGTATAATAATTAATTTTTACATAATATTTAGTTTAACCCCCTAAATTTTTAGGGTATGTCTGTTTTTTGTATAATATTTTCGATATTTCAATAGTCTGTTCTTTTTTTATGAATTTTTTTTGTGACGATTGTCTATATATATAGATCAATAAATAAGTGCTCTATTTTCAATTGATTATTCGATAGTCTTAGGAGGGTTTCATTGCTCAAAATGCATTAATAGGTATTCTAAATTGGAATTTCGAAAAAGTGACGGAGCTTTTTTTAAAATCGATTTTTACCAATTATATTACATCTTTATTAAGGTTCAACCAGAAATAATTTTAAGTATGTTAAAAAAACAAGGTCTTTATTTACCAGAATTTGAACACGACAACTGTGGTGCAGGGTTTATATGTAGTTTGACAGGGAAACGGTCCAATGATATCATTCATAAAGCACTAGAAATTTTAGTCAAACTAGAACACAGGGGCGCAGTGAGTTCTGATGGAATAACAGGTGATGGTGCAGGAATTCTTATCGATATTCCTCATAAATTTTTCAAAATTTTCTGTGAATTCGAATTGCCAGAGGCAGGAGACTATGCCGTTAGTAATGTGTTTTTACCAAGAAAAGACAACCAAAGAGCGTATTGTGTTGAGGTGTTTGAATCTGAGCTGAAAAAGCAAGGGTTAGAAATTCTGGGTTGGAGAGATGTACCGGTT
>Ga0209833_1002422_pt1 | contig 11232 bp, 10 predicted proteins | sample COGITO_mtgs_1105_3_FD_184797 | JGI IMG/M metagenome (GOLD analysis project Ga0209833, IMG submission 184797) | Pelagic marine microbial communities from North Sea - COGITO_mtgs_110506 (SPAdes) (version 2) | ecosystem: Environmental > Aquatic > Marine > Epipelagic ... | reverse complement strand
CATCATATCATCGGCATGATGCTGCCGGTCGGCAAAGCGCTCAAAGACGCTAATACACGCGGCGGCCAGCTCAAATACGACGAAGTCGTCGTTACGGACAGCTTTTAGACGACGGGCCGCTGGTTCAAATTTATTTACGTTCCCAGCTGGACCTCAAAACCCAAGCAAAACGTAGCAGCGACACTCTTGTCGCTTTTTCACTGAACCAAAGCGACAAGACTGCCGCTTCTACACAACATGCTACAGGCAGGCAAAGACTTCGAGTATTTCAACCCGCTCGCTGAGGTTGAAATGCTCGAAGCTAACCTGCCACATTGGCACCAAGTCGGAGCACTCTACTTTGTCACATTCAGGCTCTCCGATTCAATTCCTCAAGAAAAGTTACACCAGTGGAAAAACGGATTTGAATTATGGCTGGCTCGCAATCCGAAGCCTTGGGATCTAAATCAAATCGACGAGTATCAAACACACTTTGCTCGTAAGATCGAACTGTGGCTGGACCAAGGCTACGGCAGTAACCTACTACGAGAGCATGCCTACGCGAAAATTGTCGCAGACTGTCTACTCAAATTTGACCAAGACCGCTACAAAATCGACTGCCACACCGTAGCCTCGAACCATGTGCATGCACTCGTACTGGCAACACAAGGTAATGAACTACCCGGCATTCTGAAAGGCTGGAAAGGCGTATCAGCACGAAAGATTAATCAATTGCGACGCACCACAGGCAACGTTTGGCAAAAAGAGAGCTACGATCACATCGTCCGCAATGCGGAAGCACTTGAACGAATACGAAAATACATCCTGAATCACAAAGCGTAGAAGCGACACTCCTGTCGCTTTATCACCGAACCAAAGCGAAGCGTAGAAGCGACACTCTTGTCGCTTTTTCACTGAACCAAAGCGACAAGAGTGTCGCTTCTACACAAAACGCGTCCCCGCCTAGCCCTCTGCACGCACACGTGCGTCTGCCTCGATCGCGGCGAGCACAGTCTGCATTTCGACTGCGGCCACGGCCTTCACCTTGATCAAGTCTTCTGGGTCAAGTACTTCGCTGCGACCAAACACGTAGAACTTAATCTTCGGCTCGGTGCCAGATCCCCGAACGGCGAAGCTGTAACCGTTACTCAGCTCAAGGAAGTAGAAATCCTGCGGCGGTATCTTCTGCCCATCAGCATCAATGATCTCGTCTTTACCGAAGTCAGTAAACCCAGACACTTTCACATCACCAAATGCCTTCGGCGCCCCGCTACGATAGGACTCTAAAATGTTCTTAATCTTCTGACTGCCGGCAGCGCCCTCGTAGTAGATATTGATTGTTTTCTCTTCGTAGTATCCATGTTGCAAATACAACGAATCGAGAAACTCCGGAAATGTCATTTCCTGCGACTTCAAATATGCCGCGACTTCGCAAAACATAATAACCGCTGCATTGGCATCCTTATCGCGCAGTTTATCGGTCGCGAGATAGCCATAACTTTCTTCACCGCCAAAGACGAAATAAGTCGAGTAATCGAGCAATAAGTCGGCACGTGTCCAGATGTCGCACGCATCGTAATCCACCGCAGTGCCTTCTTCTTCAAGCAAGCGCGCTTTCATTTGCGCTTCGTAACCGGCGAGCTTTTCACCAATCCACTTAAATCCAGTCAATGTATTGATCGTCTTTAGGCCATGCCAATCAGCCACTGCTTCCTGCATCGGACTGGTCACAAAGGTCTTAATCAAGACAGTATTGTCACCGCCATCTTCTGGGATCACTTCAGCGTCCTTCAGCACGGAGATACGATACTCCGCCATGATTGTACCAATTTGGTTGCCAGTCAGCAACACCATCTCGCCGCTGCGATCGCGCACGGCGACGCCCATACGGTCTGCATCTGGGTCAGTGGCGACGACCACATCCGCACCGACTTCGTTGGCCTTCGCAATCGCCATCGCAAGCGCTTCGGCATTTTCAGGGTTGGGCGACTGAACGGTCGGGAAGCGCGCGTCTTGCACCATCTGCTCAGGCACTTCGATTACTTTGACGCCGAGTGCTTTCAACGCAGGCACCGAGCTAATCGCACCCGTGCCATGGATCGGAGAAAATACGATTTGCGGCGCTTCCTTCTGCATCACTTCATTATCAATCACCATCTCTTTGAGCAGCTCTAAGTAGGCCGCATCATCTGCCGCGCCCAACGAAATCACTGGCTCGAGATCGATATTAAGGAAAGCCGGCACCTCAGACAGTTCCACTAAATTGACCAGATCGACGATGCCTTCGGCATGTGGTGAAACCACTTGCGCGCCATCATCGAAATAGACTTTAAAGCCATTGTCATGCGGCGGATTGTGGCTGGCAGTAATCACTGCTCCACAAGTCGCATTATTCTGCCGCACCGCAAAACTCAGCTGCGGCGTCGAGCGCGGGCCTTCGAAAATGAGCGCTTGACCACCGAGCTTGCACCAAGTCGATGCAGCCAGCTCACAGAAATGACGTGAGAAATGACGCACATCATGTGCAATCACAAAGCGTGGTAAATCGTAGCTGCCAGACTCTTTGAGATATTGCTTGGTATAGCGAAAGAGGCCGATTGTCGCACGTACGAGATTGAAATCGTTGAGTACATTCGAACCCACCGCAGCATGCTCGGGCGAGCCCATCTCGGACAGCGTGCCAGTTTCAGCCGCAGCTGGTACACTACCAATCGTGCGACCACGAATGCCACCCGTGCCAAATGCAAGGTTTTGGTAAAACCGGTCGTTCAACTCGTCCCACTCGCTGTTTTCGACCAGCTCAACGATGCTCGCCCCAGCCCAGTTAGGAAGAAAGTCGGCACTGGCCCACTTCTTTAAATTGACGACAGTGCTTTCAAGCAGAGAACCCGCGGCTCCGGCGGCTTCGATTTTTTCAATGATGCTCATAGTATTTCGATAATGATATGAATGATTGATATACTAAATAATGAATTACTCGATAATCAAACCTTCGACGATGGCAGGCTTATCCTCGAGCGCGGCCCATTGCGCGACAAAGTCAGCTTTATCCGCGGCAAACAAATGGCAGATCTCAAACCAGGTGCTCGGCACGCCAGTCTCATCCGTTTCGATCTCTTCGCCCGCAGCCCTCAACCAACGGACGAACATCCGTAGTTGGTCCCTCTTACAAGATTTAGGCGAGTCCACGCCTTCGGCATTCTTTACTGGACTAAAATCATCCTCGCGAGCCGCTTCGATAATCACTGGATTCTTTGCCAGTGGCAGCGCGTCAAACACGAACATTTCAAACTTCACCCCATTTGCCGCATCGGGAGTGACGATAGCACCATCCGCACCAACATACGGAATCTTCTTATCGGCACGATGGAATGGCAGCTGTAAATCCGATGTAGTGCTGCCCGCCCGCGCGATAAATGCGCGGTCAAAAATGTGAATCGCGACACTGCCCCCATTGAAGCGGATCGAGCCATCAGGATTTGTCTCCTCCTGCATCGCATCCGGCATGTCGCTGTATTCCACCACCAGAGCCGCGTCATCTTGCATACAAAAGTGACCGACCTTTTCGAGCGCATAGGCTTTCGGCACCATCTTACTCGAAAGTTCCGACTGCCCGAGCACGTGAAAACCAATGAAAGCCGGATCGATACATTGAATAATTGGATTATCCACTTGAAAATAGCTCACACAATCGACGCCCAGCTCCTCCATCTTTGCCACCGCACCACTACGCACCAACGCACGCAGCGAACCGCCGTGCCCATCTGGCGTCATCGCGATCTTCGATTTCTCAGCGAGCAGGATTTTGCCGTCATAATCAACCGCCGGCACCAGCCCTTGCATGATGAAATGGACCGAATCAGATTCGAGTCCGAAAAAGTCTGACTCCTTAAAAGCGGCGACCGTGGCCTCGTTGTTGATCTCACTGGTGAGAATGAACCAAGGAATCGTCACGCCAAATCGCTCACCTGAACGCGCGATCTTTTCAGCAAACACTTGAAAGAGTGTTTTTTGCGAAACTGGTGTCACCGGATATGTGCCCTTCGGCCCATCGTAGCCAAGGCGCGTGCCTTGCCCACCTGCGACCGTAAAAGCCGCCACACGACCTGCGGCAATTGCAGCCGAACCTGCCTCAACCGCGGCGTCCCACTGCGCTTGGTCGCCTCCGTTCGCAGGAAGCGCCGTGTAAGGCGCAGGCGTTAAGCCGTCCAAATCAACGGAACTCGCATGCGCCCCCTGAAGGTGCTCAGTGACCAACGCATCCACTTCCGAAAGGTCAATCGACGCCGCCTGAGCAAGCAATTGAGCCTGCTCGTCGGCATCGAGTTCATCGAAGTAACGGAAGACCTGCCCTTGGCCAGCCAGTTGAAATGCTTGAATGAGAGATATGGTCGCGTCGGAATGATTCATAATTGAAGCTGACACTGACTAGAGTGCTGCATCGAAAATGTAAACCTCGATCCATCCACTGGGTAAAATCCAAGTTAAAAGGACACAAAGCCTACCCCCTAGTGCCACTCAGGGCTCATCAGAGAATCGAAACAGCAATTCATCGGGACGTGCGTATCCAAGCCGCTCGCGCACCACACGCTCCAAAAACTCTGGGTCTTCCAGTAATCGCGCCAAATAAATCTCCTTTTGCTCAAACTCTTTTCGAGCTTGTGTGAGCTTCGCCTCAATTCTAAGTTCGCGTACTCTGAAATTCTTATACTCTCGATAGGTCTGCACCATAAGACTGCTAAAGAATACGATCAATGCTAACAGCACCCCCACCATCATGAGTAGGATTACGCGTTCTTTTCGCTGTGAAGGATTCGGCATTAGACTCCACACAGAAGGTCATTTTCTTGAAATTGGAAAGGGTAATCTCAGCCTAGCTTAGTAGATTTTATATCATATGTATCAGGATTATTTTGGATTTTCGGAAATGCCCTTTCACGTCACGCCTAATCCGCGTTTCCTATTCCTCAGCCCGACCCACGAAGAGGCGCTGCAGCATCTTCGCTACGGGATCGAAGATAAAAAGGGCTTCATCGTCCTAACTGGAGAAGTCGGCTGTGGTAAAACCACGCTGTGTCGCAAGCTGCTCGAAGAGCTTGAGGCCAATGAGATGTGCGATACGGCGCTACTCTTGAACCCCAGAATCTCTGAAACGCAACTCCTCAAAGGCATCATGAAGGAGCTAGGCGAAGAATCTAAAGCCCGCTCCAAAAGCGATTTACTCGACAAGATGAATGACGTTCTACTCGAACGCATCGATCAAGGCCGCGAAATCGTACTGATCATCGACGAGGCGCAAAACCTTTCCTTCGAAGTCATGGAAATGTTGCGGATGCTCTCCAACCTCGAAACCTACGATCAGAAATTGCTACAGATTATCCTAATGGGCCAGCCTGAGTTGACTCTCAAACTCAAGGAGGACCGCCTGCGTCAGTTGCGCCAGCGCGTGCTGGTCCACTACGACCTGCAACCGCTCAAGGCGGCCGAAGTGCATCTCTACATACTCCACCGCCTCAGCCTTGCAGGCAGCAACGGCCAGCCTCAATTCACCCCGCGCGCGGTCAAAAAAATTGCCAAAGGTAGCCTAGGCATTCCACGTATGATTAACAACCTGTGCGACAAAGCCCTACTCGCCTCCTTCATTCGCAACGGCACCGATGTCAACTGGTGGGATGCACGCAAAGCCCTCAAAGACATCAATCGGCTACACAAGTAATTTTAAACACACATGAGTTTAATCAACCAAGCCCTCCGCAAAGCGCAGCAGCAGCGCACACCGAGTCGTCCAGCCACCGCTGCCGATCATGCCAGCGCGTCGCACCCAAACTATACTGGCAACTTCAACAAGTCAGGGCTCCTCATCGGCCTTGTGGCAGGCATCGCCCTCCTCATCGGCCTCGTCGCAGGACTCACCATTGTCGTGCTCCGTAAAGACCCCGCACCAGTCGCCCAACAAGCCGCAACACTTCCTGCTCCTGCAAAGCAGATAGCCCCAGCAACACCAGTCATTCAACCGCTCGCCGCACCGACTCAGCCACTCGAGCAAGACAGTCCCAGCGTGCTCAATGACCTACGTATCGCGCGCGTGGCTGCCGAAGCCAAAGCCGCCGCCGATGCGACCTCCGCCAAACAAGTAGAAGCCGCGAAGCAACTCGCCGCCACCAAAGCAGCAGCCAAACCGAGCCAAGATATCATTCAATGGCTGGGTAAATCGAAAATCTCCGGCGTGCGGCTCTCGACCAGTGGCAACAAAGTGATCCTCAATAACAATGCCTACTTGGTCGGCGAAACCGTCAACGTCGGACTCGGCCTCAAAGTCTTAATCATTCAGGAAAAGCGCATCCTTTTCATCGATCCCAACGGCAAGAAATACCTGAAGCAGTTATAAGGAGTGTGGGCGACTCGCCCACATTAGGCAACGACGAGGGCGAGTCGCCCTCGCTCCAATTCAAAATGCATGCGAACAGCTAAGTGCGTTTTTCGCAGCAGCGCTTCATACAGCCTGGTATTCCCGCTGGGAATCGACTACGCAGCCGCAGGCGAAGACCCCACCCAGATCACCCTCTGGGTTCGACTAACTCACACAAGTGTGTCACCATACGCAGCCTGGTATTCCCGCTGGGAATCGAACCCAGATCGACTATTTAGGAAACAGTTGTTCTATCCATTGAACTACGGGAACGAGAATCAGATGCGCCGAACCTAGGCTCCTCGAACAAACGATCAAGCTCAGAGATAGATAAAGCTTAGACTTGGCAAACTGGTGAACATTCGCACAGTCAACCGTAATGACACCAGAAGATGCACTGCAAAAGTATTTCGGCATGCCCGCGTTTAGGGAACCGCAAGGCGATATTATACGCGCAGTGCTGGAGGGGAAGGATACGCTCGTTGTGATGCCAACCGGCGGCGGTAAGAGCCTCTGCTTTCAGTTGCCTGCACTGCTGTTACCTGGCGTCACCTTAGTCGTCTCGCCATTGATCGCACTGATGAAAGATCAGGTCGATGCCCTGCAAGCACGCGGCCTGCCAGCTGGCTTACTGAATAGCTCACAAACTCTGGAGCAACAACAGGAAACACTGGATGGCATCCGCAATCGCACACTGAAACTCGTTTACGTCGCGCCCGAGCGCTTTCGCTCACAATCATTTCTCAATGCACTGTCGAAAGATGCGATCAGCTTGTTCGCGATCGATGAAGCACACTGCCTCTCGCAGTGGGGGCACGACTTCCGCCCCGACTACATGCGCCTCGGCGAGGCGCGCAAAGCCATCGGTAATCCGCCGTGCATTGCATTGACCGCGACGGCGACGCCGGATGTGCAGCTCGACATCAAGAAGAGCCTCGAAATGGAGGATGCCGCCGAGTTCGTCGCAGGATTTTCGCGTGACAACCTCAGCTTCAAAGTGCGTCAGGCCAACTCTGACAATGATAAGATGCAAGCGCTACAGGCACTGATCAAGGAGCACAACACTGGTATCATTTATTGCGCAACGCGTAAATCGGTGGATGCTGTGGCGGGTAAAATCGAGCATTTAACTAGCTCTGTCATACGTTACCACGGCGGCCTCTCCGATCGGGACCGCAGTGCCGCGCAGGAGCGCTTCATGAGCGGCGGCGCCAACATCGTGGTCGCCACGAATGCCTTCGGCATGGGCATCGATCGCTCCGACATCCGCTTCGTCTGCCACTACGAAATGCCCGGCAGCGTCGAGGCCTACTATCAGGAAGGCGGACGCGCCGGGCGCGACGGCAAGCCCTCCGTGTGTGAAATGCTTTTTTCCTATGCGGACAAGCGCGTGCAGGACTTTTTCATCGACGGCGCCAACCCCGGCAAAGCACTGATCGCCGAAATCTTTGACCTACTCTGCGCGGAAAGTGACGCGCAGCACGAAGTGCGACTACCCGTGGACGATCTCTGCGACCGCATCGGCCGCAAGGTCAATCCCATGGCAGTCAGCACCGCCATCTCGGTATTGGCTCGGCAAGGCTGGATCGAACGCTTCGACATACCCGGCAAGCGACTGAAGGGCACACGCATCAAGCAACTCGGGCAAAGTGGCAACAGCCTACCGATTGATGGCCAAGCGCTGGCGCTTAAAGCGGCTCGCGACGAAGAACGACTCAAGACCGTGATCAACTTTTCGTATTCGCAAAGCTGCCGCCAGAAATGGATCCTCGACTACTTCGGTGAGCGTAACGGTGAAAACTGTAAACGCTGTGACAATTGCAAACAGGCCAATAATAGCGCCGCCCGCGAGCCGAGCAAAGACGAATTCACGCTCGTGCAAAAAGCCCTCAGCGGCGTGGCACGCATGAGTCGTCACCTCGGCGCCGACGAGTGGGCCCCGCGCTTTGGCAAACGAAAGATCATCCAATGCCTACTCGGCAGCCAAAGCGCCGCGATCCGCGACAGTGGCCTCGACGAACTATCCACACACGGCATCCTTAAACGCGAAGGCAGCGCCTACGTGGATGCGCTGTTCGAATGCCTCGAACGCGCTGGTCTCGTGCAACCCGTCGTCGAAGGCAACTACCCTCTACTCCAATTAATGCCGATGGGCGCCCGCGTTATGCGTGGCGCAGAACGTATCGACCTCGAACTGCCCGAACGCACCGCAGGGGCGCTTAGCCAGAGAAGTGGCAGCTCAACCACTCACGCCAAACGTAAAGACAGTGAAGCGGGAGGCATACTGGATCGCCGTCTTTATGGACTGTTGGTCGGACATCGTGCCAAGATGGCCGCTAAAACCGGCAAACCTGCATTTACTGTGTTTCCTAATTCGGTGCTCGTAGAGCTCGCCAATCAGAAGCCTCAAACCGAACAAGAGGCACTCGATATCAAAGGAATTGGGCCCGCAAAATTGAAATCCGTCCTGCCAGAGTTCTTAGAAGTCATCCGACTAAACGAATAAGCCACTGACAGGCAGTGCCTTGCAATCAAATTAAAACAACCAACGCGGGCGAAAAATTTACTTGCACCCGTGACTGGAACACCTACTTTCCTTCGCTTTATGAGCACAGACACTAAGAAACTCAATCGCTCCCGCAACCCGATGGACTTCACGTTCAACGATGTGGAGCAACTATCTCGCTTCATTACTGAAACGGGCAAGATCCTTCCTCGTAAAGACACAGGCCTTTCCGCAAAGCATCAGCGTCGCATTACGAAACTCATCAAGCAGGGTCGTAACATGCTGACTATGCAGTAAGCTGCGTCACGAATATAGGACTTTCCAATCCTTCCTCATCCGGGGAAGGATTTTTTATATCCACAATTCCAATCAACCATGGACCACAGCAGTAAAGTCCTCGAAGCCACCGCAGCGAACCTAGCTCACTGTGCTGAATTGCTGCGCGGCGACGAAGTCGTCGGCATGCCTACCGAGACTGTCTATGGCCTAGCGGGTAATGCGCTCAATGAGGTTAGCGTGCGCAAGATCTTCGCGGTCAAAGGCCGCCCGCTGCTGGACCCATTGATTGTCCACTTCAGCGACCTCGCAGCGGCTGAGGCACATATCGAAACGAACGACAGTGTACGCCAACTCGCAGCAGCCTTCTGGCCTGGGCCTCTGACTATGATCGTGCCCAAGCAAGCAAGTATTCCAGATCTGGTAACCGCTGGCCTGCCCAGCGTGGCAATCCGCGTGCCACAGCACCCGGTCTTTCGCACTATTCTAGAGCGCCTCGACTTTCCACTGGCCGCACCCAGCGCCAACCCCTTCGGCTACGTCAGCCCAACGCGCGCCAGTCATGTGGCGCACACCCTCGGCAGCCGCATTCAAGCGGTGCTCGATGGTGGCGCCTGCGACTTTGGGCTCGAATCAACCATCGTTGATCTGCGCAATCCACAAGTGCCGGTCATTCTTAGGCACGGCCCAATTACGCAAGCGCAGATTAATCAAATTCTGCAGGTCGAAATGACCGCACACAGTGGTGCCAGTAATGACACTGCCCCGCAAAGTGCTCCTGGCCTACTGACCAAGCACTACAGCCCCAGAGCCCGAGTCACTCTACTTGCGCACGGCGAGACATTAACCGCCGACGCTGCACTTGATCCAGGGATTGCGGTCGTCTGCAATCAACAGCCCACCTGGCATACTGATCAGCCCAATATCTTCTGGCTCTCCGAAACAGGCGAGCTCAACGAAATCGCCCACAACCTGTTTGAGTTAATCCAGCGACTCGACCAGCAAGGCTACCAACAGCTATGCATCGAGCAGGCGGCCGAAGAAGGCCTCGGCCAAGCGATCAACGATCGACTCCGCCGCGCTGCTGCAAAGCTCAAGGCTGAGTAGCTGATCCCATTCAAAGTAAAGACAGGCGGGAGGAACGACCGTCGCAAGGTCCGATTGCCGCTGAACTTCGACCACTGCGGTCCGCATCGAAGCCCCTCCTCGATTGTTATGCGTACCCGTTCTAACGGCACTCGAAGAGGAACCACAAAAAAGACCCGCCGGTTTCGGCGGGTCTTTTGTAAATTTATTCGAAGGGACGTCTAAGCCCGAGGCTCCATTTCAGGTTCCACCGAACCAGCAAGCTCATCTTCCAATTCCACATCTTGGCTGATATAGTAATCCTGATAGGCCTTATCGGAGTAGCTGGAATAGTAGTAACTCGCGAGTGTACTCGAGATATTATTCAGAATCGCGCCAAAAATAGGCGTGTTCGACTCCCAGAGCCGGCGAACATTCACCACTGCGGTCTTACGCTTCACGGTATTAAACTTGATCACGTAAAGCACACCATCAGCCAGCGGAAGCAGGTTGAGCACGTCGCTTACCGCCGCAAGCGGCGGTGAGTCGATCACGATCCGATCGTAACGATCACGCAAGTCAGCGAGCATCGCCTCAAACTTGGCGCTATTGAGCACCTGCGTTGGATTCTTCGACTTCCCCCCCGAAGGCAACACATCCAGATTCGGATACACTTCCTTCATAATCACTTCATCCAGCGCCACATCTTTTTCAATGTGGTCCAACAGCCCGTACTCATTCTCTAACTGCAGTGAACGGGCCACATTCGGTAGACGAAGGTCACCATCCAATAGCAAAGTCTTTTCGCCATGATTCGCAAAAGTTAGCCCAAGATTCGAGCTAATGAAAGACTTACCCTCTCCCGGAACCGTACTGGTCGTCACGATCACTTTGGCACTTTTACTCTCATCACTGAGTTTCAGCGCTGAATGAATCGAACGAAACGCCTCGGTCACGTGACGATCGATATTCGAAGCCACTGCCTGTGCCTTTGAAT